>Ga0153951_1000032_pt1 | contig 54968 bp, 73 predicted proteins | sample TSNJ035MetaG_FD_102278 | JGI IMG/M metagenome (GOLD analysis project Ga0153951, IMG submission 102278) | Attine ant fungus gardens microbial communities from New Jersey, USA - TSNJ035 MetaG | ecosystem: Host-associated > Fungi > Mycelium > Unclassified | place: USA: New Jersey, Wharton State...
AGCAGGGAGGATAGAATAAGCATCATAGGATAAGCATTATGTACTTTTGATTATTCCATAGGATAAGTGTAGGACAAGGAAATGATATATTGTAGCCGGCAGGATCTCAGACCGGTGACAACTCGAGCATAGTCAGACTATATGTCAAAAAAGGTTGCCAAACACATTTGCATTGGATAGTAACATGAAATGTCAAAAATCATTTATGTTTCCTTGTTCTATCCTACACATTAAATTCGGCAGGCAAGTGCTTATCCTATCCGAGTTGCAGAACAGGGCCTAAAGAGTGGATGCTTCATCAGTCTTCAGTGGTTTATCTTCCACTTCAGACATTTCTTATTTTGCACTGGACCTATTCAGATTTTATTTTATTTCTTATTTCATTAACTATCTGCACTACACCCTAATGTTATGTTCATATCACCACGGACTGTTTTCGTACGTGTAATAAATTGTTATTTTTCTTAAAAAAGATGATATATTCATATTGTTGTCATGAAATGTAGTTAGCTGAATGTATTTATCTTTGTTTCCTCTATCATGGCACATAACCTGAGTAAGTAGGTGTCTGTTCGCTCCAAAGCAGCCAGTCATATTCAATGATAACTTCTCAGCACAAACACATGTTTTGGATGATATTGCAAATCAAGATATAGAAATGCAAGTGCGTCCTATGGCTTGTACATCAACGTGGTCACAGAACCTGCTTCAAGCCTGCAGCAGCCGATATTATCTACCTTGTCGTAGATACTAATGTCCTACTAGACCACATTCATATACTTAAAGATCTTGTTGAAGACATCGCATCAACAAGAGTCCCACTTGTCGTGATATGTCCTGGTATCGTTCTCAATGAACTCGATCGGTGCACATCGTCTATTCTGACTTCGGAATCCATACTGATGAGGCTCGGCTCGTTGGAAATCTAGTCAGAAGACATCAGACCGCTTGGGACGACGAGCGAGAAGTGCCACGGACTGGATGCTGCGCGAGGTTACACGCACGGATCTGCCTCGGCCCATTGTGAAAGGCCAAGCTCAACGAGAGACTTGCAAGTCGACAAAGAACTGGAAAACAAAAGATGAAACTAAGGTGGGGCTTGTACAATCGAGTATCAACGCATCTTTTTTTTATTTGCATTGACTAAGTGGCCAGGCGCTGTCGAATAATGACGACTTAATTATTGATTGCTGTCAATACTTTGAGCGAAAAGCAGTTACAGTGCTATATACCCGTGATAAAAACCTTTGTCTTCGATGCAACCAGGAAGGCGAGTGCAATGAAACTATTGACTGTCTTTTGAGCTTTGAGCTTGAGGTTGATCCATGGTTGTTCATCTTAGGACTTCGATTTATTAATCCCCCTCCACCATACGAGTACAATCACTTAGATTTCGTCGGACGCATGCTGGGTGTATTACCAGAATATGATTACTATCTGAACAAGATGATGCAAAACCATGACCACGCTATTCGCGAGAACAAAAAGGAAGACGATGGAATGATGATTGATGATGATAGACCAAACTTCATTCAAATCCCCCAAGCCACTATTGTTCATCAACAAGCTATCGAGCGACCTCCGCCTCTGTTGAGAGCCTTACCAGAATATAATTACCATTTAAACAACATGAAACAAAATCATGACCACGCTATTCGCGAGAACAAAAAGGAAGACGATGGAATGATGATTGATGATGGTAGACCAATCCTCAACCAACTCAACCAAATCCCCCAAGCCACTATCGTTCATCAACAAGTTATCGAGCGATTTATGCCTTTGCTGAGAGCGCTGGTCAAACGGGTCGGTGGGGCAGGAACGGGGGACCTCAGGAAGAAAGGTTCAGAACATGCTCCCAAGACGTCCGTTGAAGAATATACGGCGCGTGACTGCTTGGAATATCTACAAGACAAGAAACATATAGTCTTTGCGAAGCCAGATCCACCCCTGCACCGCTTCTTAAGGGAACCATATTCTGGCCAGGGTGCGCAATCGGGTGTCGAGTGGGCTGCAAGTGCGTGGAGAGCGGCGGTAGCAAGCCTGCGACAAATTGGAGAGACTTGGGAGGACGATACGATGCTTGAACAGGTCAAGCTGTTGGATCAGTATGTTACGTCTGAGTATCAATAATTTTTGACCTAGTTTGCTCTATGAGAGCTACATCAAACAATCTTCAGTCTTAAGTTAATAAGCTGTCGATGAAACCGATCATGAAGGGTTCCTGGAAAGCTGTGCAATTTGCTGTGGGGCTACAGTCATCAGAGGCCACAAGAAAATCGGACCGAAGAAGAAATAGACATGATTCCTGCTTTGAGGGAGGTATTGAAGATGAATATCATATCTAGATGTTCTCAGCCTCCCAACCTCTGAGAGATCAGAAACCGAGCAGTCATAAAAGAGACCCATTACCTGAAAGACCTGCCTCCCGATAGGTGCATGAGGCAGTGGAGACGGCGATCGCCGGAGATGCCGAATATCCGGGAGACGTGATACCGAATTAGAAACGGAAAATTGGGTTGGCTGTTGTTGGGGTGGTCCTTATTCTCTCCCATGAACCGCCGGCGGGCACTCTATATATTCTTGTCTGTTCTTGCCCTCTTTCTTGTCGGCACGGTCGTCGTCCTCTCGTCTATCACATACTACCTTGCCATTGACCCGAACGCGTACCTCTCTGACCTTGAGGTTCCAATTTATGACAATGAGACAAGCTGGGATCCTGTGGAACATGGCGCAGTCCAACATGTCCCCAAGATTATTCATCAGACGTGGAAGACAGAAACGCTACCACTTCGCTGGCAGAACCTTTCTCAGGGGTGTCGGGATATGATGCCCGATTAGTACGTCCAATTTCCAGTTATGAGTTCTGTTGCTCATGTATGTTTATCGACAGTGAATACATGCTATGGACTGATATCAGTTCTAGAAACTTCATTGCGGAGTATTACCCTTGGTTCCTTGAGACCTTTGATGGTTACAAGTACAACATCCAGCGTGCGGATGCCATCCGTTATTTTGTTCTCCACCACTTTGGTGGCATTTATATTGATCTGGACATTGGGTGTCTTCGTCGCATGGATCCACTCCTTGCCTATCCTGTCACCCTTCCCAAGACTATTCCTGTGGGTGTTTCCAACGACCTTATGTTCTCTGCAAAAGGACATCCTTTCATGGAGCAAACTATCCACAACCTCGTCACATTTGACCACTCATGGGTCCTCAATTATCCTACTGTCATGTTTTCAACGGGACCTATGTTTTTATCAGCCCAGTATGGCATCTACACATCTGCCCACTCCAACACCGCCTCCGTCGACATCCGTATCCTCCCCAAGTCTCTATATGGCAAGAATGCTAAGAAAGGCGAGGCTCCATATTCGTTCTTCTCCCACTTTTATGGCAGTAGTTGGCATGCTGATGATGCGGCTTTCATCGGTTTCCTTGGCACGTGGGGCAAAGGTCTGATGTGGTTAGGACTCATCATCTTTATTTTTGGCCTGTTCAGGCTATCCAAAGGTCAAAGGCGGTACAGCCTTGGAAAATATGACGTCCTATTGCCGCGCTTATCTTACCGTTCGGGCCGATGGCAACTTATTCCCAGAGGCTCTTCCAGTATCCCCTCCCCAAGCAGCAGTAGCGGGTTCAATTCCCCAATCGATGCTGACGTTTCTGTCCTTCACCTTCCTTTAAATGTCAGGCCACCATCGCCCGCTTCCTCGGATTTATCAACGTCTGTTGATGCTCCAAGTCCTATCGTTGAAGTGTATCAACGAATTCGTGAAAGAGTCACTAATCTCACCTTACCACGTGAAGGCTACCCTCGCAATCGTACACGGCGTGGTCGACCGAGAAATGGCATTCTCTTCTTCCTTCCAGCTATATTCACGCCATCGCAAGACATTGAGATGGAACCAACACACCTACGTGACCCTCTACGGCCGAGATCACACCCACAGCCTACTTCATCCACCCTGTTACCCCTGGAAAAACAGCAACTGGTCCAGGACTTGGGAAGTAATCTCGAGTTTCCCTCTCATGAACACTCCCTTGCCGATCCCGATACAGAGCTGATCCTCACGGACTCTCCTCGCCGCAGCCGCAGCCGCTCTCGTAATAACACTCCAAGACAGTCTTGACCCCACCCAGGACTTAAGCATTCAAATCTGAACCTGTTTGTGCAGATCGCACATATCTAGATACCCCATTCTTATGGTGCATGCAAGTAATCACCTCAGTTGACAGTTTGAATCGTTCTTCCACCTGATGTTCGAGGATGGCATATATCATCTATTCTATAAATCAACTTAGTCATTTAGAATTATATGCCTCGTCCCAACAGATAAACCAAACATGAAGACTGCAGAAATTCCATAAGTGTAAGCGGGTCCCACCGTCCAATACGACGCACAAGCTACAAGATACGTGCGAGATCAGAATATCCACTATCCTGGCACCGATCAAACGCACCTAAGATAGGACCAATGGCGCGCCCAAGCTGTCCCGCGGAGCGAAAATGTCCCAGCGCTTTCCCCTTTGCCAAGTCAAGGTGTTCCTGAATAGGCTTTCCTGAGATCTCATCTATACTCGGTTCGTCACATTGTAATGAAGCGAATGCCGTAAGTGAGTTGACAACTGTGGCACTCGTAAACGCCATACAGACTGCGGCCGTTTGCAGCAGCTTCATTGCAGCTGCGGTATTGCTGTTCGCATAGCTTGGTAGTAGGGCCAAGAGAACCAGGGCAACAGCACAGCTGGATACACCACGTTTTGCCATCACACCTTCGCCGACTTTTGACATGGACCGGCGAACATAACCACCTTGGAGTAGGGCGCTGATGATACCAATTGAACCAATGAGTTTTCCGTTCTGAGTGTTAGTCCAGTCTAGAACTGCAATGGGCAATGACAATGCAATCAGGTCAACAAAGAGAGCCTCCAGAAAAGAGAAAGTTCTTACGATCAAAGGTGAGGAAAGTCAACGTAAATTCAACACCAGAAAAAATGACCAAGAAGAGGAAGTGGAATTTCTGTAGAGACTTCAGGAGCTTGAGGCGAGTCGTCACATCACGCTTAGCAGAGGTCCCATCTCTCGTGGCCTTTTTGTCAGATTCGGAATGCACATCTGGTTTGGCCTTTCCACCTGCATTACGTGTTTCCGGTAGGGCAACGATGAGGAAAAGTGTCTCTAACACCAGAAGCACCAAAGTCAGTGTTGCGGGAACAGCATATATGTTGAGATTGATGCCCAATGCTTGCATGGCAGGGGGAAGAGGCCTAGTAGCAAAATATGCGCCGATTGGAGGGCCTACGCAAAAGCAGATAGCAAAGGCAATTCCGACATGGGCGAGGGCTTTGGATCTAGTCGCTTGTGAGGAGACATCTGAGAGAATAGCACTGTAAGGTCATGAATGTGCCATCTGGAGAAAATCAAGTCTGGTTCACATAGCTAGCTGAACGTTCCCCTCGCTCAGGCCTCCAATCACTCGGGAAAGCATATAAGATCCAAAACTGGTGGACTGAATCCACCTACCAAAACATTTGTTAACTCCACGCACGTACTGAATGAAAAACATTCATACACCACCGCTGAAAGTATATTACCGATCATGGTCAGCAGAAGAATGCGTTTGCGTCCATATTTATCGGAAAGAGCCCCAATTTTGGGAGAGACAATGAACTGAAGAGCTCTACAACAATTATATCCCCACATCAGTATTTGTGGACTTGTATTGGAATGAACAGGACGCACGAGAATACGGAACCCATGAATCCACCAAGAAGCACAATATCCCATCTTTGAAAATGGGCGCTCGGACTATACAATAGGCCTCTGACATAGGATACAATACGGAGGGTCAAAGAGAGGAACCCTTTGGGGTTCGAACTTTCGCGCTATGCGAGAATGAATTTTAAATAGAAGAAAAGGAATGTTAAGTCGTACTACAGTGTACCATTCAATCAGGCGTGGAAACAAAGGTAAAGGAATTGTAAAAGCGAATAGGTCAAGAATTAGAGACAAAAACACGATGGTTTCTACTTTTACCATCGCTCCAGAAGTCCGATTCGATGTGGAAGAAAACAGAAATACTATGACCAAAACGCTCGATGGCTATGCGTGACTCTACTCCATTTGGAGCAATTGTCCATGACAATCGTTACAATGAGCTGAGCGGCAACAGTTCTTTTGTAAATACTCTGATCAATGCGACTATGATCAAACAGAGCTGCAGATGGTGTCAACATCTACTTCGGGGACTGATACTAGTACATTTTGTTCGGTCCCTCTATACTGCTGGTCCTCCGAAGCAATGGTCAGGCCCATCTGATAATGAGAACTCGTGTCTGTTTTTGTAATTTCCCTCAAAGCCATGGTAGCATAGGAGGCTGTGCCAAGAGTAAGTCGAACTTGCAGCGCGATGAATTTTCCGTCCTTGTCGACTACAGGAGGATCGAATCCAAGTAGCTTGTCTTCATCAGACTGAGCAAGGGAAACGTCTGGGTCGGTATAACGCATAACAGTCCAGTTCAACTCTTTTGGCAAGTGCAGGATCTTGCGGTACGATCCCCGCAAAGTGTAGTCCCTAATACGCTGCATCAACGAATGCAAACATAGATGTAATGAGACATGCCGTACTTTTGTTTCCGGACAAAGTTGAGAGGGTCTAAACCATCCATGGAAAGGAATTCACGATATCGCTCTCCGAGATTACCTCCTGGATATGCGACATCTGTCCCGGGTAATGGCATAATTACATCGAAGATTGTGTACTTGTTGAGATCTTCCTCCCTTAGAGTCTTTACGCGAGGTGCAACCCAGGGCTTCCTCGAACTTTTCAAAGGGCCTTCAATCAATTGCAGGTCAGCTTAAGACTGTCAAATCAAAGCATCATTTACCTTCCTCCTGTTCGTCTCCTTCCACTTGATCAAAATCAACGCTGTCGTCAGAACTAGACTCCAGGACCAGGTCTCCAACAATAGGCCTATTAGCACCATACAATCGAGTCCTCTCAGAAACGATCGCGTTCCAGACATAAGATTGATATGCGTGTATGTACATGAGGCGAAGGGTCTTGGGAATCTGAGTAGTTCCTATGAGTATCTCGCAAAAAGAGAAAATTTTTATTGTTACGGTTGACAGAGCACCCATGGCATTGCGAGTTTCCCCTTTTTGCTTTTTATAGCTCTCCAAGATACATCGTTCAGCCACGACACGTCGAGGCATTAACTCAAGAGCACGTTCAAGGTCCCCACGATCCAACCAGGCCTTCCGGGCCTCAACAACATCAGGGTGTTCTCCGTGCCTTTTGGATAGAATCAAATCCACAGCTTTTTGCCATTCTGAGCGAAGTAGAGTGAGACCAATCGAATGTGTGGGGACTGATGCAGTCCCAAATCGCTGCATGCCATAATAATTGATAAAACCCTTATGCTTGATCGTATTCATAGCTTCTTCAAGGACATCCATCGACGCAACCTTCACATTCCTACATATATGGGATTCACATCAGTTTCAATTCTAGGATGAAGAGGAAGCTACCTCAATGTAATCACAAATGCGTTTCCTTTTAACATACCCAGCTCTAGGCTCGCTTTTCGATAATTCATGTCTGCAATTCTAATACCTCGCTCTCCACGCTCTTTTGTAATTACATCGTTTGACCTTCTACCTGAACCATTTACTTGCTTCCAAACGTCTTCCACACTTTTGCTGCCTCGCTTCAAAGATACACGTTGGACGGTTACTCCTCGCTTATCCTTCGTCCCAGCAACAGATAGATCCTTCACGTTCACATGTAAGGAACGCGACAAATGGCAAAGAGCATCATGAGTGTCTCGATTTGTTTTCTGAAGGGTAAAATGAATGTATGGGGGATACGTCCCTCTAGGAGCGTGTTCAGCAGTTCCTCGAGTTGCACCGCCACGGCCACCACGGCGATTCCACCGAACAACAACACGGAGACCCTCTTCTGTCGATGAACTAGAAGTATCAGTTTCAGACTCCAGTCGTCCACCGAATAATTGCCTTATGGTTTGGTGAAATGTTGTTCGCATTTCCTTGGATTCAATAGGCTGAATGAATGCTGAGCAGACCGATGCTGGAGTAATAGAATTTGAAGTTTACCTCTGTTAAAACCTTCCTGTGATCCTCTCGACCTCCTCCCCTCCCTTTTCTACCGTCAGCCCTTCCACCTCTCTGTCCTCTCCCACCTCTTCCAACCTTGCCACTCTTCGAGCTCTGCTCAGTTTTCCGCTCTTCTGTGGCGACCTTATCTTCAATTCCCTCGGCTTCTGCTTGGGCATTTGTTGTCCTTCCAGCCCATCCATTGTCACTGATGCGAGGTGGTTCGGGGCCTTCTAACCACAACTGTTTTAATTGCTGAACGGCTTCTTTAGGTAGGAAAGGGGAAAGGGTCATGTCAAAACGTTCTGGCCAAGGCTCATTCTGCAATACCGAATTGTTGATGTCCGAGCTGCTCGCGGCGGTCTCAGATATTTGGTTTGTCAGTGGGAGCACTTGTTCAGATGAAGCAATGGCATTATCTTCATTTTTCTTTGCGGATTGGGGTTTTTCAATAGTTTCAAGGTGAATAACATCATTGTCTAGGTCGACTTCATAGACGAGAAAGTCAGTAAACCTATGAAGACTTCAAGCTCGAGGAACTATACAAGACGAAGCCGGCATACCTTTGTTTTATTATGCCTTGAATCTTGGCAGATTCCCGTCCCACATATTCCGAAATTCCGACATCTTTCTCTAGAAAGTTGATGGCACCAGATTCCGTTGCCTCTGGCAAAGGAATCCCCAACAGGACGTGGCTAGGAGGGTGACCACTTCCGTTGAATGGTTGGATCACCACTTTCTGAACCGAGTCATCGAGTCTGGGTCTCTTGCCATATCTTTCGAGATCTTCTTCCTCGTGTTGTATCGTCTCGGGCGACATAAGTAGAAGCGACTTGGAAAGGAAAAAAATGTCGATCAATGTTTGATTGGACACCAACCAATCAAATCTTATCTAATTCCACTGCATGCCTCCCGTTCAATCCCTCACTTATTCCCGGCGTGCTGTCTGCCACAAAAACCCTGCAGCTAAGCTTCTACTAGAAATAATAGAGAGAAAAAAATCCAATCTTGCAGTCAGCGTAGATGTCACTAAGACTGACGACTTTCTTGCTATCATTGACGCTGTAGGACCGCTTGTCTGTTTGATCAAAGTAAATCGAACCTGGCTTTCTGAAAAATATGATATTCTAATGTAATACAGACACATGTCGATATCATTGATGATTTCGACCATACATTGATTGGGCGCTTGGAAAAACTAAGCAAAAAACATGACTTCGTCATATTCGAGGACAGGAAATTTGCCGATATCGGTATGCCACGGAATGCATGAATTCTACAGAATTGACAGTCCAAAAACAGGAAATACGGTCGCATTACAATACTCAGGAGGTGTACACAAGATAGCAAGCTGGTCACATATCACAAACGCACATCCCGTTCCTGGGCCATCTGTCATCTCTGGTCTAGCTTCAGTGGGATTACCTCTTGGTCGCGGATTACTTCTCCTTGCAGAGATGAGCACCAAAGGTTCACTTGCGAAAGGGATTTACACGGAGGAAGCCGTGCGTCTGGCAAGAGACAACGATCAGTTCGTGATCGGTTTTATTGCTCAGCGTCGAATGGACGATGTTGGACCGTCAATTGGCGATACAGAAAATAAAGATTTCTTGATCTTGACGCCTGGAGTGGGGTTGGAGGTCAAAGAGGACGCCTTGGGGCAGCAGTATCGAACGCCAGATGAGGTAATTCATCAAAGTGGGTGCGATGTCATGATTGTTGGGCGAGGCATCTATGGAACAAATCCGAACGACATAGATGGAATCCGGCTACGCGCAGAAAGGTACAGGAAGAAAGGATGGGACGCATATCTAAGGCGCATCCAGCCATGACCAGAGAGAGAGACACATATCAGATCATGTTTTTGCCTCAGATCGGCCAGCATGAGATTTACACACCTGAGTGATTTTTCTTCCAGGCTCGGGCCAGTAGGTAGCGGAATCATTGTCTGAGGGTTGCATTTCAATTGTTAATTCTACGAGAACAGTGTGCAGTTTTACTCTCATTCCCTCGTTACGTTGCGTTTTCCCCCTCCGCATAGTGGAACAGCAGAACAAGATTGGTGCAAGATTGGTGATGCAGCGATGTATTAAACAAGTTGAGTCGTATAACCAAATAATGATAATAATGCAATTTAATAATAAATTATGGCTTCCGAAGACCTGTTCACTTTCAAATCGAGGGAGATGATTTATTGAGTGGATGTGACATTACGCTGAAGCTCGATCTCTGGGTAGACTGCATTGCTCCCATTTCATCCGCAGCCAAGGTTTCTGGTTCTGAAGTCAGTGGCTGTGAGATATACACCGGAATATCCGGACTTATTCCAGATTTCTTTGTCTGCTTTGGTTGCATCGAGCGACTCCGTCCGATGCTGGGAAGATGAAACTTGGACATGCTGCGTTTCTTGGCATCTTTCCCCGACCGGGAGTTACTAGTCTCGGCGTCTCCGTGCCTGAATGAACCAAGGAGCTTTGTCTTGGATAGAATTTCCTTTGCCATAGGAAAGACTGGGACCAGCGGTTGATGAAAAACCATTTTCATCCATCCTCTCCAGTTCATATTGGAAGGGATAAATTGATTGACGAGCTCCTCGAACTATTCCGGATAATTTTAGTCTGACACGACCGAGCATAAGGACAACATACACTTGAGGTCTGATTGCGGTAGATAAGATCCTTTGTTTTAATGCGGACGTCATGGCATTCGAAGGAGCCTTCTTTGACAATACTCAGGACTAGGTTCATGCTGAAAAAGAAACAATTTAGCGGAGTAACAAGTTTGCAGAACATATATCTACCTGGCAATTTTTACTAAGACAAATGTCTTTTGAGAAGAACGCGTCATCATGACCGCCGCATCGCCCCCTTGTCTATCATCATGACTTGAATCTATCCTGATTCTCTCAGGCGCATTCGCCCGGACGTCCGGCGACTCAGACCTTTCACTTGTACTTCGTGTGGAAGGGAATAGATAAGAATCTCGATTATCTTCCCGGGTGCTTCGGAGATCCGTGAACGAGCGAAATCCCATGGACTTTCGTAATCTCGGAGGAGCCAGCCCATCACTGTGAGCTGCGGAATCTGGATGAAGATGCTGTAATGTCCGGGGAGAGTCAAGTGATGAGCGATTTGGTAGCTTGATTATTTGAGGCTCAGCCGAATCTCGTGTATCATGTGAGGAATCGCTATTCTTGTCCTCATCATCATCCTGTAGTCTGCGACGTCTGTCTGGTAAAAGGTATCCCATGATACGCTGTCCAACTTTCGCGTCAACTTGTACCTTCAATGGATGCAAAGAAACCTCAAAGATCTCGTAAATTGAAATACCCCCCACTGGGGGGCGAATACTCCAGTGGGCCAGCAAGAATAGATTGCGCTAAGAACTGTAAATACACGTTTGCCAGAATTCAGGTTTCAAGACATACCTTGCGCAGTGGATGGCTGGCAGGTTCATCATGTTTAAGTAAAATCTCCGTCCAGATTGCATCGCGAGATCCGTCGAATGCCTGTAAGTTTCCGATTGTCAGATCATTGACCATCGCACTATCTTGTCTATTCAGCCAGTAAAAATTGCTGTGCTGTATTACAAGTTTAGCAAGCAAATCCTTGTCGTCGCCTAGCATCCTCCACGATAATTCAGACGAGGATGCATGCACAAGTAGGGCAGACTTTTGATCTGTGCGCTCATCTAAGCGGTCTTGTGCAAGCTTAATAGCGTCAAACAAGTAATTGAGCTCCTCCGTCAGCGAAAGGATATGAGCCCTAAGCCGCAGTTGTCCAATCTTGGTGTCTTCTTCGGTGGAAAGGGGGTGTAAGTTGTTTTCAAGCATCCTTTCTGTTTCAAGGGCAGCTCTCAAGCGACCTTGCAGACTGACGGTGACGTCGGCAGCCTGACAGAGATCTGTGAAGTCATAGGTAAAAAGCAGGGTTTCCAGTTTTTCGAGTCGTGCTTTCTGAGTAGTATCAGAAAATAATAGAAGCTTGGTGACAACGTTAGAAATGGTCTTAAAATGATGGTCGTTTGCTGATACAGTGAAGTGTGGTATATGCACTCGAATTAGATCCTAAGGGAAATAAATCACAAGTTATCCGACAAGAACAACAGGAAATACTAACCATTTCGTCCTGTAGATGAGTGTGTGCTACTGACGTGTCGACAGCAGGATGCACGCGAGGCTCGGATGAGACTTGATTGCAAAGACGCAGACGATTAAATTTGTCATAATGGAATTTTGCATCTGTTTGAGGTACCAAGCATTCGAATTCATCACTTTCACAACGGAGGTCAATCAAAACTTCCAGTGGGACACGAAGGCGGCATGGTTTGGTAATGTGAATCGGAGAAAACATCTGAAATCCCGACAACGATGTATAGTTCCTAAAGAGAAAGGAGTGTCAGTGACATCCTTCAAAATCAGGATCGGCATACCGTGACATGATCTTGCCACTGATGGAATCATCAATATTGACATTATCCATGATTGCGAACGATTGCATCTTGGCCTGTATGGCCGCAACAACGCACACTTTTCCAGAGTCCTCATCTTTCAGCACTATTTGAGGTTTAAGGAGGAAGCAACAATGAGCCTTGCGGAGGGTTACTCCATCTGACCATCCGTCGAGGGGGTCGGTCTGCAAACCAAGGTTCTCTTGATAATCACCATCGGTTGAGAATTTATCGCCTTCTCCTCTGAGCATCTTTCGTATTGCCGAAGCTGCGGTGTTGATCGAATTCGGAGGTGAGTCTTCGGCATTATAGGCTGGTGCAGCCCCTTTCCCTTTTGCTTGATCCCGTATGAACTTAACCGCTCTGAGAAGTGAGTGAGAATGAGCCTCCAACAGGATCATGTTCCTAACCGGGATGCCAAGTGATATTCAAAGCCTTTCCTTTCTCGCGATGAATGATAATACTGGACCATAATCTATCATAAAACTCTGTCAACAAAACATCTCCAGAATGCAGATGACCTTACATCCCGCGTTGATTTATCCAAGGATAGGCTCGGGCAATGTAACTGATAGGCATGATCGAATTCAGCCCACTCTTCGGGCAAAGCAACTTCTGATGGCATATGATATTTTTCAGAGTGATATTGGTCCGCTTCCACCTTGGTATTCTTGAGAAAGGCAATATAATCTTCGAGTAATGCAATCATCCTTTGCTGTGACTGTATCATAATACGAAATTCAGCCGGGATGAAGACGAGGATGGAAGAAACGTACGCGTGAAAGACTACCAATAGAATCCTGCCCGAGTTCGTCTATGCGGTCAATTGCCAGTGCGATTTGAATTTGAGAGGCAGCTTAGTTTTGATTTGGTCAACATTAACTTGAGCATTCAAAATGACTGAGGTGCTTACAAGGTTCTTCCTCGAGCAGACAAAAATGGGTATCTTCAATGCCAAACTTACTATTCATTTTCTTACCAGTCTTAGCATCATTCCTTTTGACGTATGAAAACCGCGGACATGTCGCAAATGGCAGGTAGTGGACAGTAGGTTCAAGGGTAGATGTCCAATCGAGTTCAATGAAGTCGTGAACATTGTACCATGAAGAAGAGAGAGGCGTTTTTGGAAGATGATTAGATCTAAGACAGGTACTTGACGATGAGGTGGCCACCGGTATCTCCGTCTTCAATGATTCCCGGAAGACAGTAAGGACAGTCCTAAGGTCAATACCTTTGAGAATAAGTTCAGCTGCGTAGAATGGTTTGTGGTGAATCGCCTTCAATTTGTCTGATTTAGTTCCGAGGGCAAGGGTTACTTGATCACGTTGGTGCATATCAAGGCGAAGTTCGTCAATCATGCCTTTAACCCCTATCCATGGTGTGATGCCACGAGTCCATGCTGCATGAACTTGATAAAACCCAAAATTCTTATCAGCAAAGGGGAAATAAACTCACTTTCGTGAGAGTCATCTATATAGCCGTGCATTACGAAAAGTTTGGTCAGGATGATACGATATTTGATAGTCGCTATATGTCGCCCAAATTTGGGAGAAATGATACGGGGGACGTAATATGAGCCAGTTCGGATAGGTAATGTCGGGATACTGTCAAAGAGCGAACACCAGGTCCAGAAATGTGTGAAAGCTTTGGGCGTCAGATGTAGGGCATTGAAGGTGTTATAGCATTTTTGAGTCGACGCGACAAGCGAAAAAGAGAAATGAGTAAAATCTGAACGGAACTCCCTGTAAGAGTCATTTTCAGCCTAGCTATCTTTGAGTATCTGGAATATCTGATTTAATTATCTCATACACACTTTAAGTGATGGCCTGTCGGGTTTGTTCTCTAGTCGAACGTCATAATGTGGGACGAAGCTGAAATTGCGACAGTGTCTCTGGAACACATTTCCTGAGCATTTGCAGTAAGGGTCACATGTCCTTTCAAAGACGAAGCCGATCCCGTAACGGACACCAGAATGAAGCTCGGCACATATTTTCTGATATGGACTGGCCACGGATTGCGCCAGATTGAAAACTCCATCCGACGCTAGCTCACCAAATCTGCACATATTCAGGTGAGTAGAAATCTCTCACTTATTTGTGTCATATCTACCTTGGAATAGCAATCAACATCATCTCACTGGTTAGTTGCATGAGTTCCTGCTCGTCATTGGGATATCCAATCAGCCATTCGGGAGAACCTCTCCAGACGAGGACGAAACCAGCACCAGCATCCGCCGTGCATACGGCATCGCGTGAGCCTGTAGCAATTAGGATGAGGGCATAGTTATTGAGGGGGGAAGGTGACCGTGCCTTTGAGATAACACCTCACTTCACCCTCAAATGAGAACCTGATCTTCCAATGAGCTATAAGACGTAACTAATGATTAAGGACGACGAATAAGACCATATTGTCCCTTGCTTGGCCAAGTGACCTACCTTGTCCCAAAAGCCAATCGCAGGAGAAGGGTCCCGGGGATTCGGCGTTATTGTATCAATGATTCTCACAATGTCCTGGATGACAGGATTGTAGCTAACTCCCCAAGACAGAATGGTTGGGCATGATGTGGTTATATCAATGTTTGGGCATGCATAGGACTTGACAGGCATGATTGTCTTTGGTACGTGCAGGAAAAGAGGACTTGATCCATAAATGCCCTGATTTTCCAGGAGAACGGGACATTCAATCCAGTCACAAGAAAGATTGGAACCTATTTCTTCTGCAATGACAACATCCGAATCAAACGTCCAGGTAGGCTTCCTGGAGTCTGAATCTCGTTGGACATGGAGAAGAGGAATCGGAAGATCGCGAATAGTGATCCGTATTGAACCCAGAGTGAAATTGATGTGGAGAGGGATGAGGAGAGAAAATTCGGTATCTCTGGGTAGCCCTTTCCCTTGCTCGTAAAGAAAATCGGGTATCTTGTCTAGCGGAAATGAGGGCAAAGAAATAGATAATTTGAGAGAGACAATGAAAAGCCTAAACAAGGGTGGAACCTCCGTGTCGACTGCAACCTTGGAATTGGGGAATTGTGCTCTATCGCTCATGGCCTGTGGGCCATATAATCGGTAAAGAATTTCGGATTCTTGTTTTGACCATGAGTTCCTCATATTCTGTAAACGGAACTTCCAGTCCAGGAAATGAACCTCGTCCAATCGTTTCCGCGCGTCCTCAATGGAAACAGTGTGTCTTGCTGAGAATCGATAATCATGGCTGCCCTCAACTACCACTTTCGTATCCGAGTTGTCGCCGGCCGCCTGTATAGCAGCAAGCTTAGCGGCGAAAGCCTCTTCCCGCTCCAAGCGTTGTTTTACTGCTTCCAACCCAATTCTCCATATCGCGCCCAACCTCGACTCGAACGGATCGTCAATAGCTTCGATGCAGAAGCTACGGATGTCAAATACCATACTAGGGGAAAGATTTGGTCCTTCTGATTCAGGAGCAGGCATGTCAGTAAACATGCCAGACTTCACGATTTGGACAAGATGTTTGGCTGCTTTGGCAACCACGGTGAAATCAATTATCAGGTCTGCCAGTACATATCCATGAGGTATGCGCAGTCGTAGACTCTCCCCTTTGACCGCCACAGAGACAGAGTGATCCACGACAGGCAACGAGATGTCCCATTGATAAAATGTGAGCAACTCGTCCCATTTCTGACCCTGATCGTGTTCCCATGGATTGACCATTATTGGAGGAGGTACCCAGAATGCGAGAGACTTGAATTGGATTTGGACAGGCTTATCCAAAAACCAAGTCAAGTACGCGTCTTCCACAAGTGAGACAACAGCTTGCTTGTGAAGAGCCCACCGTAAGGTAAAGGCTTGTATCCGGCAATCCACGGATATGTCCATGATAGAGGATTTGGACTTGAGTGCGTTTGGTTGGACGGAACTGCAGACATGAGCCAAATCTTTTATTGTTTGAAGAGCGAGCAAGGCGCAATAGATATTTCCTAGTTGGAAATTACTGCGTATTGAGGGTATATCGATGACAACTTGGCATGCACTCTGGGGGTTTTCCTCGCCTTCAGACGCAACAAGTGAAGTATCAATTTTGACGGATTGGATTCGAATGAACTCCTCATCTGTGGGGGTAAAGTCGTCTCTTCCAGCGAGAAAAGGATCATCCGTTTCGTACTGTGTCGCAACAGCACACCGTACAACAAGGTTTTCCACAGACAACCGGGCAGCTACAGAAGAGGCGGTGGGCTGATCTAGACTTCTAGCTGCGACTAAATCCACCAATCTTTCTCTTGGCAAGCCTAACAATTTGCGTGATTCCAGGTCTTCGAGACTTCGAGCCTTCAAATCTGACCTCATTTCCGAGTTGGAGATCTCCCATAAGATAAATGCCCTCAACCCGATACCTCGCGAGATATCTGTCTCTTGAGGGTTGATATCCGGTGCAGTGACTACAACGATAAATTTGGCCAGCGCTAATGAAGCTATCATCCCAGAAGGCAATGAAATGGGTTTGACAGGTACGTTGATTTCATCGCCTCGTGACGATGACGGAGGACATGAGGGTAATGTCGCCAGAAGTTGCACCGTCGCAGAGACAGAGTCGGCATGCCAGAGTTCCACACAAACTGTGTCAATGATGACATGCATGTCACAAAACACTGACACTTTTTTGACCCTATAAACGGCAAGCTCTTCCTCCGCTTCCGCACCTAGATCCCCTCCCACTTCTATCGCCCCAATTGAGAGCACAGGGGGATCATCAAGGAATTCATGATCGGAAGAAAACCCTACCGAAGCCCAACCCGAACGGACATGGCAAAGCACAGGATCTAAGCTGAACGAAAATGCGCCCGTCAGGCGCGCAACTCCAAAAGGCAAGGGCTCTGAAGTTACGGCTGAGTGTGACTCGTATTCTGCCTTCATACCAAGATTAAATCCATTTGTTCTCATCTCCAATGTGCTGGATGATTGATGAGGATTGTTCACGCAGATCGTACGTGCACAAATAACCCCACAGTGTATCTGTATTGAACAACGAGGAAGCTGCAGACCATCAATTTTCGTGAATAAACTTGGCTTTGAAGTTGGATCCTTGGATTTGGATATCCTGCGCTCCAAGAAATCACGCAGATCATCCAGCCTTTCTGCGATGTCCAGGCCCCCAATTTTCAATGATGTCGCCAAAAAAGGCGCGTTCGGATCGCCCTCAATGAACATACATGGCATCAACCAAGGCGAGGGCCATTGGTTGACCACAGCTTGAAAATCGAGAGTACCCAAGGTCACAAGAGGGAATACGTCCTCCCTTTTGTGCCTCTCGATCATGATCGTCGCGATACGAAGCTGAAATCCGTATGATTCCGGATCAAAGCACTCAAGTTTTGTTGCTTGGCCAAGCCATTGAGTATGAAGAGAATCCGTATAAGTGCTACTTGGGTGGAAATCAACATCAATACCCTTGATAGCAGTCCTGTAATAGATCGAATGTGATGTCGTAGAGGAAAATGTTAAAGATACAGAAGTAACTTGGAGAGCGACTTTGTTGACTGTAGAAAGAATAGACTGGTTGAAAACAATCAGGACAATGGGCAATGAATGCGTAGTCATCCATATACCTTGTAGCGTTGATCCTTCAGTTTGCGATGAGGCTGAATACTAAGCTTCCCAGTGGATGAAATAGACGACTGAAAGCATATTCAACAACCTGCTGTCCTTAAGTGCCCTGAACACTCACAGAAAAGGCTCTCAAAAACGGTGTAGCACTTGCTTTCGAAGGCAGCAATTTCGCTTCTAACGAACCAAATGCAGCAGTAGGTGACATTGGGAGATACCCGGCAGAAAAAAGAGTAGACGATCTAGAGCGTTTCTGGGATAGTTGCGGAACAACGGCAGCAACTTCGGTCAGGGACTGGGGCGAGATGGGGGCAACCGGCAACGGTGTCGTAGATCCCAATGAAGTTTTCATTGCATTGGACGCGGAAGTTTGTTTCGGAGGCACAATTATGCGAAAAATATCATTCAAAAGATCCACTCCTATATCAATTTCATCGATTTTCAGCCCTAATGATATGCTATTGGCATCAATAGTTGCTGTTTGTGGGGAAAAGTTCAGTCGTCCATCTAAGACAACTATTCCTGGCAGTCGAAGGAAAGGCTTGGTGCTCTCATGTCCTGCACGAATAATCAATGACGAAACTGTTTAGTAAAGCAACGAAAGACCCACCAGATTGCCCGTGCCTTGTTGTCGTACCAACGATATCATTCAGTTTGAATGAAGCCCTAACAGTTCCATGCATCGTTCCCCAAGCCCTATCTAATGCCCTCTTCAATCCATCTGACATTTTCTTCTTCCACCCTGCCATCCCCGAAAAAGTCCAAGACGACGGTGCAGCATCCTTCTTCTCTATCGCACATCGAACACCACTACCGAGATAGGGGTCTTCTGCTGAACTTTCTACTTGAACCAAATCTAATTCTGCATGCAAATTGATTTCATCTGCGACCACTTGAAGGCCTGGGATTTCCGCAAGAGTGAACATCGTGGAATGCAGCTCAAATGACAGAGCTTGTGTAACAGCGCGTATCAGTTGGATCCCAATACGAAGACATGCAACAACAGTATTTCGGGACAGAGGCCTCAACCAAGGTTCAAGAGCTAGAGCGACCTTGGTGAATGCACGCCATAAATAGCCTGCCAACGGGGAAGGATCCAGATCTGCCAAAGTCAAATTTCGCGTATGCGTCCGTCTTTTATATTTTGTCTTCTTTAAAGTTTTGTTCATCTCAACTTTTAACCCATCTATACGGATCGTCAATCGTTTGCGGCCTTGTACCTTTCCAAAGACATATCCTATTCTCTCGGCTCTACATGTCCACCGCCCTCCTCTAAAGTAGAGACCTTTGATAGACCTCAAACTGATGCTGCGTATGCGAATGTGTTTGGATGTCAAAGCAAGAAGCCATGGTGCGATGTATGTCCGAAGAAGGAGAGAGACTGTGGTGATCCGAGTAAACCAAATAAGCGTCCTCGACCAAGGAGTTGTTGGATTTCCGATGAGAAAAATATAAATGAGCGTATAGAAGAAATCGTTAATGTTCCATTGAGACATTGAGGTGCCTGAAGGGAACTAAAGAAAAATGAAACGCAGCATAGGCGTCAGGCAGGAAGCGTTATGAATGAAAAAGGGACATACGACTCGATGATGTGTGCCCGTCAGAGGCACAAGCGCATGTAAGTTGATAGTGGGGGGCAGAGAATGGGTGAAGATGGAGTAATGGGACAAGAGTAAGAACAGGGCAACTTCAGACGTTCTCCCATCATTACACTAAGACCGTCAAGCGATCATTTTCCGAGTTCGGAATCATTCCACTGATGGGATCATGTCCTTTTTCTACTACTTGCTATTACAAAGTTCAGGGCATACAAATCTCCATTCAAACACATAGCAGATGTCTGCGTCTGAGCCACCTGAGAAAAACAGGCCAGTATGCCTATTTTCTGTGATGTCAGAATTTAAACGAATGCTCTCGGTCGCACACCTTACACAGTATTTACAATGGACCTCAAATGCAACTTGCCATAGCATTGTTTTGTTTTGTTTTGATCTCTACGACTGTTACATCACCAACGTTGGGTCACCTTCGAAACTCCCTTAGAGGGAGAATAATATGGCTCTTATTGAAACAATGATGTGGATCAAGCAAACAATGATCCGCAAGTTGTTCATTAAGCTTCATAGCTGTTTTCAATCATAGTGTGTTACGCGAGAGAGCAGTGGCAGCACGGCTCTTGAACCATCCAGTACATTCAATTGACTGACCATTTAGAGACCTTGAGTATTACTAGTTTGTTCATCCTTGGGGAATATTATGTATCAAAACTTATCAATACTCAGTTCAACTATTTTTCGGACCTATTTGTTCCCTCACCCCAATTGTTGGTCAATCATCAGTCGGAATGTCAAGGACACTCCAGCATATCAGCAAATCTGCCAACGATTGTTTGTATAGATTAGACTCACCACTCTTCCGAATTGAGTTCTGCAGGTTTGTACATCCAGAATACAGGAGTATTGCTCGAGAACGTGCCAGGGTTGAAAACATGGCAGCCCATGTAGGTCAGTTTATACCGGTGGTATTTGTCTGCCAGCACGAGCTGACGATGATATCAGTCCCCATTCTTCCGCAACAAAAGCAGCACCTGACTGACGGTTGTTGGTAAAGGGTACAATCTCAGAGCATGGTCATAATCAGCCAACAAAGGTTGGATATTCAGAGCGAGGGGACTAAGGTGCATCTGATCAAGTATTGTCTGCACAAACTACAACAAGGCAGTACATCAGAGAAGAACTTGAAATGCGTTAAACCACATACATATCGCTTCAAATCCGAACTCGAGATGTCAGGTTTTGCGCCAATCGTATTGCGCAAGATCTTGGACATCAAGTCCTCTCTGAATATCACAATTTCCTGATCAAAAAACTTAATCCGACATGGATTCGACGCAAAATGGATTTTGGGTATTTTGTTCTTCAATTTACTCGTAAAGCTTGACATAATTGGCCGCCGTGGAAGTATTGAATTGAGCGTCAAGTCATGCGGTCCAGGAACGAGTACAAAATGCGTTGTCTGCGTAATTGGTGGGTATTGTGCTATGAGATCCGCGAGCGCATCAAAGCCGTCTATATTCATGTCAGGGACTGGATAATCAAAAAAGTAGGGAGAAACGCACCTTCATACCTTTGTATGTCTCGGCCACTTCCTCGCGATATCGACTTGCTGGAGAAGTTGCCACAGAAGACGATAACTTTAGGTATAAAATCATTCTCGATACAGTTGTCAAACATTCTTTGCAGATTTCTGAGCGTATCCGGGACATCCAAATGAACGTCAGAGAGGAAAAAGAAATGGGTATCCTGCAGCTCTTCCCGAACTCTAACTGCTAGATGTGCCTAAGTTGCTCATGAGATTCTGACCTAGTGATCGAAGGCATCAAACTCACATCCTGCAACAAGGACGTTGCTCCTTTACCGAGGAAATCTATATGACCATATATTGACCTGCAGAGCATGAGAAGCAGGACAAGATGGTGAGGCTCTGACAGCTTGCCTGGCCGTTGCACGGGGTTCCGAAGGAGGTTGGCCAATCGCAATAACTTTCAAAGTGGAATCCTCTGTATACTCGCCTTCAATAAGGGCGAAGCAACCCTCTGTGTATAGTCCCTCTCCAGGTTCACCCTACGAACGGGGAAAATCAGCAGGGCAGTCTCCATACAAGTGGAAAAACGTACCAAAGTAGAATAATCCAATACCACGCTTCCATCCGCATCCTCCAAGCACATCTTCCCCTCTTTATTATGGGACAACATTCCTAGCAGCAAAAATTTGAGGCCGGGTCTTCCGAGAAGGTGTTTTGTGGACTTCAAGGTGAGCAGATTCTGTCGGTCTCTCGAGGGAATCGTGGAAGGAACAAAGTGCTCGTTGCGCAGAATACACTGCCGGATGATATCCAGTCTGTCTCTGATGGCAGTTATTCTGGATTCTGGAGAAGAGGAAATTGACTGTTTTGTAGAAACACTGAAAATAGTCAACTCGTTATTGAACGATGAAAACCTGGAAAGGGCACACCGCTCGAATGTACCTCTCTCACTTGACCAATGCCACCTGGGCATCTCGTATGAATCGATGAACCATAGATGGGTTTCCGGATTTAGACCATCGTTAAGGACTGCACCGTGTCCGTTGATGTCGTCGTCGTCGTCTTGCTCTTGCAGACTGGTATATACCCTTTGGAGGATGTCAACCGAGACTTTGGTGGTGGCATCTTTGGAACACTAGAAAGTTGATTTTTGATGAAAAATGGATGAGAGAGACGAGTCTTACCATCTTGGCTGTTATACTCTCTCGCGAGAGCTTCTACACTAGATTCAAGGTCATCTTGTGAGATTTGATGTTCTGTGAGGATATCCTCGATGAAGGAAAGTGCATCTGGGCCGAGTGCATTGGAGTACTTCCTGAAGACCTGGACGTAGGAATAAGAGGGAGAGATGGACGCAGATGAGGGGAGGGACTACCTTGATGATTATTCGCTGACGAGCATCTGCCATGAGGAGAATTTCCGCATTTGGCAACTATGCACTCGACGCTTGAGCATGACATCCGCCCAGGCATTGGACTCGGGCTGTTTGAAATTGGTGGATAAAATATATATCAAACTAAAAAGAAATAAATCTACTGACATACAGGACTAACCAGGTGCATCCCTCTGGAATGTCCTCGACACTCTCCGCAGAATGCAACAGCACTTTCCCCAGATCGACATCACTTACGACTGTCACTCAACTGTCCCTCCTCCTCCCGTCCTCCTCCATCTTCGTCCTCACATCTCCCTCCTCTTCTCTGGAACGCAACAACGCCTCCACACCATCCACGTCCACGACCTTCGAATCTCCAGCCCTCCTCTCATCCTCAAGTACAAGGATGCCATCCTCAGTTCCCCAGACCGCGTCTTGCACCGATTAGGCGTCAGCAAGACTTTTGGTCCTACATATCCATCTGGAAATGGGGACAATGGTCTGAGGTACCCCGGCCTGTGGTTTGGTTTCGGTGACGACGTCGAGGCTGCAACAAGACAGAGCGAGGACAGGTTACAGGAGGTCAAGAAGATTCTCATTCTGCAAAAAGATCTTCACGATCCTTTGGGCGAAGTCATCGAATGTCCTGTGATGCATGGAGACATTGAACGTGCTGTCATCAAGGTGAAGCCTTCTCTTCTTTTTAACTCCCTTCTGTGTTCATAAATGTCAGGGACGCGATGGCATATGCCTGCACTTCTATCCATCCAAATCTAGATCTCTTTACATCAAGCTGCACACTACAACTGCTCAAGATCTCACTCTTGATCTTGGTCCTCCTCTTAGAATCCACTACAAAGAAGACGAACGCATGACAATTCACTCCACTAACCACCCTCTCACCGCCGAATCTGACTGTGTGTAGACAGTCCTCCATCTTATCTTATCCTCATCCAACCACTTGACAGATTTCTACAACTACTTCCAACATGGACTAGACTTTTTTATTTCTGGAAGTACACACACTGTTAAGAAGATCATAGTACACACAAACATCGTATGCTCCGTCTGTTCTCATCTTCCGCTCGAGTCCTCACACCAAACAGCCCGGGTCACCCCTCTTTCAACGATACAAACGTTGTAACTGGGAAATCGAAGGCACACCAGAAGACGACGAAGACGGTACGTTGACTGTCATTCCACATCATGGCCATCCTGAGCTACCTCTTCCAGACGCGCCTCGCAAACGATTTGATGACCGCTTCGAAACCATCAGCCACTTCCTCAGTCCCAAAGAACCTCCCCCTTCCATGCATCTCAACAGGACAGACGACGAAGACGGGCTGCAATTGCCCTATCCTATAACTCGTCGTAAGTCCTCCCCCTGGTCAACTTGCATCTGACACAAAGTCAACCAGTATATGGATATGATGGATTCATTCTTGAGGTCTTCGAATCTTCTCAAGTCGCTTCGATAACATTATTCTGACCATCTAGATTTGTGTATTCATAATACCATAGTGCTTAATCATCCTCTTGATGGAACAAGGCATCTAATTGGACCCTGAATTTGATTTCGGGCTGCAAGTCTCATTAAGTATAAACCACCTAACAAGATCAAGAGATGCCCCTGCATCTTCAGCAGATGAATGTCCCGTAGATGCATCTCCTGTCTGGATCAACTTGCCCAACTTTTCTCTTACTCTGTCACAGGCAAGTTTTCAGGGAACAAACGGACCTTGTATAGAATCGACAAACTCACAAATCTTTCAATGCCCTACGATACGGTAGGCCCGCTTGGTGTGGAAACAAAATTGCTGTATCGACACATCTTTTATGAACAATTCTCATCGCTTTCAAATCATTGTCTAGAGCATGTCCAACCAGGATAGTCTCTCGATTGATGAGATTGTCGAGGGCTTTTCGTATTGATGCAAGCGAGAGTGTAGCTTTTGAGAAACTCTCTTCTGCTACCCCAGAGAACCGAGTGTTGTAATCACTGCAGACAGCCTCATGAGTTGATGAAAGACTTGATGGAGAGATGAAAAGTCTACGTGACGTAAACACCTTCATCCATCTGAATAAGCTCATCGAAGACCACTTTTCCCTTGCTATCCACAAGGGACACGCGAGCAACGCGAAAACCACCGGTGGAATATACCATTTCGCAGTCCATAGCAGCAATGTCAAGTGCATCATCCGAATTCCCGGAAGGTTGCAAGAGTGAAAATGCATGCCTTGAATGTAGGTCATCCACTGATGATTCGTAAAAGACATGTCTTCCGTGAACGCAACCCTCACCCTCGCTGACTGGGCGAGAACAGCACGTATATACTCGGATTCTTTCACCTGTGCAAGTAAACACGGTACAATAAACGTGGGTGGGCCAGACTTACCATCCGCTTTGATCGTACGCTGCTTTCCCCAGTGGTGTAAACATTCTGTGTCAGAGCCAGTCTGACATACTTGAAACGGCTGCGAGCAACGTTCACATTTGACAACTTGGCCCTCCATATGAGGCACGTCCCCGCCTGGACCTTGGGGTATATCAACCATGTAACCCCAATTTTCCAGATCCCTTTGAGACATGATTAATGGCTCTAACCGTGTACGATCGAGGACAAGAGCTTGCAGCGACTTGGCCTTTTCAGCCCGTTCTTTCAATTCATCTTCTGTTCCCACGGAGGAATCAGACAGGGAAGTCGGAACTGATCTACGTTTGATTGCAGCGACGCATTGGATGATCGCCTATTATGATGAGTTGGACGTAGGACAAAGCAAAGCATAGCTTTACATTTCGATAAGTTAGCTTACTGGATTTTTTGTAAACCTCTTCCTCTTGCCTAAGGGCATGGTCTGCGGCGAGGCTGGGGCTAAGCGACGATATGGAGTGGTAAAGGACGAGAAAGTGCTCGTAGAGGGTTTTGAGCATGGTCTGGCTGGCATGAGAAGACGCAAGAGTCACATGAGCAGGACCAACCTGTCTGACGGGAAGAGCAACAAGAGACTGGGCAGCATTGACCCGAAGAACAGGCACGCCGTTCTAGGAGGATGAGACAAAGAAGACAGCAGCAGCGCATGAGCCTACAGAGGTCTGAGAGATGGTTGTTCTGGCCACTGGTCTCTTAGTTGTCCCTGTACGCTGCAGCTTGCGAGGAGGCTCTCTTGCGGGAGCTGGGCTGGTCGACTGGGTAATCTGACGCTTAGGCGGCAGCGCCTGGACAGCAGGAACCTCGAGGGAAACAGGAACTTGGAGAGAAACAGGCTGAGGAAGGTCTTTCTGGTCCCTGTGAGAGTACAAGCATGGGTCTCTGGAACACTGCTTGTCGGGGCAGGCGAGGGCATGGAACAGGCCGAGGACAGGCAGCATGGTGGACAGGGAGAAAACACCTCACGTGATTACACAGAACGCTGGGTCGCGTGACTAAAATTTTATTCTTGTTTTTGCTCTACTATGCCACCGCACCCTGTCTCTCCCTTTGTCCGCTGGGCAGTACAGCCAGGTCAGCCTCGTCCACGTGAACTCTTGGTCAGCCGCTGATGTCTCCCAGCCTCTGCATTCAAAGTCCTTGCCCTTCCCTTGATCTTCTATGCAAACTGGGAGTTAGTCGCCTCACTGATCTCTCCAGGCCTATCAAACCCTTTTGCCAACGTTTTCCTCATTGCTGGACGCGTCCCTGGTTCACAAAATGCTGATCTACGCTACCAAAAGTCTTATTGGGACTTGGTCTTCATCGCATACTATGTCGTCTTCTGGTCTTTTGTTCGCCAATCTCTCTCCTCTCGGGTTTCTCGACCCATCGCGCGGTATTTTGGTATCAGGAAGCCAGCAAAGACGGATAGATTTTGTGAACAGGCCTATGCCCTGACTTACTTTGCCGCTTTCGGTGCTTGGGGATGGGTCAGTACTACACGGCCTTGAGATAGTTTTCTCTCAATGCTTGTCTCAGCGCATCATGTCTCAACTTCCAACTTATTGGTTTCGCACAGAATACTTTTGGATCAGTGAGCGTTCCGTCCTGGTGTGTTTCTCTCACTTACCCCACTGTCCTCAAAGACTATCCACATTGGGACATGTTGCCCGAACTCAAGCACTATCAACTCATGCAAGCAGCCTATTGGTGCCAGCAACTCATCGTCCTAGTTCTTCGCCTCGAAAAACCGCGCAAAGATTACCATGAGCTCGTCGCGCATCACCTTGTTACTCTCTGGCTCATTGGGTATGCCAAGCATTTCACCACCTTACTTAACCCGTTCATCGTCCTCTGACAGCTGGAGCTATCTTATCAACTTGACGTTGATTGGGAACGCTGTCTTCGTCAGCATGGATATTCCTGACGTATTTCTGGCATTTTCCAAGATTTTGAATTACATTAAATGGGATCGGGCCAAGATCTATGCCTTTGGTTTCTTTGTGGGCGTTTGGACGTAGGTACCTACCCAAACTCTTTGTTAAATATATGTCAAAAACGCTCTCAGGTATTTCCGTCATTATTTGAATCTGGTCATCCTCTGGTCCGTCTGGACTGAGTATGATCTCATTCCGTGCGTCCACCTTCACTCAGTCATACTTCATCTGATATTTTGCAAAACATTAGCGAAGCTTCTAGGCGTTGGGTCTGGTCTGAGGGCACCTACCTTGTCTGGTGGATGAAATACCAAGTTTTCGCTCCCCTTCTTCTCCTCCAATTTCTCAACCTCTTCTGGTTCGCCCTTATGCTCCGAATCTTGTATAGGTAAAGGTGGTCCTATGTCACTGCTAATTACCTGACGTTTTCTGTAGGGCTGTCACAACGAGTGTTGCCACAGACGAACGTTCCGACGATGAGGATGAGGGTGATGACGATGAAGATGGGAGTCCAACCATCAATGGTGAACAGCCTCAAGAATCCAAGAAGCGCAAATGATTTTCGCTTTGGAAGTCTGCAAAATTTGTTCTCACTTACCATTGAGGGTAATCGAGAACTTGTATACCAACTAACTTAGTACATCATAGTATGTTAATAATCTCAACGATTTTTTCTTTCTCAATTTCGGTCCCTTTTGTTCATCGCGCAAAGGCGGTGTTGTGGACATTCGGGCCAATATGGTCATCCTCATCATAATCACTATTCTCTTCCCAAGGCTTGAACTCCACTTGAACTGAACCAGGAGCCATACGATTGGGCCACCTCCGCTGACGTTGTTCATCCAGAGCTTCACCTTGGGCCATTTGTAGCATCGCTTCGAGAGTATACTTCCGTTACGATACCTTAGGTGAAAATCAAGTGCAATAAACTAGGGTCACTCACGTATGCATCGTTTCCTGCATTATGCAAGAATGTAGTATTTACGCCCAATATCCTACAAATCTTTTCCAGACCCCTCCTTTGGCCATCTTTTGATCCAGACAAAGCCATAAACAAATCAGATGTATCAACGACGAATAACCCAGATTTTGGTACGCCACTGTCAGGTAGGAGGTAAGATAGATTTTCGAGGGGTGCTTCGATGGAACTCGATTTCATGTATTTGATATCTTGGTTATTGTCGTGGAAGACCAGGTATAATGGACTGTTGGTTTGAAGTGATGTGAGGAGATAGTGAAGGCGAGATTTGAATTCTGATTTGGCAATTTTTTCAGATTCACCAAAGTTATAATGCTAGACAAAAGAGTATTTCCCTTGTTCTCAGCATGACGTTCTTCTGAAAGAAAGAGAAATCGAGGGTGTGTGCCAACTCACATATCGAAAATCAGGAACAAAAGTCCCGTTTCTATACTTTTCTCCTTCTTTGATGATCCAATGTCCGCACTCTTTTTTCTCGTTTCCTTGTTCGTCCCATTTGAGTATACTATATCCCATTTCCGTGATCACGGTATGGTCACGTTCCCAAGCTTCGAAATCTATTGCAAGCCATGTTCCACACTTTGCTGAGATGAGGTCTTGAACACGTTGGAATATATGACAACACAAGAGGAAAGCTGGATTAGCGCCTTTCAAGCGTTTGTTATGTTTGTCCAAGTTCTAAGAAGGCGCGTAGAGTATGAAAGCAATCTGGTAATGGCATAGGCAAACTGACCTTGACGGCACCGCGGAGAGCACCTCCATCGGAATATGCATGAGTCGTGACATGCTTCAATTCAGAAGACAAAATCAAACAATCCGAATACGGGATCGGAAGCAGTGTTTCGGTCAACTTCATCGCGTGGAGCCAGTATCGTACATATTCCACTTGGGCAGAAGAGAATAAAAGGCGAGTTTCTCCAGACTCGAATGTACCTGGAACATTCACATTACCGAACATCGATACTTGTGTGGCGTTCTATGATTACCATGGTAAAGTTGGATTCCTTTGACACCTTCGATATGCAATGGGTGTTCTGGGTGTGTTATCGCATCGTGTGCTATACACGTCCGTTCAGACCTGCATTTCATCATCGGAAGGGGAACAAACCGAGTATGGCTTTCAGTGTGGCCCCATCTTCATCGTTGGGTATAACTTTAAACCTTTTTACATTTTTAATCTTCTCAGAGGATCGGAGCGATGAACTAGACAAATCTGCGGACGCACCACTCAAACCAAATATCAGTGTATCTATAATAACCAGTGACGACATCATGATCACCAGCCATGCGTTCAATGTAGCAGCGAGAGAAATTAGACAAGCCTCAGTGATTGGTGGCACGGTACGATATTTCTGCCACAGCAACAGCAGGGAAAAGAGCAAAGAACAATCTGTAATCTTTACTTTTGATTCTACTCTCAGGGTAATGATTGGTTAATTCAGACCCTAATCCTTCACCTTCCTTTTTCGGTCAGCGCGGTTGCAAGTTCAACTTGTCGCACGGATAACAAGAAAACCTCTTCCCTCACCTCCTCCTTCATTGAGCCCTGTTTTGCTTTTATTGTTCTAATGGCACAAATAACACAGAGTCACGCAGGTCCTTCAAGGAAGCGGAAAGCAGCTTTGGAAGAAGACTCAGAACCTCCAACCCCTTCACCACCAAGGAAAAAGAAAACAGTCACAGTGGGGCGCACAACAGCGCGTAAAAGCACCGGTGGTGTTCCCCCTACGATTCGACCTCCACAGGCACAAGGTGTGTACCCTTTTGGACATAATTAGCGGTGAAGAGGATCGCTGAGATGCTTTTGAAATGACCACCAGTAAAGAAACATAGATTCAAACCAGGTGTAGTTGCGTTACGGGAAATCAAGAAGTATCAAAAAAGCACGGATTTGTTATTGAGAAAGTTGCCGTTTTCGCGTTTGGTGCGTGGTTGGCCTGGTTGGTTCTGGTCGGAGTAATTGATGCAATATTGGTTGAAATGGCATTAGGTGAGGGAAATTGCAGAGGATATGACCACAGATCTCAATGGTCATGGAGACGCGGGTATTCGATGGCAGAGTTCTGCCTTATTAGCTCTCCAAGAGGCTGCAGAAGCTTACTTGGTTCACTTATTTGAAGACGCGTGAGTCTTGTAGCTCTCAGTCCTGAAACACGTTTATTGAAGACTGGGGATACAGAAATCTGTGTGCAATACATGCTAAACGCGTAACCATCATGCCGAGAGACATTCACCTTGCCCGTCGGATTCGTGGTCCTTGGGGCGGCCTAGGATGAATATACTTCACTCCACTCTCGTCCCTTTGTTGCGTATAGGTTACAATTGCAAATCTTATTCGAACTTGCCTCAGTTTTTGTTCCTTCAATCTCTGTCCGAGCATGTATACCGGCCAATCCAGGTGTCACGCTGAGGCACAGGATGTATAATCAATGTATGCCCGAGTAAATCACTAGTCTAGAATAGTCAATACAGGACCTTGAAAGCGGATAGATTCAGATGAGCACTACGGTCAAATTAGATCAAGACCAATCCATCGGGTGCCCCAGACCCTGACGGGGTAGGCTCCCTTCGATTTCCACGTTGTCCTCATCCCGCTAGGCTCATTGCGATATATCCGAATACCACTCACATTAGGCCTAATTTTTCGAAAGAGAGTTCGGTGCTTCGGACACCTTTTTCGCAAGTACTTCTTGTACTACTTGACGCTGCCTCCGCCGACTGTCAATCCAGTCAAAGACAATTGTCTGCACGAAGCCACACCCTGCTGACGCAACCCAATACAATTGTACACCCTACACGAAACTCAAACCTGGACCGATCAAGAGTGGATATTGAAGCTCACCCCAGGCACAAGCATAGCGAGTCCAATCCTCGCAATGGACAAGCCTCTCATGATACTCTTTAGAGGCGACTTTATGTAGGGTTTTCCTTGTCTCTCGGCTTTGGTGGCCTTCCACTCATGAAACTTCTTCTCCCTCTCTCTCTCTGCCAGAGTTAACCACCAATTCCGGGTATCCACGTTTGCCATACTTATGATGCCGAGAACGATGGGCATTGTCATTGTAGGGTCAGGATGTGCAAGGGACGTGAGGGTCAGGAAAGATTCAGAACGGAAGGGAGTGAGGGGATCGGCGGCTGCACAGGAGAGAATGATGGAAAACACGACGTAAGGGGGTGCTTGGACGAGGATAGAAATGGGGATCGTCCACTTGGGGTCACAGTTACGCTCCTTAATGAGCTGGTTGAATTTTTGAGTCATCTGAATGGAGAGTCAGTAGCTGCAGTGGAGAGGACCTGACAAACATACGACGGTATTGACGCGTTCGCGATGTGTGTCGACGAGGAATTGCTTGTGCCCGCGAATGCCTCGTTTCTGCATGGCCTGGAACTCTTGACGCTGATAAACTGGAAGCAACTTGCCGACGTCCTTCTGAGCTTGTTCCATTTTGAGAGCCTTGCGACGACTCTGGCAGAACATGAATGCTGTATCGCCTGTGAGTCTCCTGGAGACTTACCCATAGGAGTGTGGGCAGAAAGGCGAGGCGCAGGATAACAGTTCCAAGGAGGATGGTAGAAGCATAGGGAGGAAAAGAGGGTGGAAAGGGAAGTGCAATGGCAAGGTCAAGGAATTGATTAGTTGCTGGAGTCAGGTGTTGATAAAACTCTGCCCAAAAACATCTCACATGCGTTCGCCGACGAACAATGGCATGGCTGCGAAGAGCAAACATACATTTAAACATTTCTCGCGCGTGACCTCACCCAAATGGAAATCATTCAATCATAAACTGTATGGTACTCGCTGTGTATATTATCCTACAGACCCTTCATCAGAACTTGAGCTCATGAGGGTACTGGTTTTTCGACAAGCCCCAGCTCGATCTAAGGTACTTGCCAAGTTCTGGTGTCTTCTTCACAGCAGCAATAATTGCTTCATCAACCACCCTCTGGTCAGCTGCCTTGGAAGCCGGGAACACCTCCTTCGCCTTGGACTTTCCATTCTCAAAGAATTCCTCCTCCGCCGAGCGTACACCCTTCACCGCAACCCTGCCAAAGTAGGCGTCATTGATTTTCTCATCAACCTGTTACATTTATTCCAGCCATCAACAACGTCAAGTCGGCCAACTACATACCGTCAGTCCTTCTGTCTCTACCTTGGTCGAAGTGGCAATGACATAGGCTTGGTTGACCCGTCGAAGGGGCACACCGTTGATCTTGTAAGGACCAGTCACTAACAACAGTCCACTCGACAACTGCTTCAAGAAGACAACCCTCTTTCCACGGTAACGACCAGCTAACATAATCAACACAGTCCCAGGGGTGATGGAGGAGCGGAGAGTAGGCGGTTTATGAGACTTTCGGCTCTTCTTGGGCTGGCGTACATCTTCTGCGGGGTAGTAGCGAGGCGCTTTGTGTACAGGAACAAGGCGCTGGCCTCCATTTTTTGCACCGCCTACAGTCTTTTCGAGAATTGCCGCAGGCTCCTCAACAACAGGCTTTTCGGACTTCTTTTGACCCTTGAACAGGCCGCGCTTGGCGAAGAGCTGGGAGCGACTGAGACTTCCAATCCCGGGTGCGAGTTCCTTGCTTCTGGCCATCTAAAACCCAAAATCAATCGCCGTACATTCTGATAATGCTGGTCGGACACCAACCATACCTTGTTCTTGAGGTCTTCGAGCCGATACCGATATAGGATACTCTACTAACCGCAGAGCATCTGGTGGCTGTAAAGCTACACAGTTTTGACGGAAAATGCCGGGAGGATCAGAATGATATTGATCCCATCATCTCAAGCTGATACTATATTTACGATAGCCACGGGCCTCCTCCCCAGATATGAAACGGGTAGCTCGATATCTGTTTTTGTCTTCCTATAAAAATATCATCTATTATCAACCTACTGCACATGAGCATCTATCCTCCTGCTAAATCTTTGAATAAAACAAGCCACCGCCTCCATTTTCGCTGAGATGATTTATTACCGTCCTATGGGTTAGCACCACCTCATCATCAAAAATTTTATCGATCATTTCTACCTCTCTGGTATGCCCTGAACAAGTGTTTTACGAGCATGCGATAGACTTGAGCGTCTTTGAAGTCACTACCAAATACCTAATCCCACTAACTCCTATCCTATGGCTACTCTTGAACAATCAGAGCCCGACACTCTCACACACATATACAACCATACCGGCCTCGGGCCTACAGGTCTTCCCGATGTTGAACTTGTGAGAATACCACAAGTAACTCGTAAAACAGGACAGGTCTTCGAGTTGTAGTGTGGCATCATAAGATGCCATCACAGACTATACTATACTACTGCGAAGATAAGAATAGAATAACTGCTAGGTATATAAACATGTATGCGACCCTCTATAAATTAGTGTGCTTGACTCTAATTAGAGTGTATACAGTAAGAGAACTAGCTAGCCCCTAAGGTAAGCCTAGAGTGCTTCCCACTGCGTCTGCAGACGGGCTGCTCATCACCCGTCAGCTCTTCAATTCTGAAGCATGCTTTGATATGTTGCATTTTGAGGACATGTGATTACATAAGGAATGCTAATTAGGTGGAACGTTTCCTAATCACCATGACCGAGCAGAATTCGCAGACAGGTCTGTACAGTGCAGAACTACGCGTCTCGACACTGATAAAAGCTCCTAGATGCAAGGATCGTGGTCTGGTTTGACATTGACAATACGCTTTACTCGGCCAGTTCTATGATCTCACAGGCGATGGGCAAGAAGATCCACAGTGAGCTACTTGAGCCCAACACAAAACCTTCTTCCTATGTTCTTGCTCAGTGACAATTTAGATTACTTTGTCAATATCGGTCTCAGCCACGAAGAAGCCGCCGTGCTACATCATCAATACTACTCTCAGTATGGATTGGCCCTACGCGGACTCAAGCGTCATCACGCCGTTGGTAATGCAACTAGCGTATGGTCCAGAACCTGGGCTAAGTCAAATGTATCCTCTAGATGCACTGGATTTTGACCGCAAGTGCGATGGTTCGTTGCCCCTCGAAGACATGATCTCCTATAATCCAGCTGTACGTAAGATCTTTGAGGATATTAACCGCTCCAAGGCTCGAGTTTGGGCATTGACAAATGCATATAAGCCGGTGCGTGGTTTTGGCCCTTGATCTTTATGCTTCTCTCAGCTTTACTAGCATGCAGAGAGGGTCTTGCGGATATTGAAATTAAGGGACCTTGTCGAAGGGGTTGTCTACTGTGACTATACCATCGAGGATTTTTCATGTAAGCCAGAGGCAGAATTTTATCAGCTAGTAGGTTATGTGCCCGGATACCGCATGCATCTATTACTAATCAAGCTCTCAGGCAATGAAACAAGCCGGTGTCACCGATCCTTCTAAATGCTATTTCATCGACGACAATCGGGGAAATATCGATGGTGCCATCGCTCAGGGCTGGTACAAATGCGTCCATTTTCGCGAGAAAGGACTCGAGGTGATGGAAGGGGGTGTCACGAAGCAGATTGGAAGTGAACCGCTTGACCCTGAGAGGGATAATGCCAACATACTTGAAATCAGCACACTAGAGCAGCTTCGCGAAGTCTGGCCAGAGATCTTTAAGCAGTAAATTTAGATTAGATTTCGCACGCAGGTTGATGCCAACTTTGCCAATGGATTATCAGCCTCGTTATGCGCAACCGTTCACCCTCAGACAGGCTATCAGTCTCGATGTGTCTGTGATCACTGAGGGTAAAGTCAAGCGAAAGCCATATCTTCTACTTATGGCTCATAATTCCATCCAGAGATTGCGCGTCTTCTCAACTCCCTGAAGCACCTGCGAGAAACTCAAGAAATGTTACGAGACTATCAATCCACAGAAATCCCAGAAACGGCTGATCCAGAGGTCCGGAAGGCGCTAGACGAAAACGAAGTTGTGATGTGAATGGTTTTGTATTTTCTCCATGCATCTCACCTAACATGCATAGTGGATCACAGACTGAGCGAATATCCATCCTCAGGCTTGCATTGCAGGAGAAGGGTGTCGTCGATAGTGGTCATTACGGACCGGACGTATTCTCGAGTGTAAACACGGTCCAGACCGTTAATCTTCCTGAGACTCCGAGGGCGACTGCAAGTCAGGACACCAGACCTGCTGTAGACTATGGAGGAGAGGGAATACACCTTTAGAAGAAGAATAAGTGTCGGAATGGACTGTTGCCGCGACTTTTTTGGCGCATGGCATCCTTACAGGATGAATGTACTATTAAACGTAACGATGATGTCACCAGTATGGTTCCCTTCACTTGTTTGAGCTCTCAAGTCTACAACATAGAAACTGAACGATGGGGGGCGTTTGTGTACAAACTCGGATACAGGCCTCGGACTAACTAGTCATACGAGCAGAAAGACTTTCTAACTGATGCAAGATCACCCCCCTTCACATGTGGAGATCCGACAAGCGGGTGTCATGCAACCGATTGCCTCTTTCTCTCCAAGCTGAGCTGTACCCTATTGATATCGGCAGACTCTCACATTCTGTTTATCCCGGCGAGAAGGTGGCCGGAAACCCCTTTACGTCAACTAATACGTCAAATCCTGTACAGCTGTGATATGAAGTCCTCTAGCTTTACACGGCTGTTGACGATGGGCACTTGCTTATAATCTGACTGAACTCACCAACATGTTGGAACACACCAAGAGAAATAGCTTCGACATTTGTGTGTATCGACCTGTCAGCCAAGTTGGAGGTCTGCTGATATTTGCTAATTTATGTGCAAGTAGCTCAGCCCCAACAGCAAAAGGCTATCCTGAAGCCCAAGCTAGATTCTATCACGGCGGCACTAAAATCAGATCGCTTCCTTTTGAATTCATGGATCGGCAAATGAAAATGGGGTTCTCTGACCCCGGTGTTCTCACAAAGAAACACGGCGAAGAGTTTCAAATTCGATCCCGGGAAATGGATCGACAGCTGTCCATGGTATGGGGAGAGATGGACGAGCTGGGGAGCATCGTGAAAGGTCTTTTGTTCCTGCCAATCTGCGGGAAAGATTTTCGCCGAGCAAGACCTTTGATGTTTTTAAGAGGGCGCCAAAAGATCAAAAGAAGTTGGCTGGGATGGTAATAGCTGTCAGTTGTCAATCATCCTGCTGGCCTGACGGGGTTAGCTGGGAAATCTTAGTCGTTGCTAACGGATACTGCGCAGTCTGACTTGTCCGTTGATTTTCAATGTCCATTGTCTTTGAATTCGGACAGGCGCGGACGTTCTTGGAGCACACATGCTATCCGAATCGGAAGAAGATTCTACATTTGGGGTATGTTTCATGAAGGTGCCAGCTGTCGCTATTCGACAAAGTGCTTGTTCATATTGCGTAGAGTATTTTTGGTACCAACCACCTGGTTCGCCCTACCCTTCAGAGCATGCCGTGAAGCCTCAAGGTTATAGCCTCGATCAGCAGGTACTACATAAGATCAGTAAACTCAGGTCCTTGCTTCTATTCAGGCTGTAGATCAATCTTGGGTGGGGGGTTGCTTGCTCTCCCGGATACCTTCACCTAACCTTAAAGGCTCTGTGATAACCAAGGTGTCAATAAAACTCACGCTGTGTTCCGTTATCGATGAGCGTCATCTTTCGATAAAGACCCATACCGATAACTCTTCTCCATTGTTCTCCTATAGCATGTATTTTAATCGACTTCAGCATACTTCCAGGACCATCTTCGATGCTGTGATTAGACTATCGAACCCTTCGGGGCCCGCGAAGCTTAAGATCCAAGGAGAAAAGATTATGGGAGCATTGCTTCTATGCTTGGTCAATCGAGGAAATCGTGCTCCTTTTGAAAAACAGGACAGAGATTAAAGATAATCTGATAAGCTTCAAGGAAGCAGTATGCATCTGTCAGGAACCACGATTACAATCCACTAGACAGCGTAATTTCAGTATAGAAGGTCTTAAACGCCGAATTGAGACTTTTGGCGCGATGGTGATGCACAAACCCATGGGGAGGGACTAACGCCTCTTGTTTACTTTCCTTCTTCTTCTTCCTCCTCCAGATTTCTCCACTGGTAAACTCCGCGTCGTCAGAGCATCGCTTTTACCATGATTCTCCTGGGGAATATTTGCTTCACTTCCCGTGCCTCCAGAGGTCCCAATAGACGAAGTATCATCTGATTCGGACTCGTCAACAACATATGGTTTCGTGTCTTCCTCTTTCTTGGAAGTCAGTTTGATAAAAAGATATTTCACGAGCGCGATAAACCACGTGTTGTCGATCGAAGGTTGTGTGGCAGTAGAGCTATCCACAGGATGCAGTGTTCCATCGTCGTTGGACTGAAGAATGTTCCTGAGGATGAACAAAAAATAACAGAATAGAAGGCTCACGAGGTACACATCTAAACCCTCAACAACCATTTCTATCCACTTATTGTTTTCAGCCAAGCCGACCTCATCAAATTGTTCTCCAAGGTTGACGCGGACTTTGCGTTGACCTGCTAAGGGAGTCATTTTTGGTCCCCAGGCAGCACGTCGTGCTCGGTCTGTAATAAGTTTAATTCTGGCGAGATCTTTATTATAATTGATTCTCTGGACCAGCAGCTGCAGCGCCGAGGTAAACAGTGTCAAAAATACGAGGACGGTCTAGTCATCTCTATCAGAATAGCGGTTTTGGGGTTTATGGTTGACACTCACTCCAAGTCCGGGTCTGAAACGCGAGTAGTAATATCCTGTACCTCGCCATCTCGGGACGCCGTTTTTATAGAAGAAATCATACCTAAGAAGATGTGAAGAGAATCAAGGAGGATAAACAAGTAGACTGCAAACCTTCTTCGGCTTTCCTTGTTTCTCAGAATATTGGAGATGATGCCTAGACGCGCGAAACGTTCATGAGCACCCTTGATGCCAGGGTTTTTATCAGGGCTACGAGAAAAGAGAGAGCCTAAGCTGTATTAAGATACGTATTTCATCCTTGACACTTACTGTAACTTGATGCTGAGCTTCCGGTATGCCTTCGCGATTTCAGAGGTAGTTGCTGTAGACGTTACGCCTAGCCAGGAATAGAACGTCGTTCCTTTGCCTTCTGCATTTTCTAAAGCGCCAACAAGATCAAAAATCTCATGGTCCTCCTGTAGACGAAGGTAAGTCTCGGCGAAATTAATGATAAACACGTTTTCGAATGGACCTTTTCCCACCTGTACAGTGGTAAACATAGGCGGGTATGATGTCAGACTTTGGTGACTTACGCGATAGCAACCGTTGCCAGAACGGCCAAGAGTGAAAATAGGAAATAGAGTCTCATTGAGAGACAGTCGTCTTTTCCAAGAGCAAGTTACAAAAAGAAGAATGAAGCTGCCAGCTTTCTATCGCGCTGAGGAGCTGGCATCAATCCGTGGGAATATAATGCATTTGGACTGTTGAAACAACTTTGCCTAAATTACCGTTACTGAACTGAGGCTTGACTTCTAAACTCGAGCCATTTATCTATTAGAATCTTTTCTCAAGGTGTTTGTCTCTTACTTGATCATTTTTGGAACATGGGCCCCAGGCGACGATGCCCCACTTGTAGTTCGAGGCAATGGCATAAAGACTCCTCGAGTGGGCTGATTGCATGTAGTGAAGGGCATGTCTTACAGGTGAGATGACGTTTCATGCTGAGTGGAAAGTTTACTCCCATCACATCATTAATTTATAGATCTAGAATTACAGAAATGAGACGAATGAAGTCGACTACGATGCCGGGCATGTCATGCATAAACGCAAAATGAAGAATACACTGGAGGAAAAGGTGCGAAGAATCACTGCAAACTTGTAGGATATGTTCCTACCTTCATTTGCACAGACCAGTATATCGATCGAACAAGTGTATTATGGCGCCCGAGGTCGCTATCACTATTTTCTATGTCAGCAACACCTACTCCGCATGCAGGTGGAAGCCATGCAAAAGCTCTGGAATCTGCCTCCTGAGTTTGAGGTGCAAAATTCAATATCTGGTCACACTCCTCTTTCTCTAACGGAAAAAGCAGACCGTTTGCCGTGACATTTGGAGCTTACACCTTTCTTTGATGAAAGACACCCCTCCTCCAGAACCTTGGTATCACCTGCAAGGACAGGATGGAAGTGATCAAAATCAATCTCAAGGCGATCTGAAGCACCAGGAGGCAAACGTCAGCACTCCTGATACTGGTCCTGGACCATTTGAGTCCTTAATTGACAACGGCGGGGATCAAGAAGATGCAGGGGAGGAGGACAAATTTGAAATTGAAGACAATTCTGAGATGGAGGACCTCCTTCGCCAGAATTCTGAGATTTCTAGTTCATCTGATGAAGATAATCCAGACGATTCCACTCTGACTTCGAAAAGAATACATATGGATGAGCGGGGATGGACGAGGACAATTGTAGGACCAGCAAGTACTCTCGCTGTGATTACGGTTGCACTCTGGCAGTTGCGCATTCCAGTCCTGTATAAAGACCTTGCCAGGTTTGTTCCTAACCAACAGGTTGCTATGATCTGTTTATCTGGCTATAGAATCATTGAATCATATGAGCTCCCCTATCTGGACCCTGTTCGCTTGCTTCCCCCAAATATGGTTGCCCATCTTACGAAGCACAATATCCGGGCACTATCTCCCCGCGTATGTCTTCTCAGCCTCGTGTCACCAGTCTTTGGAATTAATCTGTCGAACAGCACGTTCCTGCTACATTGTTGGTTCACAAATTGGCGGGCCGACTAGCTAAACGGATATGTACGACTTATGGTATATTCACTCCCGAATGTAACGCAGCTCCTCTTCTCTGGCGACTGACGCAAGACATGAATGGAACGCGTGCGTTTCCTAACACTTGCTTTTTTTTTATTGATTTTCACTAGGAAGGAAAACAATCCAGCTACTTTGTATGCCCTAGTGAAGCGGATTGCCCACATTCTCCAACTACCGCTTACTCTACACCCCTCTCTTGCACCTGAATTGGGACGTGTCAAGTCAGGAGACCCAAAAAATCACAAATATGACAACGTTCCTCCGGAAGTGGCGCTGATGGCTTCTATGATCATAGTACTCAAGATGACCTATGGATTAGATGGGAAACCGAGGTACTGGCGACTTGAATGCTTTGGACATCGCTTAAGTATAAGCTTTGTCATGCAGGTACCCTAACAATGCAGGAGACCCGGCGCTGGCACTTCCGCAGGCTGACCAGTGGGTTGCAAGTCTCAAGGAGCAAGACGGGCTTGATGCGGCCGCGAAAGATGTTCTATTTAGCTCTGAAAATGAACTGTAAGCGATTCTGACCATAATTACAAGCTAGGGTTCAGAAGAGGAATAGGGTGGTCGGCGATCTGGGCGGAAGTCTTGTCGATGACTATCTGGACTTCTGCGAGCATGCTCTTTTAGGCACAGAGAAGGGTAAGTTTATTCCAAAAGCCAAAAAATGGATTATGATGGATTCTATCCACTAAGGATCGGATGACGTCATTGCGACGAGCCACTTCCCGGTAGATGTTGGTACCTCGTGTCACCGACCATCAGAGGTGAAACCATTGCGGGGGGCGGTACGAGCCACAACATTGACTGACGGGTGCGAGCCGAAATGTCGTCCTTCTGAGGACTATGCCATATGGAGATCGCGCGATGTACTTGGAACGCTGGCGGAGGAGCTGAGGACTGTCATCGGCCGTGCAGCCAAGTGCATTCGGATAGGAGAAGACTATCTGGGTGGGGTTGTGGAATACTATGAGAGGCGGATTGTGCGGTGGTGGGAAGAGAAGTGGCGAGAGGTAGAATAGAACTAGCGAACACGTGATTCATTTTTTTGATTTTGTGTGGGACTCTACTCTGTCTACTCTGTCTGGAGCCGAGGTGTCCTGTGAGCTCGCTGTGCCCGGCAACAAATCTGTCCGAGTTTCCTGCATGTCCCCCTGATATTTCTCGGCACAGCCAATGCGTCGCCTTGCTGCCATCTTTTCCTCAAAGCGTGATAGGTCCGGCCAACCACAGTCGTCCAACAAACACCTGCACCTTCTGCTCAGCCTCAACCCTCCCTCTCTCCACGCGTCATCTTCTTCCGTCTCAACCCCTCACCCCAGCTCTGCCAGCGACCATCCACAGTCTTCAAGCTCGTCCAGTGGTTCCACAAGCCTTAGTCTGCCTACCCCCGAGGAAGACCCTCAGCCCACTTCCCTGGCCAGGAATCCCACCAGGCGATCGTGGAAGGATTGGCTTGGTGGAAAGCGCCCGGAGCCAGATCCACCCCCGCTTTCCGGCTTTCCAAACCCTGAAGGCTGGGAGCGAGACGAGCGCCCGCCCACATTGCAGTTGTCTGATCCCAGAACAAGACATCGAGTACGCAAAGAGTCAGGTAACATAGCAGACGAGCCTTTAGAGGATTCAGAAGATGACCAGTCTATCCGTTCTTCGATTAGCAGGCCCAGGTTTGTGGCTTCTCAAGAAAGGGCTCGTCACAACCTTGAGATATTGATCAACAACGACATTAACCCTCCTTTGTCTGGAACTCCCTTCCTCCAACGATCCCCCGACTATCTTTTTCCTCGTTCATGCAATCGGCTGCGACCAACTCCAGTGTTTGACATGCGGCACCACATGCTCAAACGGCAGTTACTCAAACGTTTGCAAGTTCTATCTGCTGAAGATGCAAAGGAAATTCTGCCATTCTCCTTGAGAAATACTCCAGTACCGCTCCCTGCTCTCAACCTCCCCGACCACGAAGCCATATATCCTCCAAAATCAGCACAGATTTTTCTTGCTAGCCCTGGCATACGACGGTGGATATCTCGACCATGTTTTGAGGATCGGTTCTCTGTCTTCCTCCCTTCTCAAGACGGCGTCAAGCAAACTCCTGTGGTTGGCTCGTTAGCGGTCGCCGCTCTTGAGTATTCCGAGTTGTTGGACGCAATGGTCGATCCCGACTTTGATCCCTCGTTGCCACCGTCCGAATCGTCACAGGATACTCATAGGATCTTAATGTTGCAAGATCTATTAAAAGAACAATCACCGCCTCCTGAGACTGGTGCCGATCTTAATTTCTACCCTAGTAAGTAGTACCAAAATACCTTTTTTGAGGTATCTTGACCACTTTTGTCAGCCGTACCTCGGACCTCTTACTTGCCATCGCCATCACCACTGCGTAATCAACACAAGTCAGATGTATCATTGTCCGATTCAACGTCGCAGTCTACTGTTCTCCCACCTGTTTCCAGTGTGGTTACCTCAATGAATTTGCAGCTGCTTCCAGAGACGCCTTCAGCTCCCGTTGCTGCTCCAGTGAAACGCGTGGTACGTTTTGCAGAAGAAGACTCAGAGGACAAAGCACCATTGCATCTTGTTCGGCAGAAGAAGAAACAAGAAGAAAAGGCAAATTTTCTCAGAGCAGAACAACGAAAGAGGTTGATGGAACAAGAGCAAGACAGGCATAGACAAGAAACAGAGGCTTTGGCACTTGAGCAGAGAAGATTAGCAAAGGCCAAAGAAAGGAAGGTGATAGAACAACGACAATATGCGGAACTTGTTGCCTCAACTCGGCTCAGGCGAGAGACTCAGCGAGCAGGGATCATACCGGGATTGAAGTCGGACAATAATGGTAACCACTTAGTACCTTTACCTTCAGCCACGTCTCTGAGGGAATTGGAACGCAATCGGCCTCACGAACCACGAAGAAATTCTTTTATACCTCAACACACCAGTTCATCGACCTCAATCCTGCGGAGAGATGGATCTGATTCAGCTCTTTCTCCCTCTCACATTTATACTCCTGAAACTTCCAGCTACCGTAGCGGTGGTTACTCTCCTGGCGGTAGTGCCAGCAGTCATAATCATCAATCCCGCCCTGGCTCCATGTATTCCAGCTCGTCTGAGGATGGCTGGCTTAACAACAAACGTCCCATATCCAACAACTTCACTCGAACGTTTCCTGATCGGACCAACCCATATCCAATGCGATCTGGCAGTAATCAGAGCTTTCACAGCAATTCTTCACCTCAGGCCCCCAACTTTTCAACGCCGGAGATCATGAACAATTTTGTTTTGCTTCCCCCCTCTGCCCCGTTTATGAAGCATCAGCACGGACGACATTCTCGAAACTCTTCTCCAGGTCGCTCTACCTCCCTTGGTTCTCTACGTGGTGCTTCACCAAATTCGAGCACTGACCATATCATCCATTCCCGACAACCACCAGGACGACGCAAAGATTCTGCTTCTCTTTCACCTAGCCATTCATTGAACTCTGTTGACTCCGGACCAACACATACGAGGTCATATAGTCCCAATACACGACGTGCTAGCATGCCGGTATCTGACACGAATCGTGGTTCTGCTACCTATTCACAGTCCGGTTTATCATCTCGCAGCCGCATTTCAACACCACACTCGCAAGGTATACAAGATATTCAGCATCCTCAATCGCTGAATCCTTGGACTGCATTGCCAACCCAATGGGGCTACTTGCCTACGGTAATGCCCGTGTCACCACATACGCACTCGACAGCTTTGAACCCATCCATAAAGACTTCGGTCCCGAGGAGATCCCATAGGGAGAGATTGGGATAAAGAGATTGACCAACTCGTGGCATAGACTTCACCGGACTCATTGAACTCACAAATTGGCTACTTTCATGTATTCCCCTTTTCTTCACGCATGGCCGTTCGCCACCATAAAACATGTAGGTTGCAGCACCCTTTCATTTTACTTGGACTAGCTTCACGACGTGTTATGCTTCACTCCTCTCATTCATTGCGCTGCAATCTCATATGTTGTTAACTGTACATTTTGTACAACTCTGTCACTCCCTCCATCTTCTCTTTATAATCCCTCCCGTAAATTTTTTTTTACATCTCACCCTTTCTGCAGAACCAGTTTCCGTCATTTCATTGTTCACTTTTCCACTACGATTTTTCGGGCTGTATTCGGGACGCTTTATAGGCTTTTTTCAACCGTAAAAGGTTACTTTATTTAGTCTGTCTGCTTGAGATTGTTCAACAGAAGTACATCCTCACGAGATCTGCTCTTTCTCCAATTGTCAACGAACATCAAGAAATTCGGAGATCAACGAATGATATCTCCTGCCGTTGATTTATGGGTGAACTAAAGCAGAATCCATCAATCAGGACCATGTTACATTCACGTGTTCCAAATGAGGACCACGACTTCCTCACTTTCGATATGTTCAATTGAACCATCACCGTTCCTACTTGTTTTTCTGACAGATTAGCACTGTTTTCATTCCTTTCTCTAGCCATTCAATCGCAAACGATGGCAAAAGGACTCAGCCTGACAATTAATATACCCACAAACATCGGGAAGGACGCGTCAGGTAATAGATTTCCTCGTGCCCTCTGCTCATTCACGTGTGAAAGTGTCCTTTTTGCTAGGCAGCAGTGCATCAGACTTCGCGATAACGTGTGATTCCCCTTTAACTCCCTTATCTCAGGTATTTTTTCCTTCCTCACTCCCATACCACTGCCATTACCTATAAAATAGTGTTTTGATACCGCACCTAATTTCTGGACCGAGGCTGCAAGTGAGTATTTTCAGAAAATTTGTGGAAATACATATTTTTAATATCAACAATTTTTAGGGATCGACACTGATCACGACGACATGAATCAAGATGACTTTCAACCCGACACTCCTCCCACATCATCAGCTAGTGTATCCGATTTTGGTTCGCACCGTGATCAAGGTTTGAAGCGAAAATCTGAGCAAGCATCTATTGAGAGTTGCGAAAATGTTTCATCTACTAAGAAGTCCCGTACCATCCCAAATGCTGATTATATCAATCTCGTAAGACCTCCTCAATCTCCTTAGGATAATCATGTTTGACAGGTCCAAAGTCGCCTCCTCACTTTATCCAACGATTGATCGAGAACAAAAAAATACCGTATAGTGGCCAGTGGGAGCTTGTTCGTTTGGTCTCCAAAGGCACGCTATCCTGGAATACGAGTACCGGTGGAAGGACAATTAAGTTCGAAGAAATTGACCTTCTTCGATCTTCACGTTCTTCCGAAAATCCTCACTCGGAATGTGTAAGAAGAATACACGACATATTTCTCAGCGGAGACAATGGAGGTAATGTCATCGCCCTCGGAAGTAATTCCCTCGACTTATCCTATCCTCTACCTCCTTGAGATGTTTCATTCACTAATAGGAGTAGTGACGAAAGAATTGCATCAGTAAGACGCTGTTCCCCAATTGAAGATAATTGCGTGTTCAATGCCGTTCAGGACCCCTGGAGAGAATTCATTAAAGAAGAAGAGTTTCATGCTGAAGATGTTAATCATGAACGAGTCAACGAAAAAGGAGGAACGATTCACTTCACCGCAAGTCTCAAGCGAGTTTCAGCGGACCGGAAGAACCCATCTCTTGCCGACTATAAGATAGAGCTTAACCCAGCTGAACTCGGTCCAAGCTGCAGTTTCACTCGTCGTTATGGCTCTAAGAGTTTTTTTCGCCTTAAGCTCGGCAAAGGATTAATCCAAGCAGACACTTTTACTCTACTTGACTTCCTTCGTAGACCGATCATCCTATGCAATTCGGTCTATCGAGCATTCCATGGCAAGGAGCAGACGGTGTTCTACTTTAAAACCAATGAACGCTGGGATGCCGCACGAGCTGTCATATTGCCAGACAGGACCCCTCTTGGACTAGGGCTCAGAGAGTTCCTGACTTGGCATAACCCAATGATTGAAAAGAACAATAAACAAGTAATTGATGTTTATAGATATACTGGACTCAGTTTGATCCCTTTTCTAGACGATGGCGAAGTGGGCAGCTCGTTTTGCTCTGGGGTTGTCGAGTTCTGTGCATGGAATCACATTGGACGAAGATCATATTGAAGTCATTGAAGACATCAGTCAGTCAGCTCTCTGAGTTTATTGATAAGCATTTGATTTAATAAAGTATGATTCAGAGAGTGAAACCGGCTCGGATATGACCGATGGTGCAGGCTTTATTACGCGCGATCTGCTGCAAAAGCTAACACGCAAGTTCGATTGGCCTACTCGACCGTCTGCCATCCAGGTTCGAGTACGAGGCTCCAAGGTACATGACATTTCGGCTAGGTTGGCCCCTCCACTGATCAAAAAATTTAGGGACTTCTTGTTGAACACCCCGATCTAGAGGGTGAAAAGATCTTACTCCGTCCCTCTCTAATCAAGATCTACTATCCTGGAAAGCTGGACCCAACCCAGCGCACCATTGACCTTCTGCGGGCTTCACATTCAAGGAGTCCTATTCAGATTTCCACCGATATTGTCATCAACATCAACGAAAATGGTGTTAGCTTCCAGATACTGAAAGAATTCCTGAAGAAAACTGTTGACGAGCTCGTAAACCCTCTTCTAGAGTACGACTCTGATGATCGTATCGGCTTACAGCAACTGTGGGTCGATTTTGAGCGTAGGGGCTCTGTTGTGAGATCACGACGTGCTCGGGAAGCGGTAGCGCTTGCGCGTGTTAGTGGTTATACTGAGCGTAATATCACAGAAGAGGTGCAAGATGAAGATGAAGATGCCCAGGCGTTCGAGGATGTGACTGAGCACTCCGTGGAATGGTGGCCGGACGAAGTCAGCGGTTGCCCATCTTCGCTTGAGGAGACCATCATATCTTTCCTTGACTCTGGGTTCCATCCGTCAAGCTGTGAAATACTCCGGGAGAAAATGTACGGAGTGGTGGAAAAAAGCATCAACCGTGTCATTGAAAACTGCCACATTGAGATACCACTGTCCGCAAGTGCTTGGATCATTCCCGGTGAGTCCAGTTGTGTATCTGAGTCAACCTCAAATAATGTACCACACCAGATCCTATGGGTATTTTAGAGCCAAATCAACTCTTCTTCAAGAGTTCACAGTCCAACCTAATCACTGTGAATGGTGCAGAATCGGATATCATTACGGGCGATGTTCTCATTGCTAGGGAACCATGCCGCCTGCCAACTGATGTTCAAAAGGTGAGGTTTCCTTCCATCGCCCCCATCATTTACTCAAAGAAGACTCAGTGGCAAGCTACGGACGTGTCGCAGCTGCATTACCTTAGAGACGTCATTATTCTATCTGTAAAGGGTCCTCGACGAGCCGCTGATTGGCTAGCAGGCGGTGAGTCCCTTTTGGTTTCCTGCGACATCCGGATTATAATACCTGGATAGGTGACTACGATGGCGATAAGGCCAAGTTGATCTGGCAGCCAGAGCTTGTCAGAAACTTCGTGAATGCTGACCCTGAGTTTGCTGACCCCCCTGCCGACCTCGATACCTATTTTGAAACACGTAATGAACGGGTAACGGAGTTTCTCGAACGCGTTAACCAGCTATCTCAAGAAAATCAAGTTTATGAGATGCAAAAGTATCTTTTGGGTACGATGTCGGGCCAAGGGGTTGTTGGGCTTTACTCCAATTTCCATGAATACTCATCATGCATCAGAGATTATACAGATCCGAAGACCAAACTTCTCGCATACATGTGAGCCCAAGTACATCTCTTAAATTTGTTTCTAAGGACCGCGTTTAGTTTTACTACTGTTCTTGATGGTCGCAAAACTGGGAAGACTGTCCGAGAAGATGTTTTCAAACAGCACGACCAGGAATACGGGATGAAAAAACTTTATTGGAAGGAGGAGCTCAAGAGGAAATCTGCTGGAGACAGGTTTGCTGATCCAAGCAATGTCAAGCTGATGGACAGACAACGGGGAAGAAGACCATTTATAATGGAGAGCCTGGTGAAATACGGAAAGGTTCTACAAAGCGAAAAGAAAGCGAAATTAAAGCAATGGAAGGATAGTTATGTTCGTAAAGCCGATCCACAGCTACTCGAACCCCTACGAGAGGTTGAAGCCCTTATCAATCGACTCAAGAACAGCGGAAAGAAGGAATGTGTGGCTCTTTTAGAAGAAGATTACCAGCGGATCAAGACCCATGTAGAGGAGGTTTATCGCGAACACCAGGAGCAGTTCCGACAAACACAGCAGTCTGACTGTGTTAGTTTCACAAGCCTCCCCATCCAAAGGCGTCAAGACATCCTCCGCAAACTATCTCAGAAGTTTCACTCAGAACCATCTAAATTTAATATTATGACAAGGGTCATGTCTGACAGAATCAAGGCATCTTATGCCTACGCCTATGATTCGAGTAATGGTAAAGCAACGCGATTTCCGTGGAATGTTGCGTTTCGTGTTCTCTGTTCCATCAAGTGCGGGGATGAAGTTAAGCCAGTCCATAAAAAGTTCTACGATCATATGGTCATCAAACTCCCGAAACGACGGCAGAAGAACTACATTTAAGTGTACTTGTATCATGATCTTTCACTAATCCACCCCTCTTGGGTTTTTTTCACATATCCGCTCCTCCATCTGGGTTCCATCTTCTGTTTCTTTGTCTTGGCTTGCCCTTAAGTATCTCAAGTTCTTTGAATCTTTTTTATACCTATCGATTTTGAAGTCAGTATGTATTTGTAATTGTTGCAAGTAGACATTGTCATCCATACCCAGTCACATCTACCCTCCATCAAAACATGGAAATCAACATCGAGTGTCAACACCACAACAACTCTACCATATATTCCAATTTCCCATAGTATCTATTACCACAGACGAGTCGATGTAGCGTTATGGGATGATTTTGGACTACGTCTACATCTGCAACTTCCCTCCATTCAATGGTTCTGCTCCATCCTGCGCTGAATGTAATGGTGGTAATTCATTTGACATCATGGGTGCTGGCTTGTCATCATTATACAACAGTGGCAGTAGCAGCAAGGTTTCTTCTAGTGACCCTGAAGGATCCGCCCCTGGACTTACCCCGCTTTGGCTAAGAAATTATCATTAAACGCGAGTCTGCATCGGGATTCAACTGAGTCAAAGAAGCAAAATTTGGAGAGCACATCATGTATTCTAGTTTGTGGAAGTCCTGTCAACGATAGTGTAGTGCATGCGCAGACAGATTTAGAGATGGTTATGCACATTCATCCATCCTCAATCAACATCAGCACAGTTGTCCATTTGGTTGCGGCTTCCATTAGCTAAATCAATGGCTATTGTACTGTATTACATACGGGCGCCTTCCTCCGTTACTGATCCCCCTGCTGCAGGTGTAGTAGTCCCTCTGGGAAGGGGTTATTTGTCCTCGCTGAAGCTGATTGAACAAGCAGGAGGGATTTACCATCCAAATACCGTTATAATTATCTAGGACCAGTGCCTCCTGCTGTTTCTCAAATGCCGCCTTATCACTGTCCGCACAACTTTGGCGAAAGGGCAATCATTGAAATGCCGAGCAAAGTCACCCAAAAGTCCTACAAAAGGTGAACCAGTATGCTCACGTCTTCCGAGACAATTCTTCAGGTTCTTATGTCCATCTCTCACCCTGATTATGATTGTGATCAGTAATTCTTGGTGGACTGATGTTAATCAGTGAAGACTTCAATAATTACCTATTCTAGACTAATATTACCGTTAATCATTAGTGTACAATACAATGAGGATATCTGAAAAGTAAACTTTACAGGGTATGTATCGAATCAAGGGTAGATTGATAGTCACCTTTACCCCACTCCTTCCGAATACCCTAGGGGCATACCCTAGCCTTGGTGAGTCCTGCTCCGAGGTGTCTAAAACTTTCTTATCATCCATACCCTGCCAAAATCCATAGCTTAGGCCTTCTCCCAACTGCTGTGCATTATTCCAAAATCGACTGTAATATCTAGAAATCTTGAAACCTCTTTTGGTTCGTTTGCCCAAAACCCATTTCGCATGGAGATGATGAAAGAGATGAAAAGATCTATGAGTCATATGGTCACAGAAAACAGCACCACAAAAAAAGGGCCGCCATCTCAGGCCGAACCTATTCTTGGTTGGTTGTGAAAAGTTGTCGAAATATATTGCAAATATCGATATCTTCTTATCTCCGAGTGATTTGGGAGTGTGAACTCCCATTGAGATCGCTGTTGTTGTTCTTGGCGTACCCACAATGCTCAGGTTCGACGAGTTTGTTTGATCATGTACCTCTCTGTGGGGAAATTCAAATTCATTCCCCTTGCGCCGACTTACGAGGAATGAATCTTCTGGAGTGAGTTGGGGGTTTGGTTATGGTTATACTTAAAATTTTGCCGAAATGGAGAACTCCAATCTGCCCAGATGACAAATACATATCAGGCCATGTGATTACCATATGATAACCGCAGAGCCTCAGAGAAAATTGGAAAGTATCCATCGGGATGAGAAATTCATGACATGTGGTTAGACACTATTTTTAGGACAAGTCTTTGGCTGCAGATATGAGATATGTTTCAAGGGGAGATGGTGGCTGAGTACTGATAACGATGACCAAAAAGTGTCCGGGACCTCGGAGAGCTGAGCTAGGATCTAATTCTCCCGGGTAAGAAGTGGGTGCAGAAGACACTTGATTAGTGACTCCCGTAACAATGTGACGTGACCTCGTGAGCTCGCCGCCAGGCGTAGCAAGCGTACCTGCAACTGGACTCGATGATCAACTACATCCTTCTTGTATCACGGCAAGGTCGGGGCAGCTCTTGCATTGAGCATAATTGGGTCTCTGATATAAGATTCGTCCAGGCAAGGTTCGTCTCGCAAAATGGTTTACGACGATGGCACCAAAAGCCAAGGCGAAGATTGTAAAAGATGTTACGCAACTGGTACTCGCGCGCCGAACACGCATGTGCAATTTTCTAGAATACAAAGGTTGACATATATTTTCCCTTCCAACCTGAACCAGGAACTAAACTGTGGCAGACACCAAGGTCGTCTATCGCCGTTATGCTTCACTTTTCTTCGTTTGCGGAATCTCACAAGGCGATAATGAGTTGGTTACACTAGAGATCATTCATCGATATGTAGAGGTTCTAGACCGATATTTTGGAAACGTAAGTGACTGCCTGAGTGGAATCTGAAGTAAATTGATCCCGTCATAAAGGTCTGCGAACTTGATCTGTGAGCGGTTTAAGTGGCTGTTCGGAGCTTGGAGCCTTATTTCTTGCCATTGAGCAGGATATTCAACTTCCAAAAAGCATATGCTGTGAGTGGCACCTGGGCGCTCGGCTTTCTTGGCGTTGACGGATGATTTAGATTCTCGATGAATTGATCATTGCTGGCGAGGTGCAAGAGTCATCAAAGAAGTCGGTTCTACGTGTGGTACGTTGAACACCAGAAAGGGAATTAAAACATTCTTCTTATGCTACGGACCATAACCACTTCATGCAGGTCACACAGTCCGACAGTGTCGAGGAGCAGGAGAACTCGGATGAGACACTGGCAAGGCTTGGGTCACGAAGCGGTTAGACGTGTTTCTATGTTTATCTCATTTGGCTGTGGCAAGACGTATTCTTACGTTGATTTTAAAGGCCCCCTGTTTTGACTGGGCAGTGCCGGGGGGAAGGCTGGTTAGATAATGTATGAGAATTCATAATGCACTGGACTGAATGGCAACATATACCAATCAGGGAATGGAACCGCTCCGCCCTGAATGTCAGCTGCTACTTTCCCGCGGAAGACGGTTGCCATCCCTCTCGGGCAGACGGGCAGATGGCGTCGAATCGCATGAGACGGATTGCGAACGACCCTGGTCGGTTAAGAAATCAGCAGCGGATAATCTGCAGTGGTTATGTTGGCAACTGTCGGCCATATTGATTTGGATTTACGAACTCATTTCATGGCGTGGCGATGCACCGCTTATCGTCCAATCACCGGTCTGCGCAAACAAACCCAAGCAGCCCTGTTCGCCTCTTTTAAGTTCTGCGGTTTAAGTCTAATCCATTACTACTCTCCTGCGTTTTTCCTCTCCTACCGAGTTCCCTACCTATTTTCTTACCTACCTAATTAACTGTCATGGCCTACACCTACCGCAACGACCTCCTTGCCCCCTACCTCCAGCTCCCTCAGGGCGACAAGGTCCAGGCCGAATGTGCGTTTATTATGTTTATTATGTCTTGCACTCTCAGAGTCTCATCCCTTTTCCAGACGTCTGGGTTGATGGTAATGGCGGTCTCCGTTCCAAGACCACTGTGCGTCTAGTTCCTCTTCGTGCCTTACAGTCTTTTGATATTTTTGTATCAAGACCGTTAGCAAGAAGGTGACCGACATTGGCCAACTCCGCATATGGGACTTTGATGGTTCTTCCACCAACCAAGCCCCAGGTAGTGATTCTGATGTCTATCTCCGTCCTGCCGCTATCTTCAAGGACCCTTTCCGCGGTGGCGACAACATTCTTGTTCTAGCAGAGACCTATAACAACGATGGCACTCCTAACAGGACTAATCACCGCCATCACGCCAAGAAGGTTTTTGACGAAGCCAAGGATTCTGAGCCTTGGTTCGGTCTCGAACAAGAATACACTCTTTTCGACCACGATGATCAGCCCTACGGTTGGCCGAAGGGCGGTTTCCCTGCTCCTCAGGGCCCTTACTATTGTGGTGCTGGTGAGTTGGTGAAATGGCTTTTGCAGCGCTCATGGCTCTAATCTGCTACGTCAGGGACCGGCAAAGTTTTTGCGCGTGATCTCATTGAGGCCCACTATCGTGCCTGTCTCTATGCTGGCATCAACATCAGCGGTATCAACGCCGAAGTGATGCCATCTCAGTGGGAGTTCCAGGTTGGGCCCTGTGAGGGTATTTCCATGGGTGACCATCTCTGGATGGCTCGTTTCCTCCTGGTCCGTATTGCCGAGCAATGGGGCATCAAGGTCTCTTTCCACCCTAAACCCCTCAAAGGAGACTGGAACGGCGCTGGTTGCCACACCAACTATTCTACCAAAGCAATGCGTGAGGCTGGCGGCATGCAGTTCATTGAGGAAGCCATTGTGAAGCTCTCCAAGAAGCACGACGAGCACATCGCTGTTTATGGCGAAGACAATGATCTCCGTCTAACTGGTGGTCACGAGACGAATCACATTAGCAACTTCAGCTCCGGCGTTGCTAATCGTGGTGCCTCTATCCGTGTTCCACGTCATGTCGCAGCTCAAGGTTACGGCTATCTTGAAGATCGTCGCCCCGCATCCAATATTGGTAAGTGTGCTCTTGGCGTGACACTTCGAAACTAACTTCATTTTACTTCAGATCCTTACCGTGTCACAAGTATCATCGTTGAAACGACCGTCTTGGACAAATAAGTATTTTGTATCATCACATAGTTCCATTCCAACCCGAATTTTGTATTACCCTCTTTAGTACGCTGGTTTTTTAACTGGTGGCAGATATCTAGATTAGTGTGATTGTAATTACTGGTCCTGGGATATTTCTTTATTATGATCGAAAAGATAGACGTAGAACATCGCAGCTGATTTTGATTTTGATTTCATTATCAGAGTATGCCAAGTCGAGTTATTTTCAGATTCATTTTCTCCACATGCCTGATTATGACTTGCGCTTCTCAACATGTGCGACTGATGATGCTGGGACGTATAAGCTCCTAGAATTGCCTCCTGACCTTGTGCAGTTGGTTGGTAAGGCAGAAGACAGTTCGAGGCCGTTGGTGTAAGTTGCCTCGTGTTTGTCATTACTTCACCTCGAAAGCCGGAACCTAGCTTGACAGTTAAAGGCCAACCAAACGAAGATGCTGTACTCTGTACTAACGACAAAACATATGCTCTACGTTCAGTGGCATTATCAAACTCAGTCCTGGTTGTTACCTCGTCTACATTCGATTCTTCAAGCGAGAGGGAAGCTGTGTTTATTCGCGACGAACTACACGAAATTTTGGAGATCACGCCAACTGTTCCAAAATTACACAAACTGAGTGACTTGTTACGAGGCAGAGAATATGATGAGTCGGACGAACCAGGTTCTGAATCAAAGGTCAGAGTTATTGTACTTGTGCTCGTGTCTGACGGATTTGACATGACAAGCAGGGTCCAGCTGCAGGTTATTATTCTTATCAAGATGTTCGAAACGAGATACAAGCTAGTGATACAGAACTGGATCATGGATTGAAGGAGAAGAGGGTCCTTGTCATTCGCGGTAAGCGGACTGCCCTTGCTTATTCCGAGTAAAAAAAAGGGCCCCACAATCTGATACTTTTTTGGGGGCGTGGTATCAGGGTTTCTACGACCGATCTCAAAGGATTATCTACAAAACCTTTTGGAAATAATATTGAATCTTCTAGTATCACTTGGTTTGCGTCATGACAATGTATCACTGGATGACATCGTATTCTCCCTTGCCGATGAACACGAAGTTCCGAGAACAGTTACATTGCAACTCTTGGCATGGTTCGGAGAACTGGACGAGTCAGGGGGTAAGTGGAAAATGAACACTGAAAGCATATTGAAAGAGGTTGGGATCGGGTTGTTGAGGCATCATCGTGTGTGTTGGTTTTACGTTCACTTTACATTTTCATTAATCTGGGTGGTTAGCATGATCCTATCGCAAAAGCAGCGTTCATGGCCAAGTGGAAAAATACTGTTGGAGATACATTCGCGGCTTCAGCTGACCTTGACCTCCTATCTGTATGCCATTTGTCTTTCACAAATCTCACTTACATTCATTCTCATTACCTACAGGGGAGTTATTTGGTCTCGGTTCTTGATAATACCGATCATTTGACGTATTTCCCCTCCTCGGAGTTGCCCGTGGATCCGGCGCAACGCTTCGCCGACCTATTCTTGACTAGATCACGCTGGAGAAGGGACGACATTGCACCCTTCCTCCAGGAAATTGCCATTAACTCCAAGGAGCGAGATAAATTACTGCTCAAATACTGCCGTACTATTTCGGACACCCAGGGGGCCTGGTATACTTCACGCACCCAATATGGTAGCTGAGGATTTTACAATGATGTAGATCAAATGATATGAATTAAGTAATGTCCTATAGTTGGTGGTGTGTTTATCCTCTTCCCCGGATTTTCGCAAGCCGTCCCAGGTCAGGTTTGTACTCCTCGTCACTGGAGTCTCCTCGATTGTTCCGCTTCCGTTTTCTAGTGGATTTGACTGGTTGGATGTCCAAATGTACAGGTGAAGTCGGATTTACTTGAAGACTGTCGATGATCGCCCACATTGCCTTCCCGACCTTGGTGTTCATACGGATATCGATGAACTGTTCTCGAATACTTTTTCGGAGATGATATAT
>Ga0153951_1000033_pt1 | contig 53100 bp, 47 predicted proteins | sample TSNJ035MetaG_FD_102278 | JGI IMG/M metagenome (GOLD analysis project Ga0153951, IMG submission 102278) | Attine ant fungus gardens microbial communities from New Jersey, USA - TSNJ035 MetaG | ecosystem: Host-associated > Fungi > Mycelium > Unclassified | place: USA: New Jersey, Wharton State...
AGACATGTGTGAATCTCAACGATTGTGCAACTTGGACAATTAGATAATGGTTATGAGGTGTAATTATCTGAAGACAGAAACATTCAGGTAGCGTTCATTCAGTGAATGCCTCAATCTGAACCAGTAGTCTTTCCTGGACTACTCCGAGTGAGATTGTGGTTTGGTATGGTAATGATTGCTGACATTTCTACACTAGTGTGAATGTAACGAAAATCAGGCGTGCATTCAAATCGGACTAGATTGTCACCCTACCACAATGGCGCATGGTCCACGCCACAGTCTGGTTAATTGTATACTTATAACATAGACCCCAACAACAAAATAGGTAGAGTCGAAGATTTGGGACCTGTACTTCTAGGAGTAGACAATGCGGATGTCAAGGTTCAGGATTGAATATCGGAACTCAAATTTAAATCAGATAGCTGTGATTGCCTTGCCTTGGTTTTCAGCATATTTCACTAAGAACTTTTTGACCATCACTACTCCACTTAGCTCCAGACTCTGAACAGCGCCGAACGCAGAGTCACCCAACATAGTAGTGTTGTCAACGGAACGGGGGTTCTCCTGTTTTCGCCAAGAGAACTTCTTCATGTGGAAATTGCGCAGCAATGGGTACTCCGCAAGTGATATAAATGAATAACTCAGAGAGTATATAGCTTTACAACGGTTTGCAGCAGATACCAGAAACGGTCAGAAATCGATTACGTCACAGATCAAAGAGGGGACGAAAAACAGCGCCGAAAATAGGCTTCTTTGCTGCAAGCCACCATGTCCTACCGCTATTCCCTCCTCCCAACTCACAATAATGGTCCAGATTATCCTCGAAAACACAAGAAAATCGCTACGAGTTTCATTTCGAATGTCTTCCTCTCCCGTCGTTACGCCAGATTCACACTCGTTGCCGTTTTTTCATTGGCTTGCTTTGCATTTGTCGTTGCTCATACCCAAACACGACTGTGGGCTGCTAGATCAGACTCATGGACCCATTCTCTGTCTAGAACAGCACCGGACTGGTCTGAATACCCAATTCCTCAAGAGTCGCCACCGATATATGACACCCGACCACCATTATATCAGCGATATACCGCCTTTGAGGACGGACTCCCACAACACAATGAATCACTATCTTTCCCGGATGACTCAAGCAGGAAATTTGTCTTTTTCGCAGATCATACGTGGGGAGTAGGCTGGGGCAACGTAATGCAAGAAATGGTTTTGAATGCGCAGTTGGCATATGAATCAGGCCGGGCGTAAGGATATCTATCCCGAGTTTGCCAATTGGTATTTACTTTGCTCTGTCAGATTCGTTTTTGATGATTATACTTGGAAACGAGATGCTCCGTATGCTGATTATAATGGAAAGTTGATTCCATCGCGAGTGCCAACATCGGCACTGGTTGCAGGTCCCATCGCTGGACAACCCTACTCCAACTCCACCATTGCCAAGACACATCCTAGAGCAGTCTCACGGCGATATTTCAAAAAAGTCTGTCCAGCTCCTTATGTCCTTGATCCCCGTGACACTCTCAGTGACATCGGCACTGATGCAAGCGCACTTCAAATCATGTCAGCATTCAGCGAAAAACTTCGAAGTATCAATGACAGATGTATTGAAATCCAAAAAGACACCTCTCAATTGTTCGATTATTGGTGCGCATTTCCGCTTTCCTTATTTTTAGCTCTTTTGAACGTTATCTACATAGGGTCATGGGATCTGCACGCTTGCACGATATAATACCGACGTTGATCCACTCTCCTATCATGCGAGATCTTGCCTGGTCCCCTCTGGTCAATTATGCATTCCAAAAGAACCAGCACCATTTCACCACCTTGCGAAAACCATCTCTACTCTCGGTGGTATTACCTTTTTTGACATCGAGGGGCTCGTCCATCTCCTATGAATCGGGCTCTGACATGACACCAACACCTCCAGTTTCAAAAATTGAATCTCTTCCTGTCCTCGCTCTACATCTACGAAGGGGTGATTTCATTGAGCATTGTGATAACCTCTATAACTGGAATTCGACATATACTGGGTTCAACACTCAGCCTTCTCTTCCTGACCGATTTTTCATGGAAAACACTACCATGCGCGATTCGATGTCAACAGATGAGATAAAAGAGGCTTATAAACAGAAATGTCTAATCGATGTCGGCGAAGTTCGAAAACGTGTTGTCAGGGCGGTAACAGAATGGCGTAATGAGAGACTACAGATTTTTGAAAGGCAACAACGCAACAGATTTATGGCGGCGCATAATGGGGATGAGGGTGTGAAGGAGATGCTAAGGAAGGTTTACATAATGACCAACGGCGATCGGGAATTTTTGAACCAACTCAAATCAGCACTTTTGTCTGACGCCCAACGATCTGCCCTTCGCATAGATAACAAACTCATAGCGGAGGATGCCAACGCAAACTCTACCAATGGATCCTCAAGTCAGTACGATTACGACTTTGTATGGTCGTGGGATGAAATTTCGACGAGTCGAGACATGGATATTGGCTGGGAGACGAAATATGTTGCACAAGCGATGGATATGTATGTTGGGCAGAGAGCGGAAGTGTTTATTGGGAACGGGTTCTCAAGTTTGACGGCGAATGTGGTATTATTAAGGACTGTGGCTGGTGTGGAACCTTGGAGGACGAGGTTCTGGTGATCGACTCCCTTGGTTTGTTTTCTTGAGGCTGGTTTATTTTTTGGTCGCATGCATCCATTCTCATCGGTAAATACCTGGGACATCTCTCATTCTTTTTTCCCTCACTCTCGTTTCCGGTCTTTTTTGTATTTCTTTATCTTTATCTCTCTTGGGTCACCCGGTGTTGGGTTTTTAATTTATATACCACTCTTGATCGCATTAGATGAAGGTTTCGCTCTCCTGTGAAATATTTGCGATTAAAGTCACTTCACTTTACCTATCAGATCGACTTTTATTCTATATCCAATTAATAAAAGTATTTGATATTTAAGTGCAAGGCCAATGACAAATACATGACCTCAAGTGATCAGAAGTGGACGATTTGGGATTCTTCCAATGCCTCTCTTAAGCTCAGGAGCCTGGATTTCTGACTAGTACGCGTACAGTGAGTGCGCCAAGGTGTGTACTTTGTGCTCCCCCAGTGAACATTGACCTCAGACCTGCCCCTAATATCAGACTCAATTGTACTGTGTAGCAAGGCATGACCACGCACACTAGAATAAGCTTTCCGGCCTCCGAGTCTTTTTCTCCAGTTTCCTTGCAGCCTGCCCCTCTCATTCAACCATTTCGACGAATATCCTTGCCATCTTTCCCTTCTGTATTCCAAAAAAGTTCCATTGAAAGCATATCTTCCCTTGGCTCGTCTGTCGAGGGCCAGGAGGTTCGACCTCGTCTGACTGTTGCCGTCCACAATTCTGGAAATCTTTGTCTCTCGAAACTAGTATCCGCAAACAGCCACAGTACTCAGACTCGGCTCATTCCCATTGAATCTCCTAAGTGGCATTCGAGGAGGCACAGCAGTAGTGCTGAGCCGACCTCCGATATAAACTTTTTGAAACGAAAACAAGTTTTGGAAGAATTTTATGCCACAGAGAAAAGCTATGTTGATGGACTTGAACTTATTTACTCCGTGTGTATAACATCTCTCAACCAGGCATCGTACTGACATCAGAGCCAGCACTTTCTTTCACCAATTATCATCTCTCTGGAAACCTTGAATCCTTTACTGGATCGTGCATCTCTGACAAGTGTTTTCTCGAATTTCATTGACATATGGAATCTTCATCGTTCTTTCTTTTCTGCACTTACGACCCATCTTCGGAATGACTTTACTTCCATTCCTCCTCCAATATCACCTGTTTTGCTTTCCCATTTTCCTTACCTATCCCTTTATAACCCCTTTGTTACGTCTTTCCCCTCGATGATATCCACACTAACAGACATTACCACCCCTCCGAACCAATATCGACCCAATCCACGATTCAATCAAGATTTCGCTGCCTTCGTCTCGAAACAGGAAGCTGATCTTTGCTGTGGGAAACTCAAATTGCGAGATTGGCTGTTAACTATTGTGCAACGATTACCCCGTTATCTGCTCCTCCTCAAAGACTTGATCAAAAACATCGATGTAGAGGATCCTGAATATTCCAAACTGAATTCTGTCTTCTCTCTTGTGAATAAAAGTGAGCACAGCCACCGATGAACAGATCATCCTCGCTGAATATGCTCAGTCACCACCTCCTTGAACACATCACTACAGACTCAGGCTCAAATCCTTTCACTACTTGCTCTTCAACGTTCTACAAATGGCCTTCCGATTCAGCTCGTCGAGCCAGGTCGCATATTCATAAAACGAGGCCCTCTCTTTCAAGCTGAACGTAGCTCCGCTCCTCGCGAGCGTGAATTTCTCCTTTTCTCTGATTGCCTCTTATGGCTCGCCAACGAAGAAGTTGAACGAACTTGGAGCCTTGGCTGGAGTGCCGGTGCCGCAATCGATTCTCATAGTTCCAGTCCACACACGCCCGTGAAACCCAAATTGGTTATGAGCAGGAGAAGCGAAGCCGAGCTCATGAAGTCGCGGCATGACGATAAGCAACACTCAACTTCCCTCAGGAGGCATTCTTGTGTTGTGCCTCCTCCCATGAAGAAGCCATCAATCCTACCATCTCCACTTGCATCCAGAAGAATAGCAAGCACAGGAGATAAAAAATGGGTTTTCAAAGGGCAGATTTCATTAGTTGACGTGGAGGTTGTCCTTGTCCCACCACGAGCAGGGGAAGATGAACTACGCTTCGAAGTACTCAGTCCTGAGAGCAGCTTTGTGCTTTACGCTGGTATGTTGTGCGTTCCTATCTTGGCTTACTGTCTTGATTATCGCTCAAAGGATCCGAAATCGAGAGGGCATGCTGGGTCTCTGAAATACGGCAGGCGAAAGTGCAGTTGCTCACCTCACTTAATGTGATCAACTCTAATTCCACCCTCACGTCTTCTTCATCAACGAACCACCTGCGTCGTTCATTACAAGCATTACCTTTTCCACCATCAGATGAACGTATAGCTACTGTCCGTGCCGCCCAAAGCTTCAAGGATATCTCTGAGTTTGACCTCCTCAAAAATGATGAAGATCAGAGGAAAGGCAAAGAACCCCTTGAGAGGCGGAGGAAAGTGGAGCACTGGGTACCAGCAATATGGATACCTGATGAGAAGTCGGATCTATGTATGCGTTGTGGGAAGCCGTTTAATTGGAGACGGAGACGACACCATTGTCGGCTTTGCGGGCGTTGTGTATGTGCGACCTGTTCAGGCAGAGTATGTCATATTTTATTTACATGTCGTCGGCCTCACCAAACACACTACAGACCTTCTTCATCGCAAATCCCAGTGCCCTGGAATCGTCTTCGAAACCAGCACGCGCTTGTGAAACCTGCTACGAGACTGTGTTCCCACTTGTAGACCCACCGACGATCGGTGAAGGTGCTGCCAGTCCTAAGTTTTCATCCTTCCTTTCATCGGATGTTGGAACTGCGCGTCTAGCCAAAGACACGACCTTGTCCATGCTTCCTACTTGGGTGTCAATGCCATCATTGCCAACTCAAGGCTCTCAACCTCAAGCCCTGATGCAGATGGCTGACGCTGATATCTCAACGGATGGTTTAGAAATACCTGGACCTTATATCAGCGCCAGCGCACTCAGTACAAGTAACCTCCAGTCTCCAAGGCGGGGACATGCCCGTCTGAGATTGACCACACGGCCCAAGAGTTATCATCAGATTCCTGAGAACTTTGGCCGCCAATCTGGAATACCTTCTTCGTTATCAACGCTCCTAGACTCTGCGATTGAAGAAAATCCGGAATCATCGGAATCAGAGGGTGTAGGTTTAGGGAGCGTAGCGGGAGAACACTATTTTGATGATATACCATTATCAGCTCGGTCTTCTGTGAAGTTCTTCTCCCAGCCTCCGAGCCCTTCTCCTCGGAGGAAGAGAGAAGATGTTGTGAAGAGGTCGAAGAGATTTTCGTTACCTGCTATTGCTTTGCATCCGACGAATGTGACTACTAGAACGACGAGTGTGATCACTGACCCTAGCGGCTCTGGTTCCAGTAGCAGCGGAAATGGAAATGAGAGCGGCGGAGCGAGCAAAAGTATAAGAACCGACAACGCTGGTGGAGCGATGGGCAGGCTTAGAAAACTTTCTCTGGTTTCATATACACGAAACTAGGATCTAGATAGGTATGTGTTTTCTGGTTGTTTTCAGGGGTTTGTCGGGACTTGGATGTTCGTTTGATTCATTTTATTGTTGTGAAAATACCAATGTATAGTATTGAGATGTGTTTTTGAGTGTTGTAATGTGTGTTTTGTAATTTGTATACCTTGTCTGTAGTTTTTCTGTACATCAGGTGTTTATTTCTGGATAAAGGCTTCATGCAAACAAATAGATGAATTAGTAAAGCTAGGAAAGATCATGCAATATGCAGGGAACATTCCAATACTAGTGTTTCCATCTGCGTTTGGGGGTAAGTACAAGATTGGACACTTAGCAATAACAGAGACTCACATTTTCACTACCTTATCTCTTCCCCCACTGACGACTTTGTCAGCCACAAAATCTACACAATAAACCTCATCTGTGTGACCCGGAAGGTCCATTTTAATCTTATAGGTTTTCAGATCCCAAATCTATCAAAATTTGAGACGATACACGGTTCTCGATGGGCCACGAACTCACTTTAAGCGTAGAATCCTTACTTGCACTTATCAGCATCCGACTGTCCGCACTCCATGCCAGTCTGTAGACAGGACCTACATGACCACGCAGAGTCGCAACAAACTTACCAGTCCGCCCCTCCCACAAACGAACACTGCTGTCCCAAGACGCACTGGCAGCCCTTCTACCATCCGGCGAAAATGCGACATGGCAAACCTGGCGCTGATGCCCTGTCAAACGGGTCACCGGTTTCGTTGGATTGACGGTAGATCGGTCGCTGGAGGGAGACGATGATGGGAATGGAGACCAGAGGAAAAGAGTGTGGTCATCTGAGCCAGAAATGAGGATCTCTGGTGTCGTTTTGAGAATGTTATCATATCGTGCTTTAGCTAGTTGTTGTGCTTGAATCGAAAACCTCAGCGTTAGTTGCAGGGGAATAGTCGATGCGCACCTTCTTCATCTGACGAAGGCTTTTTGTTGGTGTGGTCAAAGGGACCTGTCCGAAGGACAAAATCCGTGTTGAGGGCGAGAGTGGTGACCCAATGTGCATGGTCTTTCAGGGTATGTAGCGGTCGACCCTACACATATTGAAGATTGGGAGGCTTGACGAGAGATAAGGAATACACACCTTTTCCGCATCCCATATCCGCACGGTACGATCACTACTCGCAGTGTAGAGAACACCACATACTCCTCCAGTGCCACCCCATTTTACAACATTGACACTGGCAGTGTGTCCTCCCAATGTATACTCCACTCTTCGTGTCGTGAGAGACCATACTCGGACAGTGCCATCTTTTGAGGACGAGGCGAGGCGAGGAGCTGAAGAATTGCTACCGTGATGAGAATAAGAACAGTCGGGCTGAGATAGAGCCAAGACGAAACGCACATGTGAATGGGTTCCCAAGCAAGTGATGTGATCCACTTGGTATGTCCTCTTAGGGCGTCACCAATAGCCTTTCCAGTTTTTGGATCCCAAATGCGAACATGTCCGTCGTGTCCTCCGCTCGCTAACCTTCTTTCCATTGGTTCCCATTCAACGCAGAGCACCCATCCTTTATGGCCTGAGAGCGTGTGGGAGGGTGTTTCGGTGTTCAGATCCCACAGCCGGGCATTGGTATCACCGGACCCAGTCGCTAAAAGCTTTCCCGTAGGAGAAAATGAAGCGCAAAGGATCGGAGAAGAATGTCCTAGATCAATATCAGTTCGATGCTATCAGTTTCCGAAACCGAAAAGCCGACCTGAGAGCGTAGAAGAACATCTGGTTGCAGGTCGAACGCGGAAAACACTCTGTGGGGAACAATGCACGACAATAGTGTCTTCTGGGGTGAACTTTCCAGAAGGATGATTCAGTACGTCCGCTTCTATGGATTTAGTTACGACAACCCGGGAGGGATTAACTTGACCAGATTTTACTTCTTCTGGTAGAGCTACATGGAAGGAAAAAGGGACAGGCCCTTCATCCTGTTGCTCACATTCAGCAAAATGAACCCAAGACTAAGGTACACGCACCTCAGGTGATAAATTGTTTACAAGGAGTTCCAACGCCTCTCGAGTTACATTGGCAGGTATGTTAACTGCTGGAGCTAATGATCTCCCATCATCCTCCGACACAAAGTGAACTACAATTTGTGGGGTGGGCAATGTTTCCTCTTTCGGAGGTTCTGGTACCCCACGGTATACTTTTGGACGTTTTGGCGGAGGAAGTAGGGTTGCCATATTGGAGTAGGAGATCAGGCAAAAAATTCATATCAACATTAATGTTTGGATTCAAGCCAAATAAACACTTATTTGCCACCTTAGCATCTACTGAAAGCAAAGAGCTCTACAAGAGATGATATCTTGTGATCAAAAACTTTACAGATACCCTACCTCAGCTCAGGGTCATGGGTTAACATTGAACCGAATCAATTCCTCTTAAGTCGGATTGCTGTAATGAACCTGAGACCCCGAAGTAGTATCGAAGTTCCATGCAAACTCTGGGGAAATGAGATGAGTACCATGAGTATCATCAGGTGGGGCTTGGATATCGTTCTTCCTCCCTCGCTAAGCCCATGAACCCAAAAGATGGTTACCACCATGAGAAAAAACGCCAGTGGGAAAACCTCTCATACACTGCAATACCACGTAACGAAAAATTGAATTCAATCAATGCGCAGCTGCCGGATTGCAATCAAACTTGTCTCATCGCTTTCTCGACTGTCAAGACCTAATTTAAGCTAGTCCTGGACCATTTCGATGAATACCTGGGAAAAGAGCCGACGGCGTCTTCGATATATATAGATTTGTAGAGTGGTGAGCTGTGAAGAAATGCCATTAACAATGACATTGCACAAAGAGCGAAGCTCTTTTGTGTCAATATAATTGAACAGAAGTCATCTTTAGTGATCGCACGTCAGACGCCCATTAACCCATCAGTATAATCCGAATAAAAATGAGAGCCACTCGACTTAAATAGAATGACCAATCTTCCCGGTAGAGCTGATGACTGGGGAACTCTTATGTTAGCCTGAGAACTGACCCACAGGCAGGATTTCCTGTATAACAGCATGCGCGCTCGCGAGTTGATACTAGTACTAATTGCCCGAAATCCTGGGGCGATTGAGTCACGAACCAACGTTCATGGTGCCAGTCGGCGCCGATAACGTCGAATGTTTTAGAAGCTACAATGTTCACTGCCCGACGTGAGTACCAACTTGATTCATTTGACATCTTGCTTCGTTATTCGGCAGGTCGGCTGGCTGCCATGGAAAAAAGGACTACCAGGTTTTTGTTTTGACGCCCGTCAACCTGTGAGCGTGAGACTTCAGCTTTTCTCATGTCAACTTGCCTGTTTCCCAACTCTCTCGAATATCAGTTTCTACTCTGGTACTGTTTTACCTGCCTTCTACCACCCGGGTACCGTGGGGTTTCTCTCACAAACACTCCAGCCACTAACCTTCTATCTCCGTTAGTTGCTCTTATTAATATATGGACAACGGTATGTAAGGCAGTTACGACAAGCGTCAGACATGATGTGAGCTTGAAACATCCTCGAGTTAGTCTCGCGATGAGTAACCGGAACCAATGGACAACGCCAATACAAAGGTGAATTATCAAAAATAAAACGATTGACATTCTATTGTCAGCGGAAGAAGAGCGCCTTGGCTCTCACGCTTAGACGGGTTGTATCCCGATCATTCCTGTATGTTCTGTTCATCCTCGACGTTAAGCAGTACAAATGTTCGACTTCGGCTATTACCCCTCTGCTCCAAATAGGGTATTCAGTAGCGGCAGGATCATCGTCGCACACAATTATTCAGTTACGGCTTCCTTCAGGGTTGTGTATTGGGTGCACTCACACTTCATGGCTTCCTATTATGTCCACCTCCGTTACGATGAACATTTCTCATGGAAGTCTGCCCCGCATCTGGCTTCTCTGGCGTCCAAGCACTCGAGACCAAGATCTCGACTACAGCATTCTACAAGCTTAATATGATCTGGCGAAATTTTTCTCGTGAATAGCTTCCGCAGCCTGGATGCCTGATTGGTTAAGTCCTGGATGAAGATGTCGCCCTACGAGACGTGACGCATTCCAACGAACAAAACAAGATCTGATCCACTTTACAAATGTTCGATGGAGTACTTCTATTAGAAGAACTGCCCCATGTTCCTGCTATACAGAGCATGGCTTTTGCTCGTTTGACGCCTCCTGTACGCCACGCTAAATCGACCTGTTTTTGTGATACATAGATCTTTCCCACCTGATTTATGAAAACTAAAGAAATCTAGTTCGGATGAGAGCAGTGCCAACCTGAGGCCACACGTGTTTTGGCGATTGTTTATCGAGATATTTCCAATTGTAATGATTGGTTAACTAAGCTACTTTTATCTATGGCAGGTTGGTGTTCTTTTGCAATTGTTCCATCTGAAATCCTGGTCTCCTCTCACAATTTCTGATGTATCTAAATATGGTGCATTCCACTCTATGCCTGGGAGGATGCCATTGATATTGCAGTTTTTGGTACCATTGGTTCCCACCTGATCTTCACCTGCCAATCTTGGGATGTGGATTCAACAGTCATTGTGACTCCGATTTCAGCCTGTGTATCCGAGGTTACACGAGGCATGAGTCGTATCTTTTTTAGAAAGCCAGCAGTCTTGAACACAACGAAAAGTGATGGTTCTCGTGATGTTAATCATATGTTCGTCCCGTTGGAAAGACAAAAAGACCGTGAGACTAAAGGGCTCCAGTTGTCAGGAATGGTTGCGAGACCTCGGCTCGGAATTAGAAGCCAACGGAAACTTGGCGCCGAGTGGAACGAGTGTCGCTATATCGATACATTGACTCCCATCTGCCTAGTTCGTTACGTTGTTAGAACATCCCCATGCTTCCACCGTCTACTCTTTGTTCACACCCAGAGCTCATACTTTGAGCCTGAACATGCTCAGAGCCTCGACCGAGATATTGCCGACAATCCTGTGTGAAAATACTTCAGGCCATTTCTAAGCATACTCTCATGAGCCTCGGAACTTTCAATCTCTGACATCATTCTGCGTCAAATCGTCCCTTGTAACTTCAACAAACGAGCCAAGAGAGTTTTACCGAGTATCCGAATTCTACATGGTGTTCAAAAAATATATGCTGGATTGACAGATATTGCTCTCTAGCCTCGTTAAACAGAAGAAAACTCGGTCATAGCCCTTCATAATCTTTGATAATAGGCTCGTATTCAAACATGACATTCGAATTTTTTTCGCCCGAGGCATATGGCATACAATTACTGGAGATACCATATGATACCCTTGCCAAGTTCTTTTTTTCGAGTTAGATGTTCAGACAATGTACGCCTGAGACAACGAGTTACCAGACTGGTAGCACAAAAGCAACGAAGACACTGAAACCGCGCCGAAAGTTATTGGACGAAACATATGTGTGTGAGTGCTCAATACTAATGCAAATGTTGATATGACATCATAGGTGCTAAATCAGCAGCTCGGACCGTTTTCGATGTTGCAACCAATTACTATAAATCGACCCAAGATTAGAATGCTATATCCAAATGTAAGAAGGATTGGTTACATTTAGTAAACGACCAACATGATAGCTGGACCTTCCATTTACAAGCTTGAGGCCTAGGCCTTACAAAGTCTACTTGATTGATGATCAATAGATTTGTGAAGTCATATCTGGATTTAACGGTATGCTAAACCCGGTCTGGAATGCCATGCTCAACACGTCGAAGCTCCAGATCGATGACGCTTGGTGGTCTTATCGAGGCAACGGCATGTGCTATATAGTCCCCTGCTAGCGGCCAAGTCAAAGAAGCTTCGGATTCCCCAGAGGAACCAACCTCTCGGAAGAATATCACCTGGCATTGCATTACAAAATCACGGGCCTGAAATGGTACAAGAAGTTCTGTGACCAAGAACGAAGAGAATTCAAGCTCATGTCAATAATTAAGTACATTATCTTACTTGAAGTGCAGTCCGTGTAGTGCTACTCGAAAGAAAAGAAGTGCGGTCAAGTGGGGTGGTCTTTGTGACCACCCACCTTGATCAGTCAATGCCTCTCACTCTGAAACTTATCACCGCTCTCAATTACGCAAGAAAAATCTCAGGTTCTTGATTCTGGTGCCATAATGCCTTGTACATGCCAAAAAGGTCAAAAGAGTACGATATTTATTCTAAGTCACAGACCCCACCGTTTTCAAGGATAGGAGACAGGATAAAACGAGGGCGAGGTAAAAACCTAATAGTAAACAGGTAAAAGCCTGAGATCCAAATGAGATGAGTCGATATTAATAAAATATTCTAGATACATACCTGAAGTCCAAACGAAATGAGCTAGACTTCAATATGCTACGAAGTGGATATGATGGCTGATCATAAATTTTTCGCGATAAGAAAAAAATGAATTCGGATGACGGAAAGTGGACGACTGTACTCGTAGCGGGTAATCAGTTTGGGAGACACCATCATTAGGGTCCATGACTGGCTGGGTACCACTGTTGGACCTGTCAGGTCGTTTATTCTCTTTTCGGATACTTGCACAGCTTGGACTATACTATATACATAAACGCACAGTCGAAAATTATCCTCCCTCAGCCATCTACGTGGTCACACGACGTCTGAGCTAAATATTTTTACAAAGTGCACACAATGATAATCGCAGCAATAATCCGTTTGAGGGCCTTCATCAAAATGCTGGAATAATCCGTATTGAATTTATAAATGGATCCATTAATGTAACATCACAAGACCAGTTTCTGAGTTGTAGTCTTATGTCATCATCATGGAGTGACATCGAGTTGTCTTGGAAACTCCATTTGCATTTGTTTCGGATATTTACCTATATAACTGGGACTGCAACTAAAATCAAGTCGTTTCCATCTGGACCTCAGTCCGACGTCCATTTTAGCATCCTGAGGACCTACCTGCGCATTTCGCTGTGACTTACCGGTATTTCCTTGCTGTCATGAGCACCTGAAAGACAACAATCTGAAGAGGGTACACTGTACAATCTACAAAGCCGTGAATTAGGAATCATTGGAAATAGACAACCAACGGCAGATAACATCTACCGGTGAAATTTTTCATAGACGCCTATCATTTTCCTTCCAGAATCTTTCATAGCCACGTTTCTGGCCCACGTGGAAGCATAAGTTGAATGATTCACTCGAGCCCACTTACACAGATGACTCAACGATCCATGCGGTTTGTTCTCTAGTCTGCGGCCTACGGTGACTCGATGTGTCTATCGCATACCAACTTTTCCATTCGGTCATAACAATTCTTACCGGAGATCAGATCGAAATAGATGAAACTGATTAATATGCGAGAACAAAGGATATCAGTTCTGGCTGATGCCTAAGCATACAATCTCTCCCTCCATACAACTGGTGATGGAACGGACATTCTCATCAATAGCGCTCGGCAGCCCTACACAGCGTTCCGATTCGGGACGACGTCATTTCTCACTCGGTTGTGACAACTCGACAAGCGTAATACGTAAGCTCGTGGTCGTCGCATTGCCAAAAGTTCCCACTTGGAGACGGCTGTGGGAAATTTTCCATTCTTATGGAAACTGGCTAGTGTTAGTGTAGTACGTGTGCACTTGACCAGACACACTAGTAGACTATTCGCTTTGGGAGTGGACTGTCTACGAACACTGCGTAATAAATTGCTGACTTTAGATATATATATATTCGCTTTGCTTTGGGAGGATAATGATGTCTCAACACCTCCGTCAGAAAGCCCTTTTGGCCACTCAAATGAGCATCAATGAGGAATCAAGCAGTGAAATCTGACTATACATATATTACCTATGAAATTTCTATCTATCGACATGCTAGTATATGAATATATCGAGCACACACTAAGAATTAGTTAGGTTTCATTTCTTGATATTCAATGTAGATCAGATTTGCGATGTTCGACAGAGATAGCAAAAGAGATGGTTAAGACAAATCTCGTTGTGCCGTTGCAACGAGTTCCTCTTCTCCTTTTTTGCTGTTATTGCAGATGAAGCAAGCATCATTGTTACCGTCAGATTTAATCAAGTGGAGAAAAATCAACTCAAAGACTTTCCCCTCCCTCCTCTCTCGTCGTGGAGTCTCGAATACGATGTGAGAAACCCCTCAGAATTTTAGTTGAGTCATCCATAAGCACCACGTGCTAAAGCGAACAATGGACCGAAGTTGATGGCGTGGGAATGATGGTACCGGAGGGACCAGGAAATATTTTCCTTACATTACTCCGGGGGCTTTGATTGAACATCATTGTACGGTATATCCGTCATCCCACAGTGAGACAGAAAAAACAAACGATACCATTTACGAATTTTTCTTGTTTTTATAGATCTAAAAAAATAGCGACCTGAAACAGAATGACCATACTTCTCATCTCGGATGAATCTTTTCATTGAGAGTCATGACTCTTTCGTGCAGCGTGATTCGTGTTCCGGACCGAATCTACTAGTCACCTGAGTCATATACATATACATATTTTGGAAGTGGATGTCGTATAGCGTCTCCCTATCACTCAAACGCCGAGAAAATTGCGAGTTATCTAGAACCGTCAGATGACTTTACTCACTTCATGCCATTTCATGAACTATTGATGATTCATTAGAAAGAGTGGACTGGCCGAGAATAAACGATGTGCATACTTCGATTTACTCGGTACGGCTCTGGCCGGGGAAGGTGTGAAAGACAAATTATCATCATAAAATGCATTCCTTGAATTTCAATTTTTCCGTAGGCTTGGTAGGGTTGATGAGATTGGAGCGGGTATAGTAATCTCATGCTGGAATATGACGATGTTTGAATACATACCAACGAGAAATATCCTGAAGGAGAACAAATCCCGATTTCTTATTGTTATAGAGTCTAACCAAAACAGATTGGTTTACGTTGATACAGGTTCAGGGCACCCCTTCCCTGAGCATCAAATGATGAGAGCAACGGTGAGAAATTGCCTTCCTTATCCTGGTAAAACCAAGAGAATGCCGTGCTGTCCGTCAGATGCCAAGCCCCCATTTGTATTAGAATTCACACAAACGCAGAAAGGTCCTAACAGAATAAGGGTTTTTCAAGCACGACAGCTGAGTGAGACAAGATAATTTCCGTAAAACCTGCCACAAAAAAAACAATCAAAGCTAGACTGAGAGAAATATTACAATTAGTTCTTCCTTGGGTGCTTGTCCAAAAAAGTCCATCTCCGGCGATTATTCCATTTAAGGCTATTTTTGAGAATATGCTATTAATAGTTTTAGGTTCACCCATACGATTACACATCCGTATTTGATCTAGTCAGTAGTGTTACAAATTGTAAGTTGTACAAACAGACACATCGGATGCCTAGGACTATCAACAGATCATAGTGCAGTTCAACACGTACTTTTGGAAAATACTTGTCTCCGTCGAGATCAATAGAATGGGTTGATTCATCCATAGCTTGCTCGTTTACTGACCATAGCATCCCGTTATCATTATCAATCACCGTCATCAGTGATACGTGATAAATAGTCATCATCCGAGGGACATACACATTATTATTTGAGTGTGGGTATCCGCAGTCCAGGTATGGAGAGGGGGCAGCGACTATTCGATCACATAAATAACCATACATCAACTCGTAAAACACCAAGAAACTGTGTGTATAGCAGTGAGTTGAACTCTCACCTGAGATCATGCTAAAGATCAAGATTCAAACTGTCCACACTTTCGGGCGGACATATTTTCTCTTTCTCTAACAATGACTGTCCCTGCCATAGAAACATAGTCAATTGACAAGAAAACATATCTATTGGGCCAAAAAAAAAACTAAATCAACAAGTAGAGGACATCTATTTACATCAAAAATCATGTAACAGTACATTCAATGGTCGATGTGAAAGAAAGAGTAATTGATATGATGATCAATGCTGATGAAATAGGCAAAGCCAGTGGGATGTGTACCATGTTACAGTGAATTAAGATGGAGTCAAGTAAACTAGAAGTCGAAGACAGACTATGATAGGCTAGGGTAACAAAGTAACAATCAAGCAATAGGTGCCTTCAAGAAAACAAGGTCTCAAAATTGTAAGAGTAGACATGAGTTGTGCAACAAAAGACGTGAGAGTAAGTGATTGTAAGTTATGCATGCATGAAAAGTGGAGTGTGAATGTATGCGTGCGTGGGTGATGCAAGTTGATGAATGAATCTGCAATAACATAAATGATGCCAGAGAGAAAAAAAGCCATCACAACAAGATGTTCGTTCACTCGAACGCATATTCAACAGCAGCAGAACACGCCTCATTGGCAGATGCATCAGTCGCATGGCGTCTCAGACTCTGTTCTGTGTCAAAAGAAGCATCACATGCGGGACATGAATGGAGGCCAAGAGACGAGACACTCGACGGGGCAACAGACCGTGAGCGTTTTGACGACTGAGACTTGTTGTCATGCATTTTAGTTGGATACCAAACTGAGGTGGGATAGCACTCACAACATCGTCATCATCATCAACTGACACTTTCCGCTTGAGTGGAGTAGGTTCTGCACATCATCAGTCATACGAGAGAGAGGAATGTAGCGTCACACTTGCTCACCTGAAAGCGTTGTGCTCATTTGCACAGAAAAGTTGTCGCGCCAGGCAAGAATACGTTTCATGCGCAGGACATAGCTGTCAGTGGAGCGAGCACAGAGATCAGCGTCGCCGCCCTGTGCTGAGGAGCAGTAGCTCTCACAAGACGACTCGTCGTCGTCGTCGTCGTCTGAGGAGGCACGTGATGAGTCAGGAGGAGCAGACAGCTTGGGGGGCGGTGGGCCTTCAACAAGCTGGATGATCTGGAGAGCATGCTTGGGTTCAGGAGGAGGGAGATGGCAACACGTGATGAACATATCCATGGTAGACATTGGCATCGCAAGCGCGGCGAGTCTGCCATTATATCGATACCCATGTCACTCTGGGAACATGTCACACCGCAGACGATCGTTAGATCACTCCGAGGCGCCTTCCCCAACCCAGATCCTGCCTTAGATCCTTCCCACACCTCATCTCAGATCCTATCTCGTGACTGGTCACGTACACACATTAAATTCATACAGAACAGAACAGAAACACGATGCAACAACTCCCACGTAGTCCATTTTTGCTAGCCCTCCGACATGACGCCGCCATGCCAGCAGCCAGTGAGAATATACTCTTCCTCACGGTCGCATCGGCGTGAGCCATGCTTCCGCAGCCTCGAACTGGTCAATCAACTCCCGCAATACCTGTCCCTCAGAGTGTAGTTGCCGCATTGCAAGAAGTGCCTACAAATCCAGCTCAGTTTTTGCAGTGCACCACAGCGATGGTGACTCACTATATCCCAGAATCGGAAACCCCTCTCAACCTCCAATTTCGGATATTTCACACCTGGGAACGTCTCCTCACATATCTCCAATGCCAATGCCTTGGCTTCCTTGACCCCCTCGGCATTCGGGTCCCGAACTCTCTCTTGATGGTTAATGTGCGTTAGTGCGTCCAGATACACTTTCGCCAGAACCCCAAATCCCGTATTGACCTCAGTCTGGAACGGCAAGGATAGGGAAACGTCCAACAAATCATCTCGCGGCCTCCGTGCGTCGTTCCGCAGCAGCATGTTTAGCGTCGTTACTTCCAGAAGCGTCCGTAATGATCTTGTCAGAGAACGCACAAAAGAGTTGAACACTAATAGTTCCCGCGATAGTGGTGCCGACCAAGGTTGAGCCTAGCCATTAAGGAGTCCCCGTCCCCAAATGTAGAAATAAGACAAATCATTGATTGACCAATTCGACCCACGCTCGTTATTGAGTTGCGAGTTTAACCATAACGTGCGAGTCCAGCGCAAACTCACCGTAAAATTCAGCGGCACAATGCTAAGCACCCGCATCACAAGGAGCATGCACGATTTTTCATCATCTACGTAACATCACACCCCAACCAACCCAAGCCGGCGAATGCCAGATGACCGCCGAAGCACAAAAACAATGTCGTCCCACACACCGCAAAAAAATCCACGTCCAGGTCGCACACAGCGATGAGAGAAGCAAAAGAAAAAATTCTAGATCAGCTTCCTTGACATTCCAGCCCAGAGAGAGGTGGCAGGATTGCCGTGAGAACTCTCCCAGCGGGAAGAAAAACGACACTTACCCGTTCCAAAGCTTGGTCCGCCACTAAATGCACGATTACTCCATAAGTGTCCGTGCATTACTCCTGCTCGGACTAGTTCCAGGAATAGATACAGCGGATCCTGAAATTTATCGTTCAATCGTGCCTGTCGCAATGCAGCGTACATGGCACGTGCTAGAGGAGAATGCATATGCGTGTTCAACAAGAATCTAAATAGATAAAAGAATTTCATGAGCCTAACATGAGATCGAAAATCGCCCCTACTTACCCTCGCAGTTCCAAGAATCGCCAGATCACATTAGCAACCATTTCATCTTTCTTTTCAAGGGGAGTATTCGGTTTGACTTTGGTGCGTTGTGCAAACTTTTCAGTCGAAGTAGCCCCCAAACACAACGCGAAATCAATCGTTGACGACTAAGCCAGTCCAAAAAATCTTTAAAAAAATGAATGAGTTAGCATATGTGATGTAACTTACATTCTGCCTCCTCAACTCGTCTTCTACAATCGGGTAGGGAACAGTCCACCCCGTCACTCGCTCTGCTAACTGAGTCGTTTGCGGTAAATTGTGCGAAATTGCCTTTTGTCCGTGAGGAGTAGGCTGATCAAACCAGAAATATCCAGAAACTTGTTTCTTGGACCAGAAATTATGCATCACACTAGTCAACATCGCCAATGTCATCGCACGTGGACCTGTCTGCCCATCTGTTATTACCTCCTTTACAAACCGCTTATATTCGCTCGTCTCTCCATTATCTAATGGCGGACTCTCAATAATCTGACCCGTGGTGAGCCAAATGAGAGCTTGAGGACCCATGAGCCCTCGGGAAAGGTAAAAATAAACTTCGTCCGGAAGGCGATGAGTAAAAATGTCCTGGAGATCAACAGGAATATCCGCCGCAGTCAGATGATTGTGATGCCCTCCAGAACCGCTGGTGCTGGATGTCGAGCCCGTAATGGCAAGGGGTAAGGGTTGGACAGCACCTTCGGAATTGAGGACGAGAGAACATCTAATCATGGTTCGAGTACGGGCAAAATGGTCATTATATTGCATAGCTTTCACGGCAGGGTGTTCGGAAAATGCTGAAACAGCCAAGTGCCCCGACTTGTAGTATTTGACCATATCAACGGTAGCTTTGAGGGCTTGCTCATGTACGGAGGGTGGAAAAGGAGGGGATTGGTCAAATCCTAAAAGAATTCCAATGTCAAGGAACTGGTCTTCAGAGATGGCCAGCTCTTGTGTAATTGTCCGTTTTGATGCATATTGGAAAGTTGGTGGGCTGGCGGTAAAGTCGAGTTGAGTAATGACTTTGTCCACACCAGGATAGAGCATCGTTTCTGTGGGGCCATAAATGGAGTGAATGTAAGCCTTGGAATGGCGTAGGAGATAGATCAACTATGGCATATGAGATCGATATCTTCCTGAATGTTAAGTGTTTGTAGATAACAGACCTGGGCCCAAGCAACATATGGTGCAATGATAAACTCGACATTTCTGTTTCTGAAAATCCTCAGCACCATACGCCATAAATCCCACTGGGCGAGTCCATGTCGACCTTCAAAAAGCTTGGTTGCGGCGTCCTCTTGACCACTCTCATACTTTGTCCACGCGTCTCTCCGATCTCTACATGCCTCTGTGTATTCGTAATGGTGACTTTGGCGCCATTTCTTGTTCGGCTGCAGACCTGGGAAAACGAAGACGGGCTTGATATGTAATTTTTCGAGGACCCGCAGGTCAGCTTCAATACGCTGAGCAAGAGCCAGCGGGAGACCACCTGTTGCAGCAAGAAGGGGCTCCTTAGAGCTGGGGTTCTCAAGAAGCTGCTGAAGATAGTAGGCAGCGTCTATACCGAGACGCGATTCGGAGAGAACATTGAGCTGAAGTGACTGCAAATGTTTACGTTCCAGGAGGAAATCTGATGAGAGAAATTCAATAGTATGATTAATGTCTTTTCGTGTATCCTTACTTTCGAAGTGTTTAATCGGCATAGAGGTATTGCTCGGTGTTGCTCGGTGTTGCTCGGTGATGAAGTGCGTGTTGCCAAACAATGATTATGTAATATATCTGTCCAACACCGAGTTACAGCCAATTGGCTCAGTAAAACGTAGTTGCAGCTCTTAGAGGCTTTTCTTTTAATTATCTACCAGTTTTTTTTTTCGTTCCAGAATCTTTGTCATGTTTGCCAAGAGGAATGCAAGCCCGATCCCGTTGGATATTTTTGGAGATTGATCGGAATTTTTGTACATGAAAAATCTACGACCATTATTATCTGCCCGCCCCGATCTCTCCCGCCAACAGGAACATGCCCTTTTCTCATTCTCTCGAGCCCTCGTTCCACCCCTCTGAGTACATCGAGCATGTGGATCGTCTGCTAGAACAGTACGAGAAGCCAAGTTCAGTGCTGACAAATAATCGACATGCCGGAAGCTCTAATCTTTAACCATTTCTGTCGTCTCAAAGCGTCCTGGAACTACTCAGCTGGGATACACATGAGTCATTCATCGAAGAAAAATCGTCTACCAGATAACTTTTTGTTCCACAATCTGACTGGCTTTTCTAAGAAGATGGATCCACCGATCGTATTGCCCGCGAGATTCTTCTGCATCATGCTCTCTCGAGAGTCCCACCATATCACCGATTCAACGTCTGTTCACATCAGTGGCTCTCTTGTGATTGAAGATTACCCACTGCTCCTATTTCACCGGACTTACAACGAGTTTCCTACGTTTAGGAGTACTTGTCTTGGACTCTTTCCACACCGTGGACTGAGCCTAACCTTTGTTGCGGGCTCGAAATCCCCATGTCAATGTATTGGGGTTGTCGTTATTCATGAACTAAGTGTCCAGGGTTCTTAACTTTACCCATGTCAATCTCACCCACTCGAACACCTCTCTGGCCCAGGACGCCACTTAATCGCTGCTTTCCTCCTTCACCCGATATATTTTTATCTCCTCTGATTGCTCTCACCCTTCCTAGGGTAATTTTGAGGATGGATTGTGGTTTTCTCCCAGATCTCGCCATTACATCCGAGTGTGTCTTACGTGGAGCAATGATAGTCCAATTTTGCAGCATCGTCCTCAACGACTCGTCTTGAGTACCTACAACCACAAGTCGGATCTATGTTTTATGTGTCAGGCCACCGTTCCTACTCCTGCCCAGACGACCATATCGGATCACATTTTCCCAGAAGTCTCAGAGTACCTCTATCCACTCAATCCGTCTTTGTGCTACTTACAGACGACGAACTGGATCCGTACCGGATTGGGCGATCTTCATTCATACTATGTTTTACCATGTTATTCGTCTTGACATACTGGTATACAACAGCACACTGCCGAAAACCGAATCTCAAGCGCCGGATTGTATTCGGCGCAATGAGCCGACCCACTGCCTAGTGCTTTCCAGTCGATAGCTCTTCCATTTGTCACCTACTTTCACACCTTCCTATCGCCTCTCACTAATCTACAAGGGTTTTTCGGAACTTACGGCTGTGCGTGAGTTCAAGAGGCAACCACGGTCTTTTGTCGGGGGCTTGGTAAACTTCCCGACAAGAGAACATAACAACCACCGAATTGGTTCTATTGACCATCTCCCACCACTTCTTAGTCTTTGCCACAGCTTCTTGTGTCCGTAAAACCGTAAGTTCTTTCAGAAAGTTTGACTCGAATTGGAATTTGATCACCTCATGGTATGTCTTCTGAAAAGGAATCAATCGCCGTCGGTTAATCCTTGATTCAATGAGTACAACATTCCCATTGAAGTTTTTGATTTTTTAAATTTACATTCATGTTCTCGATGCAATCTAAACACTGATTTAGTTGCAATATTCATTTAACTATTTGTTCAACCAGATATAGAAGTACAAAGTAGACCCATTAATAAATGTGACACGCTTTGCATCCCACAACAATTCCGAATCATGCTTGAACACGATCATGCGTTCTGTTGGCAGGGTCATTCGTTACCATTCTCACTGACAAGCTTGCTGCTGTAGCACACATGAATATCCCAATGGATTCATCTTGTGCGATCTGTTGGTAGTCCCTAGCCTGTCCCTTACATCCAAGACAACGCTCCATTATTTGATCAATTTCATATGGGTAATAACAGTCGTGGAAAGTTCAGAATTGAAACACAAGAGTAACGTAGGTGATGGCACACTCAGACAAAGTATACTTGATAAGTAATCAGCAGGTGGGAAAAGACACAGACGACGTATGCAGTTGACATTCTTCTCAATGAGTTTATCACCCGTAAAATTTCAGTAATAGAACATGTCTCCCAATCACAGCGGAGTTGAAAGTGATTCAAGTTCCCTTGCGAAAATACTAGACAAAGGAGAAAATGAAAATGATCGTAACAGCCAGAAATAAGTTCCTAATACTGAGCAGTCTAATTTTCCCACGCTAGCGCTGGACACAAAACATCCGAAGATCAAGCTCTTCATTACTCGGGAGCTCAGGCCGCTTCACGTTGTGGAACGGCACGACGGCAGAAACCTGTGCTCCAGTTCCCAGACAGTGCTGATCCCAGACTAACACTAACCCATTGCCCATGGGAACCACAATCGGGAGAATTATGTCCTTCGAGAGCCGAGTCGCCTAGCGTAGTGGAATGCAGCCACATCGAAATCTCACTTTCTTCTTATCGATAGTCGCCAAGCCTTAAAGCTACTTTTTGAGTGTGGATGCATTTGCGTCCGTAGGTTAGCTCCTCGGAAGTTAGGAGACCATCTGCCTCGTGTCGGGCTAGCATCCGAGTTCAGAAAAAGTGACTTATCATGTCATCGCTTTCTCTCAGCATTGACGGACTCACGACAAGAACGTTGGTCCCGTTTCAAGTAACTACATCGTGGCAGCCCTTATATGTACTATCCCAAAAATACTTTATCTGGTGGACTCAACAGTCATGAAGGCCGTCAAGGATGGAGCAAAAACAACTGGTTAGATTTAATGTTCTCACTAACTGCCAATCTATTCCAGCCACACAACACAACTACCACTATCTAAACATCCATACATAATAGTAACTCACCATCTTGCCAAACACAACTCTATCCAGATCTCACTATCTAGCCCCATGAAACTGTCAAACTAGGTTCCATCACTACAACAATCACCGTTGAATATATTAGACGAGATCACATGTAAGATAAACATAAAAAAAACATAGGCTCATGATGCATGTGGACTGGGGAGGAAGAAACATTTGCAACGGATCATCGGCACCATGAACCTGACAGCCGCCAATTTACCTCTGTATTGGTTCATGACGACATCATATATGCACACCTGAGTTCTTTACACATCCTTATCTCGTCTTCTCCGAGGATATCATTGATGGTAACATCAGCCATAGATAATTGACTCTCACTAGTAGATGGGATAGCCTCAGCACTGAGCATTGAATGGTGACATCTAAGGGGGCTACTGCAAGAGACATTGTACAACGATTAGGTAGTGTTTTTGCAGGGTGTACTTTGGCCTGGGTTAGAATAGATACTAGAAGGAGACGAGTGAGATATCTCACGTTGTCAATCATCTGTGAAACAACGAAGCTATTTTTTTACAATAGAATGGAGTGCGAGCGTTCGAACATTCGGACGAGATGAAGTCGGAGGTTTCATTTTATTGATCCCAGACTAATGGAGCTGCATCACCCACGCTTTGGGCGCGGCTCCTGAATCTGATACTCCTCTTTTACATTTTCGAAGCGAATAGCGAAGGCGAGCAGAGCTATCCGACTAAGAGTAAGCCATGTCTTGTGCAACCTGAATTAATGGTCGGTATCATGAATAATGACGTGCAGTGCGAAGTGATGACCGATAAGAAATCACGGGTTGGCCATGAAAGATACCATGTGAGATCCTTGGAGTAAACCTTGAATCTGGTCGTTTTGGTGTGGGAGTGGCACTGGTATCTTGTCAACGACTCTAAATCGCTTGTGTTAAATCTGGGGTGGCTCAGGAACTTCAGTATTAAATTCTTCGATTTCTGTGTTCCCATGACATTGCCGAATCCAGGTATTTGATCTTCTTTTAATATCGAATTTCTCATGTTTACTGAAGTTCAAGGAATTATGGGGCACTATCATGGGTGTAATACCTGTCAGTGACCGAATCTGTTGGTCATCCCTGAAGAGCAGTTACTTTGAAAGCTGCCGATTTCGAGAAAACGAGATTTTTTGCGCGCATTCGCACCAAGTGGGTCAAGTGGATAGGTTGGACCGCTTTTTTTAGTCTGCTTATAGGAGTATAGTCCTGTAATTTATCAGCTGCCTTGTCTGCCACCAGTAGGTAGAAAAAGTAGCTCCTTGGTCCTGTCAAACGAATTTGTAGTCGTCCTGCATAAGGTCGAGCCTTGATCTAGAAATAAATCATAAAAAACTTCTGAGAATCACAACCCGAATATACTTCTAGATCGCTCAGGACAGCACTCCAAGTTGTCTGACAAGTTGAAGCTGGAAAATCAAATGATTCATTTCTGGAACTAGCCAAATGAATATCATGCAAGACGAATGAAAGGGGTGTCTTTTTCTTGCTGGTATTCATGGAAAACACAATGCATCAAGCGTAAGTTGGGACAAATATACTTGTAGATGAGTAACCAGTACTCAGACATCCTGGATAATGAGTACTGAGTCAACCTCAAGCAACAGCCTGGCACTTTCCACGTCTCTATACCTGGTGATCAAGTAAAGATTGCAGTGACGGATGATACACTGGTTTTTTTTGCGTCGGTCCATTAACCTTCTCAGATTTGTCCAATCGGGCGTCAGCAAACTGATAATGAAGCGTTGAACAGGCACGGGAAAATTTAATTTAACTAACTCAAGACGTGCGCCCTTTAATAGATTGACTCACGGGGTTTGCGGATGTTCGACTGGCCTATGAATAAACATACGTGAGGTGCAATAATTTACCCTCTGCTATTTTAGACCCAAAACTCACAAAGGCAAATCAGGGCAGCGAATAAGGCGATTCTAGGTCCAATCACCAGCGGGGCATTGTATATCTGCAAACGTTAATTCTTTATGAGCATGTCAGCTTAACGACTTGCCAGATCCTTTGATTTAATCCGTGACCCTAGTCTTGATGGTTGGTGAGTGTTGGCGCTTCTAACAAAACTGTAAGGCAATGTAATTTCTACATTGAATTCATCCCAGAGAAATCCATGTTGAAACCAGATGATTTCTAAGGTCCATACCCATGTTATCAAAACTCCTCATGCGTCCAGGGATCTAATTACACAAGTGATCAATGTCATCTGTATGCGATTGAGTATGGCAGCCAATACATCCAACTGTCGCTGCATACATCAGCGAGGGAGGAAACTAATTTTGAGAATACTGGGATTGTGTGCTATTAATATTGACTAGGGAAAACCTTAGTTCATCAACGTCAGAATTTAACTTTTTTTGGATTTCAACAGCGGTTAGTTCCAATCGTCAACTTCATATATTCTGTTGCAGATACTGTGGACACAGTAACTACATATCCTTGAGTGACAACTCTTTCACTAAAGGTGGAGTTTAGTTGTTGAACTCCTTAGGTTATAAATCCTTTTTGGTAACTCGTGATAGTCTCCTGGTACCTGTTCATTATCTTCAGATAAAGTGAATTCTCAACGATATCTCCCGGTACCGACGGGTAAGAGTAGGTCAGTTGATGAAGATTCTAAAGATTGCCACCTTCATCTCATGGCAACGCACGAAGACCGCACGAAGAACGGGGGAGATCCAGTTCTCACACTGCCACCTCAGGAAAAAATATCTAAATCCATGCCTCGAACATTATTTCTGCAGTCCAATAATCCTATTTTGAATTTTATTCACTGGAGCTATTTAAAAACCACTATGGTTGATAAGAATAGTGGCGGTCAGAAAGTGCTCAGCGCTATGAAGTTGCCTTATGGGTTTCACCCACTGAACTCCTGACCGAACTTCAGTGGGTCAGGGCACCGACAAAATGTACCTACTGTCCTGATATTAATTCTAGTCATGATGTCCACGCGGGCACGTTCTCAGAGGTAGTAATGGAGCCTATTTTTTCGTAGTAAACGCTGAAAGAACATAACATACTGTCAAAACCAACTACAGTACCAATGACAGTCAGTCAATTAGCTTGGCTGTTTATCTTGGCAATGGATCCAAGTAGGCCAATCGATTCGACCCCCGGGCATGAAGATATTAGTTTCAAATGATTATACTTCATTTCTTCTTTCCAGCATCAATTCAGTGGACCAGTCAAGCACAAGATCATATTATGAGTCTTAGACGTAGATATCTCGTAATGATCCTTCAATTAATTCCAATACGTTAACATGGACCAGTGGTATGTCTACTAATTTAGTTTGATTTACTCATAGATGGATGGAAGGCACACACATTTTTGGGATCTTCTGGAACTTTTTCACACACATGGATGAATCTCAGTCAATTGAGGAGTTTGGATGAGTTTCACTGGTGCCTTGTCTTGTGATAAGCACAGTTTGATTGTGATAAGCAAATGATGGTTGGCTTCGTGCTACAAAAGGTGGGTAATTCTACAGTTTTCTACCTATTTATGCTAACAGAATGTCTCAGATGTGGTAAGTCGGCATATAATACATAATAAAACCCCATAGTAGAAAATGACCTCGTGTCGAGTGAGCCAGTTCCACTCAACAACACCTTGTACCAAGGACGATGACGAGGCTGTTCATGACATGAATCCTCATTCTCTATCTGAAATCGAACACAACTAATATTCTAGATCATATCACCGCAACATGAGAAACCGATCGTATGAGGAAGTGCAAGGTGTTCGGTTTTAACTGAGGTACAAAACAAAATCTGCAAACAACGGCTCATCACTCTTTTTCACCAATTATGGGCGGTGGGGACTGCGAAAATATGATTACTGCAAGGGCGGTTTAATCACGACATGTGTAGAACGTTGACACAGATTTCCTCGAAGAGCATTCATGAGATGGTAGTTTGATATTGCAAAGGTAGATAAGTCGTTATGACGTACCTGAGAGAATTTTGAAATTAGTTCTCGCTGACTTATAAAAGAACTCACTCGGACCGATATCAACAAGCTCAGCAAATCCTATGCGCTTTTCACATCCCATATCCCCAGCCGATGGACTGGAATAACTCCTGATCATAATCAGGAACTGATTCATCTTGATACCAAGAATCTCCACGATCTCAGTGTGAAGGGCCTAATTATACATACTTCTGCGGAAGTTGAGTAGCCATTGTTGGTTTAATTATGGTTTAATTATGGTTGCAGTGAGGTCCCCTCGAGGTCATTACATTGCTCGTGGGGGTCCCCCCTGAGTTAACTCTCAGTCCCATGTTCGCACATAACAAACAAATGAGATGTCATTTGTCCAAGAACATCATGTATCCATGAAACAACAGAGAAGTGCAACAAACGAGAAATGAAGTTCTAAACAGACCACCAGATCGATAAGTACAACCATGCGTTCTCTCACAGTGATTTGCCAGAACCTTTGAGATACGATAAGGAACATTCACTATTATTCATTTAGACTGCCAGACACCTCAAACCTTTACCTGCCCTATACGAGAGCAAGGATTCGAGGTGTCGAGCCTACAGTTATCGAGCGAAATGTACTCGATGCCAAAGTACTCGCTACCAACTATCCTTCATTGGTCTCTGCATGCGCAGAGAACCACCACTAAGGTATGTTTATGGTTTAACCACTCACAGCATCGTGGAAAGGGGAATTGCCATTTGATCTCTGGTAGTTCCCGCAGCCATTCTCAGAAAATTTCCGAATCAAGTAAACATGGGGATCTGCGCGGTTAAGTCTATGCTTCATACCGCGGACTGTCAGCCTCGATGTCAGCGAAACAGGGGTGATTCTAAAATCAGGATAAATACCTCAGGAAGTAGGGTGTCTGACCAAACAGGAACAGGGCTAGACCTACACAAAACGATCAGAAATAGCAAGGTTTCCCAAGGTAACATACCACTCAATAGCCATTCCGTCGTCCCTACCAGAAAACTATTACACCTGTTAAATCATGAATTGATCAGAACACACCGAAATACGACTCTCTGCTTCCTCAGACCGAGATTCTGCAATTTCCTGTATTCCTTCTTAAAGAATGCAAATCGGTTTTCCCGATATCTAGGAAAAAACTTGCGGCAGTTGTCAGGTATCGGGTAGAAAGAGCACAGTTCGGTGACAAGTTTCCGCTGATAGGGAATACATTCAGGAATTTCGATTACCTCTTGTTTCACTTGAACATCAGCTCCCTTTCTGTCAGACGACGGAGACAAATCTTCATTCTGAAAGATGTCAGATAAACTAATCTCTGCGGGTTCATCTTTGACATGAGCGATCGAAACTTTGGGCTGAGAACAATGCGGAGGTGCTTCGAAAGACAGTGGAAGAACACATGCCGTCTCTTCACTCTTGATCCCAGCTGTGGGGATACGAGAACTATAGAGAAGGCTGTCTTGAGAACACTCATGCGACAAGCTCCTATCAGCATTAGGCACGCCCAATGTAGGCTGCTTCAGGGCGACAGACGACGCATCATCAGTATTTTCGTCGTCATTCATGGTAACATCAGACGAGGACGTAGGCTTGATATTAGGAGATATAATGGAGTTAAGCGGGGAGATTTCGTCTGCCTTCATTTCTTTGTCCTTAACTGGTGCATGAAACGAGGTTGGGGGTTCTGCTGGAGAGGGCAATTCGGTTAACAGATGCACTGGTTGAGATGGAGTTAATTTCGGAGGTGGAAGGTGAAGAATATTAATCTTCTGTTCGCACGACGGTGTAATGATCGGGTCTTGGGAATGAACAGGGGACTTCGGGTTTGGTGGGAGCGTAGATACTGAGGTTGGTTGAGGGCGAGAAAGCGACGGTTGAATAATTGTAGGCCTTTGCGCCTGCCCTGGATAGATGGTACCATGGCTGTGTCTTCTGGAATTTGGCCGCGAACGTTGAGCTCGTCGTAGCGGAAGTCGAGGATTTCCAGGTACAGATGAAGGTTCATCTGACCAAGCCACACATTTGGGAAGTAGCGAACGTAATTGGGCATGTTTATGATAACGGTTTTGTTGAGCCGATCTTTGAAATTGAGAAGAAGATGGGATGGGAGGTCTTCGCAGTGGCGAGGATCTCGCAACGTTTGCTTTGGTGGATGAGGATGGATGCTTAGAAGCATTTGTCTTGAATAAATTGGCAGGTTCGTGAGGCAGTAAAGGCATTTTAGATTTCATTTTTGTCGAAGGTGACACACGCCTAGATTTAGGAAAATCTGTTTCAACTGATGAGGTAGGAACCGTCGAGGGTGACGATCTGGGGAGCGAGGGGAATGGCGAGGGCTTCTGTCTCGCTGGATACACGTGACTATCTGTGGAGAGCGAAGTACGAGGCTCACTGGGCAATCGAAACGGTTTTTCAATGAGGAGAGATGAAGAGACATTGCTATCCGCCGGAGCTGCGAAAGTGGCGACGGCCCGATTCGAGGTAAGGTTAGGCAAAGTCGTGAGTTCGCTGGAGGGTAAAGGATGTGCCTGAGTCACATTTTCGCTGTCGTTGAGTTCCCCAATAACGGAAACGCAAGATGGTGATTTTGAGGCAGAGAGCGGTCTTGAGGTTTCGGATGACTGAGGCTTGGGATCTAAGCTTTCCTCCGGAAAAGCATGAGTTTGGGAACGAGCAAAGGAAGAGCAGAGGTTATCATCTCTAGAATGTCCAAGTTTGACCCTCTGTTCGTTTTCAGGCCGTCTATCTTGGTCATTGTAGGTAGATGCAGAAGAAGGCTGTTGTTGTAAGAGGTTACATCGATTGGATCCAATGCGTTCAGAAGGTAGATTATCTGGGCAAGAAATTGGCTTCAGATGACCAGAAGCCCGGGGAGTATAGTGACATGATGCATGGGCATGAGTGTTTGAAAATTTGGAATTTCTGGATGTTCGTAGACCCCTGTGCGACCCTGTCAAGAAGAGGTAAGTAATGTAGTAATGTATCTCTTGAATTTATTTTGCTTGCCGTCTGATGGACGAATAGAACCAACGGGCCTCGAGCTTGAAAGACGATTCGATTTTGGTTTCGTCGGTGCTACTTTTGGTGGAAATACTGGCCTCCGAAGATTGCTGGTAGATTCATTGCACTGTAAATCTTCTTGATGATGCCGTATAGCCACCAGGGGAGCAATTCCGTATTGCCTTGGATTGAACATATTGATAATGTATTTGCGAGGCGGCTATTCTTCATTAGCTGAGTAGACTAACAAGGCCAAATATATGGCCACTGTCCTACATGGTGAATACTACGCTGAGACTTTGCAGGAATGGCAATCTCAATTTTGTCGAAGTCTTATCTCATTCAAGTAAATATTAACTTCAAAAAAGACAAATTTCAACATGGTCCTAAATTTGGGTTGGGGTTTTCCAAACCAGGACCCAGCTTTTTCCAATGCCGCCAGCTAAATCTACGAATCCTGCACCTAGAAAGCGGACAAGGAAACGCAAAAGACGCGCAATCTCGTCATCAAGCTCTTCTTCAAGCTCGGAATCATCTTCGGAAGAAGAGAAATCATCCCCTGAGACTGTCAGGAAGGTTCCAGAGACCCCAAAGCCTGCAGTGACTTCAGAGTCAGAGTCAGATTCAGATTCAGACACTTCAGATTCAAGCTCGAGCATAGTAGAACCTTTAAAAGATGGGTTACCCGAACCTGGACCCATTCCATTGCAAAAACCCAGCAAGCTGCACAAATCACCATCATCGTCACCACCCGCCAAAATACCTTCCTTTCTGCCACCTCAAGGTGATGCTAGCGCAGAAGAGAAAGAGAAAGAGATGAAGGACAAGTTCCGTAAATTCTGGATGTCGTCAGTTGCAGACGGTTTCCAGGACGACCTCGAGGAACTTCGAAAGGTACGAATCCAAGTGCAAACCTTGGTAAGTTGGATTAAATAATGCTAGGAGCCTAACCTTGGGACGGGAAGATTGGCATTGTTGATCGATTCCCTGGCGTCAGGGTCAGAAGTTTTCTCCAGCAAAGCTGATGGCGACGTGTCTGAGATGGACGTGATGATGGGATCCTAGTCTCAGAAACCGGTTTTCTTGGTACCATCGGGTTGGATGACTTTTATCAAAATCTCTTAAAGCAATACATAACTTCCGTACGTGAATTTTGGATATGTGAATGCATCCCTAGATTTGGACACTCTTCCGTTTTCCACGGACGTTCCTCGGGCCTCTTAACTGAACAGCTGATGGGATTCTTGTTGCAAACTGAGGTTGTTTACACAATATCAGGGTGTATCGAACACTGGACTCGCGCCGGGTGAACAAACGAGACCGGCGGCCCGGTTGAAGCTTATGATAAAAAAGCGCGAGAGCAAAGTCTTAGCTTTCGCGGAGGTATTCCACAGCACTGTGACAACGGAGAAATTATTGGATCAATGTTTGTTTGACTTCTTTTCATCCAACCCTCTGAAAATCTGGGTTATGACGACGTTGGCAGTGATTGATCTTCGTTGAGATGACACGGAAAGAAACATATGATTTGTCTAACTTCCAATCAGCTCTCATCGAATTGACACCAGCTTTGAATGGTCATCAAGAATAAGAATGGCGAGTTGTTTCATTTTCTATCTCACTTTTTGTCAGTGACTTTTTGTTGTCATTGTCACGTGATGACATATAAGATGACCCTGAATACATTGGATCATCCTCGGTTTTACCAACTCAGATACTTATCAGAACACAGGAACTACAATGTTCTCAGGAGCTGCTCCCGCGTTACTTGGAACCGATCCCCCTTGGCAGCTCGATGTTGAGGCTGTTTTCTATCATTTGAGGTCTTCTGCCGAAGAACGACTTGTGCTCTGCTACACCACTTTGGATAGATGAACGGTTAACCGGAAAGGAAGGAAGAAACACGGTCCGGTGGACCTCTACATATCACACCTCTGGTTGGTGTTTTCAAATGATGGAAGCTATCAAGACTATAGCGTGATATAGGTCCACACCATGAAGTACAAGTAACCTCATTCTAATCACTTCAGAGTGGGGATTGAGTCGCTATTTTCTTGATGAGCTCAGGCACATACAACCAGGCGCGAACGAAACAACCGCGAGGTTCATCGACGTTTATTGAAGAAAATAGAATCTCTTTCTCATAACCCCTTATTAGACCCAGGAGAAATCTAATTTCTCCGCAGTCACTGAACGGCGAAATGACTTACCTCATGACAGGTGTGTCAAAAACTAGGTGTTCGTTACTTGGGCAATAGCTGATGGTTGTATTCGGCCGCCTTATTCCATGTGCCCAGATGTTGAGACCTTTTCAATTCGAGAGAGGACCGAAGAGGGCCGGACGGTCCGCTTGGATAATTCCAGTGAGTGTTGGTGCAGTCTCCCACTGTTTGTTCAGAAGGCGTCGATGAGAAAGTCCGTTTTCAATTGAGCTGACATAGGATGGTTTAGATTTAACCCATTTTTTTTCGTATTATAGAGATGCTACGCCAAGGACTATAAAGGGGGCTACGCTTCACGCTCTAGAGTCAGGACTCACCTCCACTTTTGAGCTCTTTACCTGTCTCTGCCTCGAACAATATGAAGTTCTTTGCCTGTACAGTCGCCTTTGCAACCATCCAGCTTGCCTCGGTAACTGCGTTCTCTTTTCAAATCTGAACCCATATTTACGTTGAATACTTGATAGGCTGGCATCATACAAAAGCGTGCTTCAGTGAACGACGTTGCTGACCTTGGCTATGCAACCCTCAATGGGGGGTAGGTCATTCAAATATCTGCGGTTCAGCTACCAAATACATCTCTAGAACAACTGGTGGTTCAGGTGGAACTCAGACAACCGTGACCACCCTCGACGCCCTCACTGCCGCTGTGCAGGGTGACGATAAGAAGATCGTCATCATTGACGGTATGGTGTATTCTCATGTCTTCATCGACAGCGTTACTCAATCTGGTTAGGTAACTTAACTGGAGATGCTGTTGTGAAGATTGGCTCCAACACATCAGTCATCGGCAAGCAAGGCTCATGTGAGCTCTATTGTTCAGTTTTATGAGACATACTGCTGACCTATCCCCTAGCTCTCACGGGTATTGGTCTTCGTGTTCTCAATGAAAATAATGTTATCATTCGCAACGTCAAGATTGCTAAGGTTCTTGCCCCTGGGGATAACATTGGTATCCAGGCTGCAAACCAGGTTTGGGTTGACCATTGCGACCTCTCCAGTGACAGGGATCATGACAAAGACTTGTAAGCTCTAATTCGGCCATTGGGTTGATGAATCACTATTAATTCATGAAACCAGCTATGATGGTCTTCTCGACATCACCCACGGTTGTACTGGTGTCACGGTCACTAATAGCAAGCTCTACACTCACTGGAAGGCTTCTCTTGTTGGGCATTCCGACAGCAATGGAGCTCAAGATGTAGCCATCACTGTAACCTATGCCAACAATTGGTGGTCCGACCTCAACTCTCGTACTCCTTCCTTCCGCTTCGGCCACGGGCACATCTTCAACAGTGTCTTTGATGACAACAACGATGGTATTAACACTCGTGACGGTGCTCAACTCCTCGTTGAGAATAACGTTTGGACTGGTATGTTGGACTGGTTCCCTCGAATGTATACATATAATTTGTTCTACAGGTACCAACAAGCCCCTCTATGACACTGATGAGGGCTTCGCAGTCGCTCGCGGCAACGACTTTGGAGGTGCCTCCAACACTGCACCCGTCGGAAACTTCACTCAGGCTCCATACTCCTACACTCTCCTTGCAGTAGGCAGTGTCCGATCTTCTGTGACTGCCTCAGCTGGCCAGACTCTGGCCTTCTGATCATTTTTCTTATCCCTCTGGTACTAATTTCGCTTGTAAATATGTCATATTATATGAGACCAAATATACACACGCCCACCTTTTTTGAAACTTCTTTTTGGCTGGAAGCCTCTCAAAGACAATATAGATCTGTCAGAACGTGGAGTTTAGAGGGCATGTATTTCGTGAAGGAGAGTTTCTACTCCATAATCTATCAACACAGTTGCCCTTTTGAGTCGTCTTTGGAATTTCACTTCACACACAAGTACCCTGAGCACCGTTGGCATCTCGACTTTGCCGGCACCTTTTGTTCAGCCATTGGTTTGTGCCACTCATCATGGTCGCGATAAAACTACTTGCAGAGTCGTTTGTACTGCCACCTGATATACCGGCTTCGGGTAGGGGTGAGCGGAGGACAGGATATTATTCTTTGTTTATTACAGCCAAGAGGTACCGCGTGCGAGCGTCGGAGAAGAAGAAGGCCTTTCAGAATGATGCGGATGCTATCACGTTGCTCGCCCTTCATTCGACGAGCTTTTCCAAAGAGGTATGGGAACCGACGTTGGAAGCCCTCTTTCAAGTTTTGGAGGAAAGGAACAACTCGACAAGAGTGAAGATTCGAGAAGTTTGGGCAGTCGATTGCCCCAATCATGGTCATGCGGGGGTATTGAATCGGGAGGTACTGGAGAGGGAAGCATTTGCACCCGATTGTGAGTACTTGCACTGATTAACAACTGATCTGGTTGGTGGGGGTGACATCGGACAAGGCGGCTGTGAACACTACGCGACGGCAGTTCATCGTTTCTTGCAGAACGCACCGAAGATATTTGGGATTGATTTCAGTAAGAGGAAGTTGGTTGGATTGGGACATTCTCTAGGCGCAAATACACTGTGAGTTTGTAGGGGGGCGGGGGAAAACCTGCCCATCATTACTGCTCGACAAATCACTTTTTGGCAGATTGCTGCTGCAAAGACTGCAACCGAATTTTCCGTTCTTGTCACTCATCATCGTGGAGCCCATCGTCAGCACAGGAGATGGCCATGATCTGGATCCGTTGAGAGCCAAACTCGTGCAAAATGCCAAGAGGAGGATCATTGAGTGGCCTGATCGTGAGGCAGCGCTCTTGTACTTGAAGACGAGACCGGGTGTGATGGCATGGGATGAACGAGTATTGAAGGCCTTTGTGGTTTGTGGTTTCTATTTACTCAGCATCCATGACTGTTAATAGCATTTTTTTAACTGTTTTGGAACAGGATCATGCGATCGTGGAGTCCCCTTCAGGCAACGCTGTTAGACTTGCTTGTACCCCTCAGCAGGAGCAAGTTGTGTATCATTCGGCTATCGATTCGGTATACCTGTCACTTATAGTTACCTAGGTAATGTACCTAGATGTTCCAGGTGCTATACAACCTGTGCAGGAGCTAACGCGTCTCTGTCCTATCCTCCCTATCCATCTTGTACTTGGATTAGTCAATGACTTCACGTAAGACGCCCTTTTTCTCTTATTAAAAAAATGCTTATCATTAAAAAAAAACCGATTGGGTAGTCCAAGGGTCATCCATGAAAAATTGCTCGATCCTGCCTCGGGTCGGACATTCGCATCCGTGAAAACAATACCAGGAGTCGGACATTTGGTAAATGCTTTCCCATCAATTCAAGCCCAGCTTCCTCACTGAACAAAAAAACCTTTTTGTTAAATCAATATACCAGATACCCCAGGAAATTCCAAATAAACTAGGAATTCTTGTTTATGAAATATTGACAGCCATCGTGGAGCGACATGCCAAGTTATAAATAGCTTCTTTTTTTGTTACGCGCACCCGCCTGAGAACATTGTTTGTCTTTGATGGTGCATTTTCTCCATCTTTGAATATCAACCTCTCTCTGTCTCTCTCCCACGAACCCACCACGCTGACATGATGGAATATGGTGCATGTGACGATGAAGGCTTCGTCGAACGCAGCCTCTCAATAGACGCTATCGAAGCTCACCGTCGAGTCCTCGTCCGTTCTATAAAAGATCCGATACATGACTATAGTATGTTTGTTTTTTTTATTTTTCTTACTGCGATTGGTTTTTTCGGTATTGATGACATATGAGCACTCTAAGTTCCAGTACACATGCTTCTCAGCAAATTCATAGACACGTATGGGGCGCATTTTGTGACGGTTCTCTTTTGGTCTAATTTATTAATATATATTTATACGCATGTGTGGTCTGTTTGGTGTGTGGTGCGACAGACGACATTTTCAGCGGCTTCGCGATGTTAAACAGCTGGGAACGTCTCATTTCGTATGGCCAGGCGCCACGCATACCCGTTTCGAGCATTCCTTAGGTATCGTAGTACGATGACATTCATCCTCACATACTACTCACGGCCTTGTGATCCAGGCGTCGCGTACCTGTCTCGACTTCTCGCTTCTCGTTTGCAGAGCAATCAGCGAGAACTTGCTATCACAGACCGTGATGTTGATTGTGTCGAGATCGCCGGATTGTGTCATGACCTTGGACATGGGCCCTGGTCTCATGTCTGGGATGGCATGTTTATCCCGAGAGCGTTGTTTGTGAATTTTACTTGGACATTCAAAAACGATGGATTAACTTCTTCCTCTTTCGTTAGGCCTGGTACGACATGGCAACACGAGCAAGGCTCGGAAATGATGCTAGATCATATGATTGCCGAGTATGGAATCCCGATTACGGCCAAGGACCAAAGCTTCATTAAAGCTCTCATTGCAGGTGATCCTTCAAAGTGCAGGTCAGTTGAGAATTATTTTCTTAACCTTGAGATCTTTAGCTGACTGAAAAAAAAAATCTCCAAGTCCCGACGAAAAGAAATTCCTGTTTGATATCGTGGCAAACAAACGTAACGGGTTGGACGTTGACAAGTGAGGGTTTCTAAACATCTATTCCGAAACCGATTTTTTTTTTCAATGTTCCAACCTCCAGGTTTGATTACATTCAACGAGACTCACAGCTCATCGGGGAGCCAATCCGGATCGACTCGAATCGGTAACTTGTTCTTTTGTATCATTATTTCCTTTTTTTTCTTGTTCACACAACTTGTCAGTATCGTCAACTCAGCTCGCGTCATCCAAGAGCAAATTTGTTATGACATTAAAGATGCCAATCAACTATACGAGATCTGTGCAACGCGATTTAAACTGCATAAGATGATCTACAACCATAAGGCTGGTGAGGCCGTTGCCGTTCGATACTCGTCATCTAGAGCTAAACTGGGAGTTTTTTTCTTCTCCACAGCAAAAGCGGTTGAATATATGATCATCGATGCTCTTTTGACGGCTGAGCCTTACTTGCGAATCGCGGAACGCGTCTTTGACCCGGAAAAGTTCATACTCCTGAACGATAGTATCCTGAACACGATCGAGTCGTCCACTGCAACAGTTGAGTCTGGTCATTTTCTCTCTCTGGATTACCTTAATTTTGTGTATGATGAGCAGGAACTAGCCGAATCTCGTGCCATCGTGCTTCGCATTCGGGATCGCGATCTCTACAAGATGGTTGACTATAAAGTTATCGAATGGCCTTTTCGGAATGTTTTTCGCACTCATGTCACGAGCAAGAATATCTGGGAGGAAGTGAAGCGACAGGCTGTTGATCCTGTACCCGATGATGTCGCTTCAGAGCTTGAAAAGGACGATGTGATCGTTGATTTTTGCACGATGCATTATGGGATGAAAGATTTGAATCCACTGCGATTTGTCAAGTTTTATTCGAAGCAGGATCCTCTGAGTAGGTGTTGTTGTGTTTGCATTTACCTCATCATTGAAAAGAATGGTTTTTTTCAGGTTGTCGGAGTGCGGAGAAGGGAGATTATTCCACCCTTCAGCCTGAATGTTTTGCAGAAGTCCTTCTTCGGATCTATACCAAGAAGCCGGAATATTGGGGTCGTGTGCAGGCTGGGTACCGACGGATTTTAGATTGTCTTTCTGTCGAAGGAATGATGACGATGACACCGCCGTTGAGGTTGATGGAAGAAGAAGAAGTTGTAGAAGAAGTCCCGTTGACACCTCCTGCTCGAGCGATGCGAGATGCGGTGGATAATACCAAGGTGCAGTTTTTGAATAATAGTTTTACGACGGTGTCGCCTTGGTATAGTATGTCGAAAAGTCCATTGCGGGGTGGTGCGACTAAGAGGGTGAGAGAGGCTCGGGGCAGCCAAAGTCCTACACGGAAACGGAATAGAGGTTAGATTTGTGTATGTGTTTTTAAAGAAATAGATACCTGATTCATTTAGCTATTACTATATCGGTTTTGCTCTGCTAGAGCTATTCTGAATCGCGCTCTGGTTGGGGAATTTAGGAAGAGGTTCTTTCGAAACCTGAGCTCGCATTCTGAACGATTGCATCTAAACTGGTGATTGCATGGTGATCAAACACTTTGTCCTAGTCTAACAGACAGCTGTTCAAGCAACAGCTCTTATGTCTGGATCAGTTGTGCGTGATCTCTACTTGTAGTACTTTACCGCGGATTAATGAAGCGGTGCCGGTAGTAATGGTTGTCTGTCGTGATCATCCGATACACCGGTCCAAGTATTACTTCGGTCTGCAGTACCCGATGCCCAGGTCCATAAGTTCAGCCACTGAATGTCTTTGGAGCGCTAAAGAAATCAATCCAATCCAAGTAAGACGGGTTGGGATGGTCACTTGGCAATTACATATGGACAGTGGGTCGCTCCAATTTTAGATTGATCGAACATCAACTGTTTTTCTCCTGATTAAGAATTTATCTAAATGAGAACAAGCTAATGTTAGTTTCACTCTATGACTCTCCTGTGCGCTTTCCCATTTTGGATCGATCGAACATCAAATGTTTTTCTCCTGATTAAGAATCTACCTAAATGAGAACAAGCTAATGTTAGTTTCACTATATGATTACAAAGGATAAATAAGAATAATAAGCACGACGCAAGGAGTATATGTTTCTCTAAAAGCAGGAAAAAAACAGTCATTAATCCAAAAGGGTTGAGGATAACTCTAATGCAATGCAATGCGAGAGAGTGAGAATGATTTCAAGCGGAAGGCACCAGAAGAGTGTGTAGCGCAAGAGCACCCGATGATTTCTGAGTAGGCGTTGTAGGACGCTCGAGAGGGTGAAGTATTGAAGGGGCTTCAGCCGGATCATGGTCGTCGTCGAGATCAATCTCGATACCGTTGATGACAATGACATTCTTGGGAGTAGGCGGTGGTGGTGTAGTCGGGAAAGGAGAAGCAGAAGCGCCAAAGCCGGGTCGGCAGAATCTGCCGTGAGCACAAGACGGAGGAAGCTGGAGAAAGGAGGGTTCTGGAGAGGAGGAGGAAGCGGTGGAGCGTGGGCTGCTGTCGTTAGTGAGTGTGGGGGTGTCGGGTGGAGAGGGAGGAGGAGAGGGAGAGGGGGAGCGAGGGAGCAGAGGCAAGAACGAAAAGCGGGGGTTTTTGGGGGTGGGATGGGTACGAGAGGAGGAAGAAGGGACGACGGGAGAGGAGGGTTTGACGATGGGGTTAGGGTCTGGAGTGGGGAGGAGAGGCAAGAGGCCGATGGGGACGGTGGAGAGATAGTGGGAGGAGGGTTTGATGAGGTCTGCTGGCTGCTCAGCATGCGGCAGCGAACGCTGGATTTCTTTCAGTTCTAGAATATCCCTGCACATCGTCAATAAAATAGACTCTGGAGGTCGAGGACACTGACTGGTAGGACAGATGGCGTGCAGGCTCTGTGGGAGTGCGATCCCACTCGTCAGCGACATAGATCTCCTCAGAGCCGTCGCTGCCAAAGGCGACGTGCTTGACGGGAGAGGGGGCACGCGAGCTCTGCTTGAGACAACCCTTCATGGCAGATTCCAATTAACCCTATTATCCCGGTTTTCTCCACTTTCAATTTCACTTTTTTCTCCGCTTTTCTCTGTCTCCTTTTTCGTCAGCCACTCATGTTCTCGAACTTTGCCTGTTTCGTCGCTGGGGCTGCCTCTGCTGCTCATTTTCCTGCTCTGACTTTGCCAGAGGTATTTCTATTCCCTCTGTTCGTGCTCGTTCACTCAACTACCTAGGTCATCGTTACAGGTATTGTATTTTCTAGACGAAAAGCCAGGTACTAAACGGGGCAAAGGCCGTGCAAACGTCGGCAAATCTTCTCTTCTGAATGCTGTTCTCGGCCGAAAGTCTCTCCTCCGCATCAGCAAAAAAGCAGTCCGTTCTTCAATTGTCTTCTCGGATTTCCCTAAAATGAACCCAAGGGTCACACACGACAATTGAACTTTTACCGCGTCGGCGCTCAGCCTGGTGGGACCCTCGTTCTCGTCGATGCGCCTGGTTACGGCAGGAGAGGTAGACCTGAATGGGGGCACATGCTGGATGAGTATTTCAAGTCAAGAAAACAGTGAGCTCCTATTCCGCACTCTTCTCTTTCTGAACGCTCTTTCTAGACTTTGTCGTGTGTATATCCTCTTCAACGCTAAACACGGTCTCAATGGCTACGACAACGAGATGTTGGCTCATCTCTCTCGTCTGATGATGGCCTGTCCAAATCAACCTTGGACCCTCCAATCCGTCATCACAAAAGCCGATACCATCCCCGTCGATAAAATCTCTCCCATCATCAACAGCATAACTCAGCAGATCCGAACGTCCGCTCCGTTATGTCTGCGACCCATCGTAACGAGTGCACAGATGTCCCCACCCTATGGTATCGACCCATTAAGAAAAAATATCATTGACGCCTGTGGTATCCACAGCGTCGACGTATCTGATATAGTACATTCAATCCAGATCAAAAACTAAAACCTCAGCCGTCTCGTTCCCGTCGCCCGCATTCTCAACCGTGAGCGCGTTACCCTTCTCCCCTACGAAAATATACGCTCCGTCACCCTCCTTCAACTCCATTTGCTCAGTCCCTGGACCGCGGATGCGGACGGTGGCCCCTTGCGATTTGAGTGGGTTGTATCCACTCGTTTGGATAACGTGGATGTAGCCTTTCTTGCCTTGGAGTGGTCGTTCCAGTGTCTTTCCGCTGCCGAGGAGGGTAGCGTACAGCGTGAGATCGCTATGCACAGGTGCAGGACCTTGCGCTTCCCGAACCAGCTCCACGCCCTTTTCGCCTACGGGCGCCACGATCTTGACCCACCCACCCCGCTTTTCATCGTCGGTGAAATGACGGGTGAAGTACTTGGGTTCGAGGCGGGACGTTTTGGGGAAAGACCAGATTTGGAGGAAGTGGACGGGTTCTTTGGATCCGTGGCATTTTTCGGAGTGGGAGATCCCGGTCCCGGCGGATGTCATTTGGAGGTCGCCTCGTTTGAGGATTTCGAGGTTGCCCATGGAGTCTTTACTGTTGATCGTTGTTCGTTAGAAAGAGGAAGAAGAAGCAAGGAAAGAGGGAGGAGAACGTACTGTTCGAGTTCTCCAGTGACGATGTAAGAGAAGATTTCGAATTCGCGATGAGAGTGGGTGCCGAAGCCGGTGTGGGGGGCTACGCGGTCTTCGTTTATGACGCGAAGATGGCCGAATTGATCGTGTTCTGAGTTTTGATACCTGTTGCAAAAAGAAGTTATTCCTTCCGTGATGCTGGCGCATTGGGTATTGGAGACTCACGTTGCGAAAGAAAAAGTGTGGAATGTCTTGAGCCAGCCGTGATCGGCATGTCCACGTTGGTCACTCGACCGTAATACGAATTTCATCGGATTCATAGTGGTCTTTGTGGTGGAATGAAAACGAACGGGGATGGATAGACGACTGAGGAAATGCGAGGGGAAGTGATGAAAGACGAGGAGAGAAGCAAGCGTCGAAATCACGAATGCAAGTGTGAGGGTGAGGTTGAGGTTGGATAGATGGTTCGAGCGAGGTCTGCACATTCGAGAGATGGAGGGGCCTGGTATATATATACATGAAATCAGGTTATATATAGAGAATTGGAATCAACTAGGTGATTTGATAGTTTGTCATCGAGGTGGTCGGGAATGACCATTTTGAGGTGGGTGTTCTCCAGGGCTTTCCAGGGTCAGGTGATTGGATGACTGGATTGTGTCATGGTGATAGTGTCATTGGTCATGACAAAAACGTTCGTATAAGCAAGCGAGCATGCGTGTGTCCAAGATTTGATGAAAAACTCTGGTCCCTAGACACCATTGCTAAAAAGATTTGACACATTTTAGTAATGTGAAGAAAGAAGGTGGCAGAACAGACAAATCAAGATACTTTATAAGCACAAGTAGAGAAGGAGCAAGAAAATTAGCCGAGGACAGAGCAGTTAGGATCCTAAGAACTGAGACAACAGAGGACTCGAGACGGAACTCGCATGCAGTCTGGCAGTAGCGAGGGCATTGCATTTTCACCGCGGACATCACCCAATTCCAAAAGTTGGAAAGCCTCAATCCGCGGTCGATAAGTCGAGAATGATAAGCGGTACTACGGGTCATCGGCACGTGACTGATCCCTCATCATCTGATATATTAATCTGACTCCCCCCGCCCGTATTTTTTGTTTATCCTTGCCCCGTCATGACTACTTCTCTTGACCAACTGAAGCAAACCGGTACCACCGTTGTCTCTGACTCGGGCGATTTCGAAAGTAAGCTAGTCATCGTGTGCTCGTGCCCTCTCTGTTTCCGACGCTGACCGTTGTTTCAGCCATTGATGTGTACAAACCCCAAGTGAGGACGTGCGATGGACGGTATCTAGTAGGGTACTCAGTCTTTTTTTTCTATGTAGGATGCTACGACCAATCCCTCGTTGATCTTGGCTGTGGCTGGCAAAGCTGGCTATGCGCGTTTGATCGATACTGCTATCGACTATGCGAAAGCTAAGGGTGGCGATCTCGATGCTCGAGTCAACCATGCTGTTGATAGACTTGTGTGTAGAATTATTCGGCTTTTTTTTTTGTTCCCCGATCACTTATTGTTTTACCTCGTTCTAGCTCGTTGAATTCGGCAAGGAGATCCTTGCCATCATTCCTGGTCGTGTTTCTACGGAAGTAGATGCTCGTCTTTCCTTTGACAAGGAGGCTACCAAAGCCAAGGTAATGTTTCCATCTCGATCGTTATCTACGATGATCTCATATCGACTTTTTGGACTATCAGGCGAAACAATTGATTGCTCTCTATGAATCCCTTGGTATTTCCAGGGACCGTGTTTTGATCAAGATTGCCTCGACGTGGGAGGGTATTCAGGCTGCTCGTGAATTGGAGAGGGATGAAAACATTCATTGTAACCTTACCTTGCTTTTTGGGTTTGGACAGGCTGTTGCTTGTGCTGAGGCTGGCGTTACCTTAATCTCCCCCTTCGTTGGCCGAGTGAGTGCATGCATTGTGTTTGTTTTCGGGCTGATATAGAATGAATTTAAAATAGATTCTCGACTGGTACAAGAAAGCTACTGGAAAGAATTATGAAGGCGATGAGGATCCTGGTGTGCAGTCTGTCAAGAAGATTTTCAATTATTATAAGCAGCATGGATACAAGACCATCGTCATGGGCGCGTCGTTCCGTAATGTGAGCTTCTGCAGCTACTTTAATGTACTCTGACTCATGTTCATATCAGACGAGCGAGATCAAGTCCCTTGCTGGGGTTGACTTTTTGACCATCTCTCCTGCTCTTCTTGAAGAGCTCAGGGGCTCGGCGGAACCTGTTCCTCAAAAGCTGGATGCCAGTGAAGGTGTGTAGCTACAACAGCATCTTCCGAGTGATTGATTGTCTCATCATCATCATGTCCTGATAGCCGCCAAAGCGCAACCGATTCCTAAAGTGACCTTTATCGATAATGAGGCCGAGTTCCGCTGGGCTCTTCTTGAGGACCAGATGGCCTTTGATAAGCTGCATGAAGGTATTAAGAAGTTTGCACAGGATGGTGAAACGCTCAAGGACCAGTTGCGCAAGAAGATGACGGTGGCTTGATTGAAGTTTCTGAATCTCTCTTTCTCTCTCACCTGGACTGTAGTTCTTAGTTTAGAGTTTTGGTTACTTGTAACTGTGTTTTTTGTCAGTGTGTATTACTTTTTTTTCTTCTTTTATATAAATAGATTTTTGTGTGATTTGATGGTTGGATGGGAGTGAGATGTGAGATGTTCCAAGGGTGGGATACCTTTTTCGTTCCCTTGAATTCTGGGGCGTTTGCTTAGCTTGCAGAAGATAGGGAGGGTACTTATGTTCCAACGTTCACCTCCTTCGTCCTCACGTCAAAACCTCCTATTGGTAAATTGTAGTCGTCATTGCCCGGCGGAGATTCAATAGGAGTGATGTACTTTGCAATGTTTATAGGGCCATCTGATGGCCCTTGTTTTGTTCACAAAAACAAACATATCAAACATATCTACGAGCTTTTCGTCTTTTCGTCGCAAAGCCGTCCCGAGTCTAGGATATTTTACCAGGAACCAAGGGTACAGTTTCCAGATGCATCATGTTCAGCGGTCAAGCCTGAATGGAATCCTTAGGCTATGAATCGCTACTTGGGGGGGTATGACTTGGTGACTTGATAATGAACTCGAACTTGTTGTAAGAGATGCCATGGATAGCGGTTGGCGTAGGGCCCTTTGTCTGAGGTGCAGGAAAGAATTGAATTGGTGAGTAAGTAGTTGCGGTTCTGGTGGAGCATTAGCAAGCGCCTACGAACACAGTCACTCTGTTCGCTTCAAGTTTCCACTTGTCTTCGCATTGTGGTGTCTAAACTCTTTGGCACTTTTTCTTCTTTGCGTTCTCGCCCTCGCTCTTGCTTTACAGTTTACTTACACCATGGCATCTGATAGAGCCAACTCTAGCCTACCTGCATACGTCCCATCGCCAGTTGAGGTTAAATATTATTTATATGGGCTCCCGCCCAAGCCTCGCATGATTGCGCGCTCCAGCACTGATGTCTGGATGAAGCCCACTGGTCCTGAGTCCTATCTCGAGCCGAAGGAGCTCCGTATTCTTGGCGCTCACCCTCTGAATGCCATCTGGGAGGATATCGTTGGTCCTGCCATGGATAGCTACTTGCTCGAGCAGCGGGTGCAGTGCACCCTCATGCATCCCCCTTCGTCTCGGCATAGCTGGTCAGCCTGCCCCCTACTGCTGCTGTCATCATGATAGGCGTCAATCACAACATTCTCACCGCTGTATCTGGCCTCCATATTGCAGATCCATTTTTGTGGACAATCAGATTAATGACGTTCATGTTATTCTATATGAATCCAAGTACTAGCTTCTTGCAGACATGTATAAACCCACCTTGACTGCCAACCCCGCTACCATTCTTTGTGAACCCTTCTCCACATCGCTCGGTATCTCCGTCTGTAATGCCGAGACGACAAACTTTGAGGGAACCGCTATGTTCTTCTTTGTTGACAGTGCTCAACCCGGCAAACTGTTCATGCATGTTCTTTTCCATCCCGACAGAGAAGAGAAAACACTTTACAGGTTTCATGAGGAGAGCGGAGATCCCAAGCGGAAGGTCTTGGACATGGGTGAGGCGGCCTTTAAGACTCGCTGTGGCGCTATCAAGGCCACCATCGGTGCCAAGGAGATTATCATCGCACAGCTTGTACGGCGTTTGGAGGCTGCTAGCAATTTGGATGAGAAGGATGCTATCAGAGAGCGCAACGCTGCCAGTACGCTGATGAACGAAGTCAATACAGCCATCGAAGTTTTCAAGAAGTTGCATGCCGATGTCCTCAAGGACTAGACGGATGAGGAGAAGCGTGTCATAGGCCACCGATGCTACCGTATCTTTTTTGAGGGATACTGGAGACCTGGAACGTTTGGGAATGCGCTTCCTGTTAAGAGATAACCAAGACTCAATGGGTAAGAGATGCACACGTTTTCTTGCAAGTGTCTAGAGCTTGACGGCGTTTGCCGTATACCGTGGAGGCGCCATCAGCGCTGCACCGTTCGACCAGTGTGTATGCTATTTGGCTAATGGAAATGTATGCAAAGAGTGGCGAGGAAATGACAAGGATGACGGGACTAGTGTCGCATAATTTGTTGAAAGAGTGGAGGAGGATGACGGCGGCATCGAGAAGAACGATCATGAAACCAGCAAAGATCAAGATGAACCAGCTAACATGCGCACGCCGCTAGTGCTACCAGCAATGCTTTAATTTCTTACTGACGATGTCCTTCGCATCGGGATACACTGCAATCTGCTCAATCTCCCAGCTTTTGTGATCGAAACAGCATAGGATGAAGTCAGGTCGCTATGGTCAAAAACACGTCCCACAGTACCCCATCCCAGACTCAGTGTGTTTTGTAATGCAAGGTTAAAATGATGATTTTAGAGGTCTTTGTCTGAGTCTTTATAGTCTATAGTTGGTACATCAGATGCTGTAGAGTGCCGGAGGGCTATGTAGCTAGTAGACTGACAATGAGTAATAAGTCGTATATGTTACAAGTGTCCGATGGTGAAGATCCGAAGTTGTAATCTAAGAATATCACAACAGTGTGCATATCACTCCCCACTGAATCTCCGCCAGGCCTTCCAGTCCTTGACAACTATGATTCACTAATGAACCTCTTAACAACAGGTTCATTGCTTAGCTAACGCACTGAAATTATCGTGGAGTGCCGATCAAATAACCCGTTAGTCACGGACGTCCAAACGTCAAATCCTAGAGCCTTGACCGATAGCTGGATCAATTGCTCACTGTCTCCTCACAGGCGCCATCGAAAAGCGGACGGATCATACGACAGCCAATCAGATATCGTCGAGAAGCACCGGGGTAGATGCTTTCTTGTGAGGAATAGCAATGTTTGTAGGGGCATCTGATTGCCCTCGGACCGCGTTCTTCACAGAGCTTTTCGTCCGCCACCCCGAGTTCAGGAAATTCTGGCAGGAGTCCCTAGTTACAAGTTCCGGACGCATCATGCTCAGCAGTCAAGCCCGAATCGGATTGGAAGTTGGCCACTATCTTTGTACTATTCAGTCGCTACTTGAGGATTGTTGGAACGGTAAACGGCGCGATGTGTCTCAGTTTTCTTTGAGCAATACCTAAAGTATGTCCTACACGTTTTATGGACACTGTTCGCTACCGTCATATAAAGAATTAGATAACATGATGTATGTATATGTCAGTTCTTGCACTGCTTCGAGGTGATTCGAGGTATTTCTTACAAGGACATGGAATCAAACCCGTTTGATAGGCTATACGATTTGGTGACCAGATTCATGATCAACCTCACTGTGAGAAATGCCGTGGATAGCAGTTGGTGTAGGGTCCTCAGTCTGAAAAGCTACCTGAGGTGCCAAACAACGTGTAGGGTACGGTTGCCTGATCGGACTTCTTGAGAATCCAGCGTGTTCCTGTACTCTTATAGAAGGTACGAGGCACTACGCTTTGCGCTATCTACAGCTAGATCCTTGCCAGAATTGACCCTGCGAAGTGCCGTACACAAAGTCCAAAAAAAAGTGAGCGTTGAAGTATGGTACAGCTTATCCCGACGATACTGCTCTAGTAACTTGCCCTGAAATTTCGATGCACTCTTCCACTATTTATGGCGTTTCTGACTGCAGATGGTTCAGATCATAAGATCCATGAAGTTTTGTTGTTCACTATAGCGCTCTAAACCGATCGGTTGGGACATCATTTGCGCTGTCAATTCGCCAAGTACGTCACAGGTATCAACTTCGGTTCTTGCGACTCTCAGGGTGACAGTGGCAATTGATTGATTACCGACAAGGACTATAAAGTTGCCGCAAACTAGCAGTCCCTAATCCACATCACTCTCCTTCTCTCCTCTACACTAGCACCATGTCATTCAAAGCCGAGGAAACCTACGTTATTCACAACATTGTCGATCCCCGCCCAGTACAGAGAACAGGACTTGAGTGTCCTCTAACACTGGTCAATAACCCTAATTCATACTCCAAGGTGAGCTCTCACACCAACCTCTGTAGCTGGCAATGCCCATTGAGCTTTTTAGTGGACTATCACCACTAATGGTGACCATGAACGATATATCATCCAAAATGCGGCAACAAACTGTTATGCTGACCTCAAGGGAGAAGTGGTGAGTAACCTCATCTCCTATTATTGACCTGAAAAACAAAACGATTTGTGTAGGCTATCATCACTAGCTCAAATCCTCTCGCTCGATGGAAGATTAAGGTCGTCAGTCAATCCATGTATCGGGTGCGTTCTGCTCTGGCGGATATCGTGAGGAACCCCTTCATATTAGGCCCTCTCTAGATTTACGACCCCACATCACAACTATTTTGGACTACCCATGCAGATTCTAACGAGGTCGGGCTCAAAATTTTGCGATCTAGGCCAGAAAGTACTCACACTATCACTAGGTATCCCTTGAACCATTTTCCCCTGGTTCAGACCAATGGTGGGCAATACAATCCGCTCACTGACGATAGCACTGGTTTGGTTCATTCATCTGTACTTGTTTTCCTTCACTGTTATCGAAGCACTGTATCATACACTAAGACTATTACATCTTGCACGTTCTTAATTGATTCTGGGAGCAGGAGAAGCAGTCATATCATTGATGATCGTGGGCGGTGGCGAGGACGCGTGTCGTACATGAACTGAGCGTCTCGAGCTCGGACCCTCTATCGCACTTCTGGATCAATTTCTAAGTTATATGTCACATGAGACCAGCTGAAGCACGAGGTCTTGTTCGCCCATGATTGAGCTGTCATATCCAATCTTAACAGGAGACCAGTGACCTTGCCTTAAGAAATGAAGCGAGGCGCTTGCATTAGGATTGGACAATCTATGTCTTCATCGAAAGTTGAGTGATCCATCAGAAATGGAAGAAATACACGAGCGTCCTAGAAGGGAATGTGACTAGCTGCATTATTGTCTGCGTTGCTCCCATCCGGGTTTCAAAAGCCGAGCACAACAATTGGCGGCAATACAGCGCAGTAAGCTGCCAGACGCTCCAAACTTCCGACGCCCAGGAGTATTTGGTATAGCACCTCATGAGTGTCAGTATATCTCCTTGTTGCACGAGCGTTTGTGAGCAGTGCTTGATTCAGCAGATAGTCAAGAACAGAGTTTATCCTCCCACAATCTAGCAACATCTCCATCAATCCCTTTAGTGAGAGGTTCCACGAGCTGCCAAAGCTCTTGCGCAATTGTTTTGCGTTCTCTTCCAGCGTCTACGACTATCCACCTCCCCACCGAGTTACCATCAACATCATCCTCGGGAGAAGCCATCTCCTCTTCTAGTCGATAGAACATCTCTCGGACACCTTTTTGCAGCTCTTCTTTTTCGTATCTTTCTTCGCCGTATCCCCCACGCAGTTTAGCGTGTTCAGGTGTGATATCAAGGAAGATAGTCAAGTCAGGTGCGGGAAGCGAGATATCGGGTGCTCGACACCATGGTAGAGCATCGCCATGGGTGCTGGGGAAGGTACCTCGAAGGGAATGCTTGGCAGCAGAGAATGCAATGCCAGAGAAGGCATAGCGGTCGCAGAGAACCAAGGTGCCTGATTTGAGGAGATTGGTTATCGTCGATCTGAAAGAGGAAAAAGGGACATGAATATTAGAAAAAAATGTGAACGAAGAGTCAGCATACGCAAGTTCCCATCGATTAGCAGAAAATAATAAATGGATGACATGATCGTCTAGCTCAGACTGAGAGCGTAAATATGAATCGATCATCTTTCCAATAGCAGTTGTCCGATCTTTTTTTTTCGTATTCCAATACAAATTCCGTCGAGTATCATGCAAGGGAGAAGAGCGACATCAATATCAATATTTGTGCACAATGATAAGAGAGGCGCATACCAGGAAACTTGAGCAATCGAGTCCTAATCCCCATTAATTCGAGACGGGAGTGGAGAAGACTGATTTGCGTAGTTTTGCCTGAACGGTCTAGGCCTTCTATCACGACAAACGGTGCACGTTTCTGCATGCCGATCGGCGAAATGACGTGGGGCTCATGAGTTGTTGGCATAATAGTGATAGACCCGCAATCATATCAAAGGAATAGTTCTATATTTAGCACCGCCTTGGAATGTAGATGCTCACGTGTTGTTGTGCTTTATACTGGTTTGCATGAGATGCACCCAGTCAACTTGGGCGCAATCAAGTCTCGGAAATTAGGGTCGCTTTCATAACTGGTTGGGGTAAAGATACGTTTCCCGGGACTTGTGTCAGAACCAGTTCTGACCTAGACAACGACACTGTCTATAATATCCAGTTACATTCCCCTCCATCAAAGAACAGATGATTACCCATATACCGAGTTCTATTGATTCATTCAAAGACCTCAATCTATCAAAACATAGACTAGTCAACTCAATTTTTCCTGTAAATTTACTGAAACGACAATGGTCTGCTGTAGAGCAAGGTAGGTGGCCTGATGCAAGAGTCAACCTAACCCTTTCCACCCTTTTCACTGGTTTTATCTGATCGTTCAACTAGTTCTTTACCAGGAGTATGACTCTTCAAGGTCGCCGAGAGATATTCGAACAAACATTAGTACACTGGCCTGACATTGAGTTGAGGTATCTTCCGGGGAGACCACGATAACCGCAATGGGATGGTGAATGTCTTCTTGTATGTCCCATCTGCCGTACCGAGCTTATTCAAGCGTCAAGAGAAATTTCTTGATAATTGTGACCTGAAAGTTCTGGAGTCAACGTATGGAGGTTGATATTTGAGTGACAAGACCGAGCACAAAGATCGTCCAAGCAGTCGTTAACGAGGCTGGACCACAACTGAGAGATGACCATGTCGGAAATCCACCTGTAGAGGTACGTGGTACAATACGACAGCCATAAGGCGTATTGGCAGAAGATAACATAGAGCGGCAGACGTAACAATGCGTGTGTGATTCCAATTCGGCCTTGAGAATTGGATCTGAAGAGTACACTTAGTAATAGGTTATAAAAACTGGAACTAAAAGAATCAGGTCGATTAGTAGGATCATAGTCATTGACAGAGTCCCTTGATGTCTACTTCAGTCACTTCCGAGTTTAAAGTATGAAGTCAAATTAAACATACAATGTTCATCTCCGATACCTTCTACCGTTGTTCTTATTTGCAGCCTTCTTTCTCTCTCTCTCTTCTTCTTGTGCTCGTGCATTTCGTTGTCGTGGATCAATCACTTCGTAATCCCTCTCAGCTTTATCAGTCTCCTCTGTATTATCCTTAGGGAAATGGAGGGCATGACCAAGGAAATCAGTGTCTTTGTCCACGTCATGCCCTTCCCCCTCGCCAATGGCCTCATCTACATCCATACCTTCACTACTAGACAGCATGGAGCTTTGTAACTTGCCGCGGAATTTATTCAGGGCCGCTAGAGTATCTGTTTCATCTTTCTTCCGACCGTCTTTTCCTTTCTTTTGCAAACCACGACCCTTGGAATATTTAGAAAGCTCCTCTTCCAAAAAAGACTTTTTGGCTTTCTTTTGGGATTGCTCCTCTTCGCTTTCTTCACCTGCTTTGCGTTTAGTGATCTTGCGTATTTCCTCTTCCATCTTCTCAATCTCAGCATGACGTGCATTCCTGGATATCTCAAAGTCAAAAATCATCGTGCATGATAGAGAATGAGCTTACTGAACAGCAGCCTGTTCCTGCGCATGCTGTTCTCGTATTTTCGTGATATCTGCATCTTTGTCCCTCTTCGACTTGTCAGGCTAGATAGTACTTGAGTTAGGGATTCACATTGACCCAAGAGGACCCACCTTAAATTCTTTGGATTCTTCCGATTTTAATGTAGAATCATGCTCTCGTGGTACAGATGATGAACCAACGATCGAAAGGACAGGAATGTCATGTATTGACTGATCCACCACTGTCCAAGAGACAAAGTTAGCGGTGCTAGCTTTCGGACAAGGAAAACTTACAATCCGGTCGAAACATGGATTTCTTCTCAGGAATACTAGCCTCTTCCTCCTCCTCATCCGCACCAAAGCTGAGCAATTTTGTATCTCTAACAAAGGTCAAAGGTAAGAGGGTGGCAAGAAGAACGGATACACACTTTTTGGTACCTTTCCGGCGCTCATTTTCTCTGAGCTCTTGTTGTTTCTTCCTCGCAGCCTGTTGCTTTCGCAGTTCTGCCGCAGTGATACGTGGAAGAATATCAGGGAAGGGATTATCAATGATGCGTATTGTTTTTATTTTTGGAGGGCTATTGGTATGTCAAAAGAACGCACACTGAGAATCTGCGTTGCGTACGTACTAGATAGGTCGTTCAGTCTTTTTGTCGATTTCTGGAATAATCATCCATTCCTTTTCCATGTAAACTCATCTGTCTGTACCTACCTGTCTCACCAATCTTCAACACATCTAAAAACTCGTATTAGTTCTGAATCAATTCTCTAAATAATCAATCGCACTGTATATTGTGTCTCCCATCACCCGACCAAAGAGAGTACACTTGCCATTTAACTCGTCGGCACGGTCTGCAGGGATAGAGCATGAGCGTATGGTGGAAAAAGAGGAATACGACACGGACCGAGAGTTATAAAAAATTGAGAAGTATTGGAATTTCGTTCTCCATCATTGGCCAATGCAACTAACCCTCTGTGTTCAAAGCGTAGTTGAGGGTGGACCTCATTGGGGAACGGATCTCAGGACAAGGGTCAATTGGACACATTTCTTCGTGGGCAACACGCTCACTTCCGTAGATTGACTCCCCCCCTCTACCAGTGCCAGTTCTGTCTCCAGTCTGAACCAGAAATCCCGGCGATACACTAGGAGTTTGTCAGTCTTGGCTCATAGGTGAATGTTGAGATACTACCGGTGAAAAATAGTATTATCATAATATCCTTCAGCCATAATATGAGGGATTCTTTATGAGCACCGCAAGAGACAGACAGACAGACCCTCCATAGCTAAAGTGATCAAGTTTCTGCAAGCTTTGGGAGTTTCCTGCAAATGATATGTAAGTGGTACGGCACAAGTTGCAAATTTGCGCACCTTAGACCATAGTTCAATGTCAATTTCACCTGCCGTCGTGTCAACGATAACTCTACCTTTCCTTGGAAGGACCATGGTTGAAGCCGTCCAAGTTTGGAATTGTATTTGGCACAATCTTCCAGCGTAAATAATGAGGTTCC
>Ga0153951_1000034_pt1 | contig 52890 bp, 52 predicted proteins | sample TSNJ035MetaG_FD_102278 | JGI IMG/M metagenome (GOLD analysis project Ga0153951, IMG submission 102278) | Attine ant fungus gardens microbial communities from New Jersey, USA - TSNJ035 MetaG | ecosystem: Host-associated > Fungi > Mycelium > Unclassified | place: USA: New Jersey, Wharton State...
CTCGAGCTGCAGCATATCTGGAACGGTGCCGACGGAGCCCAAGTCGGCGGTTGGACATCGTGGTGGAGACTGTGGCGGGCAAGGAGCATGTGCAGGGAGTGACACTGTGCATGGCCGAGCTGTGTGCAGTCTTCGAGCTGATCTGTCCACATGTGCCGTTCTGGCGAGCCTTTCGTCTTAAAATCCGAGACGACACGTGCAAGCAAGTCGCCCGCAAGTATCTCGGAAATGCCCCTCCCGCCCCAAACCTCCAGACCCTCCAGCTGTATCATTTCGAGGACTTTCGTGTCGCACAGGACCTCTACATTGCCACCTACAGGCGTCCAGTTAGCATTTTCAGTAACTCCCTTCCAGCCCTCAGAAACGTTTCTTTGATTGGCGTCAACCTGCCCTGGGATGCAAGTCCATACTTACAGAACTTGCATACTCTGGAACTTGCCCTCCATTCAGATCACACACGTCCGCCCTACGTCTACTGGGACAGAATGCTCCGCCTTAGTCCCCGCCTCCAACGCTTATTCCTCCACTATTCTGGCCCGAGGGCGGAGAACGGCACCGAAGACCTTGCCTGGACAACGCATGACTACTCCAGTTCTATTTCCACACACGCGGAAGACACGGTGGGCAAGTACAATGGCAAGGGAAAAGCCAAACAGGCCTGCTTCGACAACCAAGACAAGAGCCGCGTCCTGCTCGACTCCTTGTGGGAGCTGAGCTTGACCGACCTGGATCCAGATTATCTTTGTCGTGTCCTGCAACGCCTCCTGATGCCTAGCCTGAATAAGCTTAGTCTTTACCTGCCGGACCAGGATTTCACCCCCTTTGTCCGGCTTATCGCGCCACCGCCGCCGTTGCTGCATTTCAACGAGCAACAATTTACTGCTGCCACTCCTGTTCAGAACCCTGTGTCTGCCCAATTGCCTCCATCAGGCCTAGATCTTGCTTATTCTGGCTCTAGCCCTTCATCTACAGAACAAAGCTCAAATGTTTGGGCATCTTCCGCACAAACACCTCCAGAGACACCGTCATTTTCTGTTCATACTTCTCCAGCATCATCATCTAGTTCTTCGTCTGCTTCTTTGACGTCTCTCATCAAACCCACATTGTCCTCCAAGTCCCCGTTGACCACCACAGCAGCAACCCCAGTTTCAGCATCAGGATCCTCTTCGATAACGTCCACCTCGCGGAACACGGACATCGGTTCTATTTCTATCAATTCATTTGGATCGACATCGATTGCTGGTTCATCGCGACTACAAACTCATTCCGGATACTCACTCCTTCATTCCGCTCACTCAACAAGTCCACCTTCAGCTTCTTCTTCGTCCACAAACACCCCATGTGACTGGCCCTTGCCGAGATTATCTGCGACCTTGCATACGCTCATTATCACAGCCCTGGATTGTGATTTTAGCGCGTGGAGAATATTTATAGCTACACTGGAGGGTGTGAGGAACCTGGAAGTCTTTTTCCACAAAATTCGTTTTACAGGAATGCAGAGCAGGAAATGTGGTGGAGGACACGGGGATTTGGCGTACGCGGTTTTGTTGGATCGTGTTAATGTGAGTTGTATGGTTGAACATACGGTGAGGACGAGAATTGTGTTGCCGTTGTTAGAGAGGTGTAAAATTGCAGGTTTGAATGGGGTTTGTGTGAAGCAGTTGGTTACTGGGCGGGAAAGGGGGAATATATCACAACAGGTGGAATGGCTGGTTGCAGAGCATAAGGATAACCCGAGGGACGAAGAGCTGGTTGATGTCTTTGAGAATGGAGTTTACATCGTGGAGGAGGGTAAGCGGGTGAAGGTTCAGAGAGCCATGGAGGACGAGGATGAAGATGATGAAGGTGAAAGTGAAGTTGAAGATGTGAATGAGGTCACTCAGGATTACGATGCCAGTGAAGATACGGCAGAAGAAGATGCTGATTTCGATGCTGAAACATCGGCTCTTATCATCCCCGCAGCGGGTGGGGAAGAAATCGAGCAATCTTGGTCTTTGGCGGAACAAGACACCAATCGTCTCGATGTGCAATTCAGCGCCACCAACGACAACGTTCATACAACTGGGACCAAGTATCGTGCGTCGAGTGTGGGCGGTAGTAGCACATCTTCAGGTTTAGCATCCGGAAACTCGGACGAGAGCTTTTCGTCGTCTTCTTCGAGTTCGACAAGTTCTAATAGTGCACGCAAGGGTAGAACGAGGATAAGTGATGATCACCACGGCTAATTCGCGAGCAATCAGGCTGATGGTTTGATGATGGCTTTGACGAGTGTATCAATGGGCATGAGCATACGTATGGGTAACGAACCTTTCCTTTCTGACTTCTTGGTCTCGTGCTCTCGCCTTTCGGTTCAGATGGATCCCTGTCTAAAAATCGTGCTGTAAGAGTTTGAATATTTTCTTCGGACTATTTTCAAGGGTTGGCTGGACGATCTGCGGTTTTGGATTGCGTGCTCGTGTACTATCTCGGTATTCAGATCATCTATATATACCCCGTTTATAAGAACTCGGCGAGACTGGGCCCAAGGATGCAGAGCTGAAGGGTTTGATAATGTAATAGTAAGCCTTTCACTCTGACGAAATTTCTGGATAACACGAAATCAGTCAGTGAGATGTCCTTCAGATACTTGCGTAGTCCTCTTGCTTCAAGACATTTGTATGATCAACTCAGAACGCTCAATTGTTGACGTACTTGGGGAAAGTGATATATGACAATGATTTCTTCTATGGATCTGCATTATTCGTAAATCGACAGAAGCCTGTCTCCGTTCGTAGAGAGAGAAATTGACCAAAATCTCTGTCTTGGCAAGGCAGGCGCTATGCACCTGAATTAGCATATAAGATTGAACAGAACATTACAACTGTAGTCTACCTACGTGAAGAGATGTGATGGTGAGTAGTCCCAAAGCAATATTTAAGATTCCTAGTCGGAAAATCACCCAGAATTTCATGCTGTCGCCTCTCCCTCTTCAAACGATCTGAATTTATCTCTCTCACTCTCCGAGGCCAATCTCTTGTGTACTTTCTCAGCTTGATGGTCCCAGTCAGCCCTAAGAGCCAACCAAGTGCCAAGCACCGCGCAATACACCAGAGACACAGTCAACCCTGCCCAGACGCCAAGCAAACCCATACCAGATTTGAACGCAAGAAGCATGCCCAAGGGTATACCAATGACATAGTAAGCACTAGAGTTGAGGACTGCACCGGTAAGCTGTTTGCCTTGTGCACGGAGAATTCCACCGGTAACGGCAGCCATGCCGTCAAATACTTGGAAAAGGGCACAAAGTGGAAGAATTGAGGCGACCATTGAAACTACCTCTGAAAGATCATTCATTAAGGAGAAAAACACAGGTCATGTCAAGTTCCAAGGAAAAGCATATTTCATCGTACCAAAGTCATCGTTGAAGATATGCGCCCACGATCTGCGGAACACAATAAACATAGTGCTATTTGGTAGACCAGAAAAGTCAGCCATGTGGATTATTCAATCAGATAAGCACAGAAATCACACCTGGTGAAAACAGCGATAACGAGAGCACAGATCAACGAAGAAACTGCGGTTGCACCAGCTCTTCGCGCTTTCCGTTCTCCAAGCAGGTTTCCGATTCTATCAAGAGTATTAGAACTGGAATATAGACAAGGAGAAACACTCAACCGGACACAAGTAGCCACAGAGAGGGAAAAGGGGACTTGGAAGGTTGTCGAGGTGGAAACAATGAGAATGCTCTGAGTAGCGAGGGCAACGGGGCCAAGAAGACTAGCTCCAAGGGCAACTAGCTCCCATGCCCACCATTCGCTTGCAATTTGACCAACACCACTGATACTGAGTCGGACAAGCGGTCCCAAACCAGTAAATATTTTTCTGGAAAACGGGTGCCATGCTGTCTTTGGAACGAAGAAAATACCATAGATAATAGATAGGAGAGAGACGAGGTTGAAAGAAATAGCCGTCGCCAGGGGAGCACCGATGAAACCCAGTCTGATGGGTTCTGGACCCCAGACGAGAATGTAATTAAGGAAGGCATTTATAGGGGTAACGACCAGGAGAATACGGGTAGGAATCGAGAACAATTTTTGGGATTGGAAATACCGGCGACTGATACAATTGAAGGCGTAAGCAGGCAGACCGAGGGACACCCATCGCAGATAAACAGAAGCGAGATGTGCAACCTCTGGTTCTTGCCTGAGTGCGAGCAGGATAGACTCTGCATTGAACCAGATCACTAGTGTGGGCTTCAATGTAGCTCTTCAGACCTTCAAGGAAATCGGGACAAAGTAATTTACTCACGATCAAGCAAGCAGCTATCACAACACCTAGATAGTTCAAATATAGATTGAGTTAGAGATCGCGGGGTTAAGCTTTGTACGTACACATTCGTTGTGACCAAAGGCCCACAAGTCGGGGTTGAGCAGAAGTCCAGGCACTAGGAAGCAAAGTGTCGAGAGCGGATGCGAAGCCCTGGATAATGCTGAAGCCAGAGACAGAGGCTGTCATAGACCCAAGGGAGATCGCGGCAAGAGCATTGGTCGAGAGGTGTCCGATGGATACAACAGGAGCAACAACTAATGTATATTCAAGTATGTGAGTGCTAGAGAAGTATCAGTATAAATGGCACGGTAAAATTGAAATTGCTTGCCCAAAAACAGGAAAAGCATATCGAGAGAGAATTGGTAGTTCCTCCTTTATCATTCGAATGTAGCTTTCCTCACTAAAAGCGCCATGGTCGATAGCAGGCTCCGCAACCTGAGGCACAGATGTGAGAAGTGGAGTAGTCTCAGAAACCAGAGTTTTTTGCAGAAAAAAACCATTATTATTGATGGGGGAACTGGGCCCAACATAGTCATTGTATGAGGACTCTGAGGATTTTAGGTTGTTGTTATTGTCTTCAGTTACAGGTATGTCGCTATGCTGGGTATACTGAGAAACAAAGGCATAGTCCGAGGGCAAAGAGCTTGATCCTTTGAAGTGTCGGCCAGAGGTCGAGTCCATGGAAGTAAAGGTAGTTGTCGGAGTTAAATGTATGGGTTTATTTGTAACACACCGATGTCACGATCTGATATAGATGTCCCAAAAAAAATGGATGACATTCCCGGCAGTCTAACCTGTGTACGATTCTCCCAGAATGCTCCGTGCCGAGATGCCGGACCCGATTTTAGGGGCTCTCCCTAGCTTTCAGACTTTCCTAGATGTTCTCTGGGGATATACTATATCCGGAAGTTTTCTTGAATGGAGGCGAAGAAAGATTTACAGTTTATTTTGCTGACCCTCTATCATGAAGAACTGAAATATTCCCAACGATAATGCAAGTCAAAGACAGTGTGAGGAAGCTGAAATTATTGTCTTTCAATAACTCCCATCAAATGAGAGAAGTTAAGTTGTTAATGAAGTACAGGACATATCGACAAGTAGTGAATTTGTTTCAATAAGTCACGTTACGTTGCAGCGCGAAACGCGCACGAGATATGTGCGTATGACATAGTAATGTCACATCTAGAGATTATTGCTACGGGAATCACATCAGTCCCAGATTTCCTCAAACTCTATAATAAGGTTTGCACTACACTCCATTCTCCCAGATTCTTTTGGGAAGTTATCCACTTGTGAGGTTTCATAATTACAGCATAGCAATCTTGAATTCTCAGACTAGGAAAGCAGATAAATCTGGTAGCTTAATTGCTATCTCGGTTATTGGGAGCACAAGCTGTTGGAATATCGAGCGCTACACTAAAAAGAAGTGTTTCATATCTATCCCCCAATCGTATTTCAACATAGGCTCAGCCTCACGAAGAGATAGCGTGAACCACTGAGGTACAACCATTGATCGAAGGGTCCTTTGAGGTGGAATTTGAATACTAGCATGACGTGATACTCAGCTGGCAAAATGCAATGGGATCATGCCTTTGTGGGCTGTGTTGGTGAAAAAGGTAGAAATGAACATTGGGAAATCGATTAGCTTGTAGTTTTACTCAATCATGAATTAGGATGCACAGGCCCATAGTTCAGCCTCAAAATGGTCTAAATTTCTGGAAAAACTGTTAAAGATGTCCCAGCTCAAACCATAAAGCATAAAGCATTAACCAGATAACACATAAAATAGCATTCATCCAACATGAAAAAAAGAGCTGGAATCACATGACATACTCGAGAAGAATTCGTTACAGTTCATTGAGCTTGCATTGATGAATATACTTGTACATGTAAGGTGAGATGTCTATCCCTGCTTCTTAGTTCTTTTCCAAAAGCTGGGCCAGTCTCTGATAATCTCTATGAATGAAAATGACCATCTATTTTAAAGCGAGCACCTACAAATAGTAATTTATAGATCGCATCGTGACAGGGTTGCGTCACAAAATTGTGATTCATTTTTGCATCGCTGTTATTGTGCATACGAAACCCACAAGTATCCTTAGGTCAATAAGATCACTCATTCTAGCTTTATTGTTTGTGCTGATGGTTTATCTTCAAGAGGATTAGACGGGAGTTCAAAATCCCATTATGAGCCAAATGCTTTCGACTAAATCAGTGTGCTTTTCGAACCCACCTCAATCGGACCCACTCTTATCTGAATCAACAGCAGCCACAGCTGCGCTCTTTACTTCCCCCAATACTACTGTTGCCTTTGAAATCAGAAGTTTCTGCGACCCGCTGAAATTTAATCTCAGAAAGCAAGTCCGGGGTCTAATCAAATTTGTGTCTTCTCGCTTGGATTTTGTTGACGAACAGTTAGTTGGCGCGATCAACGTGCTGAGCTGTTTAAATAATAGTGCAGTTCTCACTTCATCTGTTGGGGAGGTGTTGGAGGCACTATCGCGATGCCTAAGCACCCCGCATCTAGTGAGAAGCATCGTCAAGTTTTTCAGGCCTTTGCTAGTCGACTTATGTGCCCGATGGCTAGAATACGAAGAAGTGGAGGATGAGGCAAAGGAGCTGAAGTTGGCAGTGTTAGCATATCTTGTCCAAGGTTTGGAGGAGATTTATCCGTAGGTTGCTGCTTTTCTTCACTGGCCTGAGGCCTGATACACTGTTATCATTGTTTGTAGGATATTGCACGAATATCTGACCAGATTCTTTCCCCGCGGGCCTCTGCATTACATTGGTGCACCGGCTTCGCCGTCTCCGCATGAAATTGAGAGGCTTCATCGTCTTCTGCTCACCTACTTCCGCATCCAAAACACTAACAGAGAGCTTCCGGTTCAATTCTCATGGCCTTTGTCACATCTATATGAGCTTATCTGGTCAACGAACCGCGATCTCTACGACAATGGGTCAAAATTACTGGCGATACGCTGTTACGCGTATCAAACTGGGATGGGAGAAGCCGAGAGGGAAAAGTTGGAGAAAGATGTGTTATCTATGAAGGAGGAAGATATCTGTTCTGTTGATTGCTGGATCTCAGATGGAGGATTCGGGTCCACCGACAAAATTGAAGCTGGAGAGATCGAAAGATCTGGTAGGACGTTGGATGGATGGGTACTACCACTTTTGGAGGTACAAAGAGTGCGTAATATGAGGGAGATTATGTGTCAGGAAGAGAGCGGGTTTGATGGGTTTTATATTATGGAAGAAGGAGATGATGTTTTAGAGATCAAAGAGGAAGACTTAAGGTATAGCTGGCTCCTTTCAATTGTTTCATTTGTCTTAATTGCATTTGATAGTCGTCGAGTGGTCAATATACATGGTGTACTGCTTCTACGAGATATGACGGCTCGCCCACCACCTTCTTTACTCATACCAATACCGACTTCGGTCATGTCTCTCCGTGCACTTGCCCTTCATGTGTCTATGCGTGTTCCCACTCTTCTGACGTCAGCGCCGTCTGCTGGAAAAGCTCTACTTCTTGATCATCTTGCTGCACTCCTCTATCCCTCGATCAAAAACCAGGTGGTCAGCATTCACTTGGCAGACACATCTCTTGACCCTCGTTCCCTGCTTGGTTCCTATATTTCTTCATCTATGAATCCAGGTAGTTTTGAATGGAGAGAAGGGACTCTTGTGCGTGCGATGCGTGAAGGTCGTTGGGTCGTGTTTGAAGATATCGACCGAGGAAGTACTGAAGTGCTCGGGGTACTCAAACCGCTCGTCGAGTCCTTGTGCCTTGGCAATTGGGTAGGTGCACGTGCAAAATTAGATGTCCCATCCCGCGGAATCGTTATTGCGCATCAAAATTTCTTGGTATTCGCTACTCGATCGACGCAGCCATCCAGAAATGGGAAATTTGCACCTCCGATATTTTTTGGTGCCCATAAGTTTTGTGAAATTATCCTGAGAACGCCAGAAGGAGTCGAAGTAAGAGAGATTGTGGATAAAAGATTTGAGAAGTTGGCAGGAAGTGCTGCTAGAGCTTCTATCAATCTCTGGGAGGCTGTGAGAAATCTAGGGGAAGCTACGAACGTCAGAAGCGTTGGATTGAGAGAGTTGGGCAAATGGTGTGCAAGGGTGGAGAGGTTGTTATCCGTGTCACATCCCACAGACGTTGAGGTATCAGTGAATCAGGTCCAGCTTTGGCAAGTGTTCACAAACCCGACATTGAGAGAGGAAATCTATCTGGAAGCAAGAGATGTCTTTTTCGGTGCAGGTGCTACGACTACAAATGCAAAAGCACATCTTGATCGAATTGCTTCCATCGTCGGTGAAGAACTTAGGATAGATGAGGAGAGGAGGATGTGGCTAGTCAATGAAAGGACACCAACCTGGGAAGTGGAGAAAGATGCAAATGGGAATGTAGTTGGTGTTTCCGTGGGCAGGACAAGGTTGACTGCGATTCAGAAGACAAATACAACAGACTCGCCTCCCTTGAGGCCATTCGCAATGCACAAGCCCGCTATACGCTTGTTGTCAAGTATCGCTACAAGCGTTACTTTTTCGGAGCCAATTTTGCTTATTGGTGAGACTGGCACCGGCAAGACGAGTGTCATTACGTATCTAGCGTCCTTACTTGGTCGCTCATTGATTTCGCTCAATTTATCGCATCAGACCGAATCTTCAGATCTTATCGGTGGTCTGAAGCCTATTGATACCAGAGTCCCTGCTGCAGCATTACAAGAAAGATTTCTAGACTTGTTTGGAATGACATTTAGTCGGAAAAAGAATGAGAGATTCGAGACTGAAGTCAGGAAGGCAATAAATGGAGCCAAATGGAAAAGAGCTGTAGGTCTTTGGAGGGAGTGTGGAAGGTTATTCCAAGAACGTCTGGTTGCAAGGAAGATTGAGGAAGCAAGGTTTGCTCTGATTTCCTGTACTCGATAGTAGCTTATCGGCTTCACAGTCAACATCCCGATGAATTTGTTGTACCCCGCAAAAAACGCAAGGTCAATTGCGTGGATCCCAGCCCTTCGTGGGCGGCTTTTCTGCGAGATGTCGACGAGTTTGAAATGCAACATGTACAAGGCAAAGGCAAATTTGCATTTGGATTCGTTGAAGGACCCCTAGTCAAGGCATTGGATTCAGGGAGTTGGTGAGTTCAAGGATATGCTCATGAGTGCATGCATTAACCGAAATTTTATGCGAAGGATCTTGCTAGATGAAATTAACCTTGCAAGTCCTGAAACGCTAGAGTGCATCTCCGGGTTGCTCCACAGTCCAACAGCCTCAATCACACTGACTGAACAAGGTTCCCTCGAACCAGTATTCCGGCATCCTGACTTCCGATTGTTTGCCTGCATGAATCCAGCAACTGACGTAGGCAAGAAAGACCTTCCTCCAAATATCCGATCCAAGTTTACCGAGATTGATGTCCCCCCGCCTGATGCTGACAAGGACACACTTCTGAGCATTATAAATCAATACATCGGAGCGTATGCCGCTGGAGATAAGGGGATCGTTATGAACATGGCAGAATTCTACATTGCGGTCAAGGGATTATCAGAGAAGGGGCAATTAGCAGATGGTGCCAATCATCGACCACACTTCAGTATGCGGACGTTGGCCCGTGCGCTCACATTTGCTGCCGATATGGCGAGCATGTATGGTCTACGGCGGTCTGTCTGGGAGGGTTGTTTGATGGCTTTTACAATGGTGCTCGACCTGCCAAGTGCGGAGATAGTGAAGAATCTGATGCATAGACATCTCCTTGTAGGGGTACGAAATCCGAATTCGATGTTATGTTTCGAACCTTCTGTACCTAACGGACGTCTGGCGGAGTTCCTTAAGTTTGGGCCATTCTTCCTAGAGAGAGGGGCATATCCTGAAGATCCAATGAAGGATTACATCATGACGCCTTCCGTGGAGACAAAGCTCATCGATCTAGCGCGTATCATCACGACAAGGAGGTTCCCTATCCTCATCGAAGGCCCTACGTCAAGTGGAAAGACGAGCTCAGTGGAGTACTTGGCCTGTAGGACGGGGCACCGATTCATTCGTATCAACAACCACGAACATACCGACATCCAAGAGTATCTCGGTTCGTATGTCTCAGATCCCTTGACAGGCAAACTTATTTTCAAGGATGGCCTTCTGGTACATGCCCTTCGAAAAGGAGACTGGATTGTATTGGACGAGCTGAATCTAGCTCCAACAGAAGTTTTGGAAGCGCTCAATCGCCTCCTCGATGATAATCGCGAGCTCGTCATTCCGGAGACTCAAGAGATAGTGCGACCTCATCCTCATTTCATGTTGTTCGCGACACAGAACCCTCCTGGTCTGTATGCTGGTCGCAAAGTTTTATCGCGTGCCTTCCGCAATCGGTTCCTCGAGGTGCATTTTCAGGATGTTCCCCAAGCTGAACTAGAGTCAATCTTGTGTCAACGGTGTCGAATTGCCCCTTCGTACGGTAAACGGATTGTCTCGGTATTCCAGGAGTTGCGGAAGCGACGGCAAACTAGTCGTGTATTCGAGAGCAAGCAGAGTTTTGCTACTCTCCGAGATTTGTTTCGGTGGGCAAACAGGGATGCTGTGGGTTATCAGGAACTGGCTGACAATGGCTACATGTTATTGGCTGAGCGCGCACGCCGAGTTGATGACAGGGCTGTAGTGAGGGAGGTTATCCAGTCGATCATGGGTGTGCAGATTGATGAAAATGCGCTTTATGACTTGTATCGGACCGGGATAGACATGGCCGATTTCCTGGATTCTCCCCGTCCGGCAAGTTCAAGCATAGTCTGGACAAAAGCTATGCAACGCTTGTATATTCTAGTCTGCCGGGCTCTCAAATTCAATGAGCCTGTGTTATTAGTTGGCGAAACTGGCTCTGGCAAAACGTCTGTTTGTCAAGTGTTTGCAGATGTCACTGGCCGCAGATTGTATGGACTCAATTGCCATCAGAACACGGAAACGGCGGACATGATTGGTGCTTTGCGACCTGTCCGTAATCGTACTATCCTTGAGGCAGAAGCTGTGCAGCAGACCTTGTCAGCCCTAGCTGCTAAAGGCATCACACCCGTTGATACTTCTTTGAAGGGTCTCTCTGCTTGTTTAAACGATGCCTTGAAACTTTCTCCCTCATCGGACCGCAATGGCCCATTGATTGACGCTCAGCATCGGCTCCTAAAACTTCAGTCAATCTTCGACTGGCATGATGGTCCCCTGATTCAAGCTATGCTTGGTGGTGATCTTTTTCTCCTTGATGAAATCTCCCTTGCAGATGATTCAGTGCTGGAGCGTCTGAACAGTGTCCTTGAACCTGGTCGTACAATTGTTCTCGCAGAGAAAGGAGGGAGTGATTTCACCCATCCTACTGTCAAGGCTGCCGATTCCTTCAAATTGATAGCGACTATGAATCCTGGTGGGGACTATGGCAAGAAAGAACTGTCCCCAGCTTTGCGCAATCGCTTCACTGAGATATGGGTTCCACGCGTAGATGATCGCATCGATTTAGCAATGATTATTGACAACTTATGGAAGCATGAAGAGCTCAAAAGATATACTCTCAAACTACTTGATTACATTGATTGGTTGTCTACACGAATTGATGACAAGTCCACGACAAGTCTGCGCGACATTATTGTGGGTACATTGATTACCACGCATGGGCACACTGTTTACCTTTGCTATCACAGGCCTGGGTAATATTTTCTAACACGATCTATACGCCCCAAAATGCCGAAACCATACCAGCTGTGGAAGTATTCGTGAGTTGATCAGCCTTTCACATGACATGCCGCCCATAAATTTTAGGTTCATGCCGCCCGGATGACATATCTCGATGGTCTGAGCTCTCTACCTCAGCTATCAGGTTATTCTCAAGCTGCTCTACTTCATCTGAAAGCTGAAGCAACGGCGAAGCTGTATGAGATAGTCTCCTACAATGGAATTGACATGCATATCCCTGCCTTCAACCTGACTCAGTACATTCAGCTAGGCCCGTTCGCCATAAGGAAAGGTCCTCTTGAACCACAACGTCAATCTTTTAACCTCACTGTTCCTACCTCTTGCGATAACGCAATACGCATTCTGCGTGCTTGTCAATTAATGAAACCTATCTTGCTCGAGGGAAGTCCAGGTGTTGGAAAGACCAGTCTTATCATGGCGCTTGCAAACATATCGGGTCATCATCTTTGTCGTATCAATCTATCCGACCAGACAGATCTCATTGATCTCTTTGGTTCTGATCTTCCTGTCGAAGGCGGTGCCCCGGGAGAGTTCGCTTGGCGAGATGCAGAATTCCTGAAAGCTCTTCAAGAAGGGCACTGGGTGCTCCTGGACGAGATGAATCTTGCGCCTCAAGCAGTTCTCGAAGGTCTTAATGCCGTGCTTGATCATCGTGGAACTGTCTATATTCCTGAACTTGGCAGATCTTTTGTCCGTCATCCGTCCTTTCGCATATTTGCGGCCCAAAATCCCCTCAACCAAGGTGGTGGTCGTAAAGGGTTGCCCAAGTCCTTTGTCAACCGGTTTACTAAAGTGTATGTTGAGGAATTAACACCAGCCGACCTGCTTCTTGTCTGTCAGGATTTATTCCCACAGTTGGAAGTAGACCTATTGCAGGCGATGGTATCATTTAACACTTGCCTGAGTGAAGAAGTCACCGTTAAGAAGTTATTCGGCCGTGATGGGGCTCCTTGGGAGTTTAATTTACGTGATGTCATTCGATGGGGCTGTTTATTGTCTTCTCACCAATTCCAAGAGCCACCTATGGCATATCTTCAAAGCATTTACCTGCAGAGATTCCGCACCGAAAGAGATCGCCAGAGGGCTCAAGAAATATTTCATAAAATCTTTGCAACGTCATCTGTGCCTTGCCAATTAGCTCCTCTTCCATTTATTAGCTCCTCTCGAGTACGAATTGGGCATTTCTCTACCTCACGCAACAACCAATCCTCTATCTCTCGACCAAAATATTTCCTTAAGTCTCACCTTGTATCTTCAGAGACTCTTGGGGATTGTCTTTCGCAAAATTGGCTTGCCATTCTTACTGGATCCCACGCCAGTGGTAAGTCGTCTCTGGTTCAAGCTTTGGCCAATGCCATAGGCAATCCGCTCCGAGAGATTTCAATCAACAGCGCTACGGATACCATGGATTTAATTGGTAGCTTCGAACAGGTTGATACACAATCACAGCTAATGAGCATCATGGACAATATCCTATGTTCGTTTGATCATGTCTTTAAATACTCAGATCCTGTTCAAGAGTGGCGTGATCTACTTCATGCACGCGACCAACTACGTATCTTTATTTCGTCCCCGATGACTCAGGATACTATCCCATTGCTGCTCAGCCGAATGTCTCAACTTATCTCAAAGTCGTCAACTTATATCCATTTTCCTCAAGATGTCCTGGGACGTTTTGAGTCACTGACTCAGTCGGCATCTTCAGCTAGTCGCTTCGAGTGGACAGATGGGCCCTTAGTTCAAGCCATGCGTCGCGGAGAATGGCTGCTCCTTGATGGTGCTAATCTTTGCAATCCATCGGTGCTAGATCGTCTTAACTCACTCTGCGAATCAAATGGTCAACTTACATTAAACGAACGGGGACTTATCCATGGTGCAGTGGAGATTATTAAACCGCACTCAAATTTCCGGCTTTTCATGACAGTCGACCCGCAGTTCGGAGAACTGTCAAGAGCAATGCGAAATAGAGGAGTCGAAATATGTCTTTTCCCGGAATATCTTTCAGATGACTACTTGGTTATGCTAGACAGCCTCCGCCTCCCTCCTCTTTCAGTTTCCCTGGAACATGCCAATATCCTATCCCTGAAGCTCCAATCACACAGAAGAGGTTTGTTGCGATTCAGACCAAGACTACGAGACGCTGTTGCTCTTTCTGGGCGACTTTTCGACCAGTTCTCGGCGTTGTCAAGTATTGGAGACCGCTTTCCCTTGTATCTGGCATCCAAGACAGGTGTAGAACGCGATGCAGTGACCTTCTTTCTTTCCCGCACTATCCATCATGCATACCTCCCATATTTCCATCGAATATTGGAAACATGCCACACTGTCAGTCGAGACTTAAAAGAATATCTTCATTTTGCCGTAAATTTCTTGTCAAGCCCACGGTCGTTGGCTATCGTCAACCGTATCAGAAAAGGGTTATTACAAAATACACCTGAGAACCTGTCCGCACTGGTTGAGTATTCTATGTACTGATTGATATGAACATGTCTTACCACTTCTACTAGGCAATGGATGACCTCATTAATGGGCTGTCGAAGGGTTTGAGTGAAGCTGATGCTAGTACAATTATCAACATCCTAGATCTCCTTGGAGCTGTTATTCTCCAGACCAGAGATCAAACAACAGAGGTCACTCGGTCAAAAGTTTTGTCGATAGAGAAGCTGCAATTAGCGATCAGAGTTTTCCTTCGTCAACTACATCGTGTTGACGAAATTGTTCTCGACTTGCTTATGTCAAGCGCTGAAGTGACCGTGGGTTCAGCTTTCCCCCTATCTTTACTTGGGAATAAAAAAATCCTAGGTCGTGCTACCAGCATTATTAAAGCTGAACAAATACGGACGTTATCTGCACACAATATCTACTATTATTCCGCCCGATTACTCAGCAATTCAAGTTGTTGTTGGTATGATGGATAACGTGCTCAGCAATGCCGCTGATCCACTTGATTCGTTGAAGCCCCACGTGGGCCGACTGCAGGATTTTGTCTGTCTGACAACAGGGATGGGACTTGTAGAACTGTGGACAAGGTGGAAAAGCAGTAATGCAATCTCATGTACAGATTTTGATGTGTGCAGCTACGGTGATTTCTGTGAAACTCTGAATAACCCAGCAATCAAGCCAGGTAGATCACCCTCACTCTGACCGGGCAATTTCATTAATAGACCACAACTAGATCTCAGGCGACAAGCTTTACGGCTTTTGTCGGTGGTATCATTCATAAACCAATATCCTGTACATGAGAAGGAATTCAGAAACATGATTTCTACACTGCAAGAGGTAAGGAATGATCCGAAAACATCTCCCTCTCCTTTGACCAGGTTCACAGCAATCATCGGGAAAGGCAAACCTCTCCAAAGATGTGGGTCTGAATGCCAGTAACTTGATACTTGCGAACCTATCGAGGTCTGCGGAATCTGTTACAGTAAGAAAATTCCATATGCATTCAAGGGTACCTCTTATTCTCCTGAAGTATGAAGATCTGTTGAACATTATCTCTCGCACTCCCAATGAATCTATCAAGCGTTTGATACCGATTCAACAGTTATCGTGGGCGCTCGAAGCGGGCGAAGGTGAAAATGTTTATTATTGATTCAGACGTCAACTAACGCACTAGACTTATAGATTTTTCCGCCAGTTATATACAATCAATATCTGCTTGGTTGGAATCTTTGTTTGTAGGTTCATTCTCATGCTAGTTGAGTTCCTTTTCTAAATTTGTTCAGGTCAACAACAACGTCAACAATCTTCTGGATCCTTCGCAACTGGAGACTGCTCTCAAGCTCTGGTAATCAGAATCTGCCACATAGAGTTATCCTGATTGACTGATGAATGTTCAGTGATCCTGATCAATTCACCCTCCAGTTCCTGACTGTGCGTGAAGACGGACTAAAGTTATACTTGGATATCGCGCTTGCGGAACCATGCACGGCTAGACATGATCTACTAGAGTCTCTGTTTTGCTCCACAGTTGCAATGGTACATATAAAATTACAATTAATACTCCATGCAGGCACTGACTCTTATGCGATACAAGGTGGAACAAGCTCTTCGACCATATGAGCGTCCCATAGCATCAAGATTTCTCAATATGGATCTCAAGTCCTTTCTTGATGCCCTCTTACCAAATTTGCTCGAGAGAAATGTTTGTTCACAAATTCTTCAAAAGTATCTGGAACCTCTGCGGTCCCTTCCCTGTCAAGATATTAAACAAAAACTTATTCGTCTCGGGCATGCTTGGATCGCCATCTGTGAGGCTCTTTTGTGTATCCTTGTACCAAACGTTCCGATCGATCCTGTCGCCATTCACAATGCGACTGCACTTCTACAACAGAGGGAATGTGAGCACATTTCTTCAGAGATACGGCTCCATCAGCTCCTTGGAGAAATTGTAACTGGCAAGAGCAGCAATACTATTCTCTCCATACTTCATCATCGTTTGCATGCCGCCGCAGAAAATAAGGTCAATACTATCTCTGTAACTGGACGAGACGATATTAATACGCTTGACGCCTACTGGTCCGAAGTATGGCAATTCCGTGATCAAGTCGTAAACGAGAGCAGAATTTCTGATTTGCTCATCTCATTGGCTGGTGTGGACGCAAGTGCAGCACAAAGAGTACAAGTTTTGCAAGAGTCGATCGCCGGTTTTGTCCAGCGACTAGATAGCATGTACCCTAATTTTGGTGACCTCAATGCCCTCATCAAGCAAGCAATCTTCCCGTTAAGGCTAGGTTTTCACCTTATCCTGAAAGCACATTCAATCAAAACAAATGCCACAAAGACTATCGCAACCCTTGTACGGTACCCATCCATCTTTGAGCATCTGGAAGACTCCATCAATTCTACATCCTCTACTATCGCCGTTTTTGATCTGATCTATCAAGACCTTGTCAATTTGGGACTCCAGGTATCATCAAAAGTGAAACTCCGGTACTTATTATCTCGTCTGGAGCGTTTGTATGACCAGGCCGTAGGGCTTTGGCTCATTGATAAAGCAAGAGATGCTGAGCTTGATGTCACCTCCCAGAGTCTTTATCGTGGATCAATTACCGAGCACAATGTAGTCACAGATGCCGAACTTGAGGAGCAGGAATTCTTTGCACTTTTCCCGTCTTTCGAGGAACCTCTCTCCTACAAGTCCGACCAGATCAAAGAGAAAGGCCGTACGAGAAGGAGCTCGATACATCATATGACCCAGCTATGTTGGTTTCATATCAGCTTGTTCACAAGTCCAATGACTTTGTCAGAGAGTCTCCGAAACGTTGATCAAGTGAGGAGACGGTTGCTTGCGGAATCGCTGGGGAATCTCATCCATAACCTCCCCGACTCATTGGATACCATAGCTCTTGCACACCGTCTCCGCTTTGTGAACAACGTTCTGGATGAAACCCAATCTCCAATCGAAAAGCAATTGTATTACGACTTCTATCGTGACGCAAATGTGCCAGAACTCAGAAGTGCAACAAAGGTTATCACAAACATGCGAACATTCCTGCTGAGCATACTTGCGGAGTGGCCCGATCAAATGGTCCTCCAAAATTTGATTGATCTATGTGACGCTATCCTGAATCTGAGTCTGAGGAGCCCAATTGCAAAGGTCCTGTCCGTTTTAGAACAACTTCTGCTCCAGACAGATGACTGGGAAATGTTTGCGAATCGTGACAATTCTCTTACTTCGCATCGCCAAGCATTGAGAGATCTAATCGTACGGTGGAGGCGCCTGGAGCTGGTTTGTTGGAACAGTTTACTCGAGTCTGAAGTTAGGACTTTTGCACAAGGGGCATCAGAGTGGTGGTTTACACTGCACAATGCGCTCTGTCGGGGCCTAATGGATGCCCTGACGTCGAACGAGGAAGAAACTTATCTTCGGAGGCTCATTCCCCTCATCGACGAGTTCATCTCTTCAAGTCCTCTAGGACAGTTCAACTTCCGCATGCAATTACTCGAAAGCTTTGTACTGTACCTATCTGAGCTTCTCCAAATCAAAAATGGCCTAGAGGAGAAATGTCTTCGTCGGGCTCTGAGTATCATCCATTCCACCCACCAATTCTATCAACTACATCAGCCCGAGATCCAGCAATATCTTACTGATAGGCGGACAGTCTTGGACAAAGAGATTCAGGGTTTCATCAAATTGGCCAGCTGGAAGGATACCAACGTGCAAGCGCTGAAACAAAGTGCCCAGATGACGCACTATCAGTTGTACAAGGTCATTAGAAAATTGCGCGGAATACTGAGGGAAGCCATAACATTCAGGTTGGATATCAAGACCACTGTTGCTCTGGAGGTGCCAGCTGTAATCCATGTCTCTTTACAACAGTCCGGCAACTCTCAGCTGGCTACCCTCGACGGAATAACAGTGTCTGTAGGAGGTCTCCATTTGGATGTTGGTGCTGCTCTAAGGAGGTTCGTACATGTTGTTTCCGGCAAAATCGTTCCTCTGTTGTCTGGTCAGTTTGATAACCAGGCTGATGAACTTGCTATCTCCATTATCACAACTTCCAAGCAACTTGCGGAAATACCCATACCACCATCGCTTCCTGTTGAGAAGCGCACAAAACTGCTTAAGTCTATTCTGGCTCGGAAGAGAAAAGCATTCAGCGACCTTTTGAAGGAGTTGAAAAGAAATGGTCTTTCTGGAAAGATCAAGCCAGAGGTCCTTCGGCAGAATAGTGATATCTTATGGTTGAAGGGACAGCCCATACTCAAGAACGTTCTTCTTAACTCTGACGTAGAAAAGAGCGAAATGTATTTCTCGAGTCTCTTTGCTTCCCTTCCCGAGCTGCGAGCCTCGCTGTCAGACCATCATAACGACTTACAAACCCGTGAACTTCAACGTGGTCTATCTTTCTTGGAATCAGGATATTGTATGGCCATCGATCTTCGAGCTCGGTAAGTATCCAATTAGGTTATGTACATGCTCTTGACATCTTGTTAGCTTGGCTGTTGAAAGTGAACGAGTCCTTCGACTGAGGAGCACTATTGATCGTTTATCCGTTCTCGTCAATTCCGAGGTTTTGTTCTTCCCAGAAAATATTTCATTTCAGATCCAAGAAGTAGCCCGACTTGTATGTCGGCTCTCCGGTGCTTTCACAGAAGTCATCATAGATCTCAATGTCATCAAAGGATTGCAAAAGCGAGAGACTCCGATCAACGAAGTAGAGAGCTGCCTCAAAAATTTGCATTCCATGAAAGAAAAATTATTGTCTACTGAGAGCGCTTTGAACTCGACGCCCATTCCCGCTCTTCGCAGAGGTGAGTGATTGACTGGCAATGACTGACAATGGCTGACACAACGAAGACGAATACAGCCTTGTTCTGACGAGCTTAGCATTCTTGAACACTTGCTCGTCCTCGCTTGCTGAGTGGTCATTGGAATACTCTCACTTACGCTACATCTTCCATCCAACATCTGAAAGGCTTTCTTCCGAGGAAGCTTTACACTTTCTACCCGAACCTCTATCTGGGGAAAAATCTATCAGTTCTGTTGAAGCCCTGCTGAACGCCTTGCTCCATTCTGTCCAGGCTATAGTCACAGAAATCAGCAGAACTAGGCTAGAAGTGACAGAGGGTGCTGACCTTGAACGACGTATTATTGAAGTCTGTCGAGAAACACGCAACCTGACCCATCTCCTATCGGTGAACACCGTTCTTGAGCAACTCAATACATTGCTGAGCGGCATTTCGACTGCACGAGAGCTCCAACATGCCCTTCACTGTGCCTTACCATTCCTAGAAATATATCAGAATCTTGTCCAGGCTCAGATTGCGATTCACACGCGGTGGACAAAAGCTCTTTTCAAGCTTGATCATGTCCTTTGTTCAACTCTTTTGAGACTTTCCAAGGAGGGCTTTTGCCAGCCGCCAGAAACAATAGAAGACGGTGATGGTACAGGGGAATTGTTGGAAGATGTTGAGGGTACCGGGTTAGGTGAAGGGCCAGGAACGGATAATATTAGCAAAGAAATCGAGGATGAGAGTCAAGTGGAAGGATTGAAGGGAGAGGACCAAGAAAAGAAGAATCAAGAAGGGGATGACGATAATGCCGTCGAGATGACGGAGGACTTTGGCGGTGCGCTGGAAGATGTGGCAGACGGCGGATCAGAGGAAGACAAAGTTGACGAATCTGATGCATCAGACAATGAAGATCCTGAAGAGAGGTTAGAAGACTTGGATCCGACCGATCCTTCTGCCCTGGACGAGAAAATATGGGGGGATGAGGGTGGTCCACAGGATGATACAAAGGATAAGTCAGGGAAGGATCACTCAGAAGAAAAAAGTGGATCTTCGGAAGTGGTAGCCAAAGAAAATAATGAAAAATCGCAAAGGGAAAAAAGTGGGATGGAGGAAGAAACAGAAGGAGAGATAGAACAAAAGGAAGAAGATGAAGAAGCTCAGGCGACGGAAGATCAAACAAAGGATGAGGAAGGGGAGCCAAGCATGGCTGGTGCTCCAGTGCCAGATTATGTTCAGGATACAAATATTCTTGATATTCCAGACGACATTGAATTGGACGTCGGTGAAGAAGAGCAAAAGAGCATGAGTGACGAGGAATTGGATAGAGACGGGGAAGACAGACAAGATGAAAAGCTAGATGATGTAGAGACTGGTGATGAGTCGCTGTTTGATGATGATTTGGAGGGGGACGGCGAATACCATGACAGTGCACTGCAAGATCATGACACTACCCCGGTTGATCAGGACTTGGAGATGGATACTACTGTCGAAGAAAATGTGGATGAAGATCACGCCAAAGAGGAAAGCATTCCCGAAGAAGCCACCGTTCACTCACACGTTTCTCCTGGTAATGGTGATGCTGACGGTGCAGACAGTGCTGAGGCTCAAGATCACTTTTCGACTGGTCAGACAATTGGCTCTGCGGTGAATGCTGGACGAAGATCGGCGAACCAAGAAAAACACAATGAGCAGACTGGGTGCGCTCTATCTAATTTCTTATTATCACTTTCCGTAACACTCGCATAGGTCCTATAACGATGTCCAGGAACAGTCTGTCGATGACATCCCCGATGATAGTAAGGGTAATGCAGCATCCGGTGTCCAAAAGGGTGGAAATCGATCTACAGCGGAACAAGCAACTCTGATGAATCCTCTTCGCAGCCTTGGAGATGCATTGAAAGAAATTAAGCAACGTTTTGACGAGATCTTGAACAGTGAAATCTCGGATCAGCCAAAACCTGATATTGATTCATCCGACCTTCCGACTCAGCTACAATACCTTCAACCAGACGACGAAGACAAGGCCATACAGGCGTTGGGACCTGCTGGTGAAGAAGAAGCAGCTAACCTCGATGAACTCAAGTTCGTTGGAGACGACACCGAAGTTGATCCATCCTTCGCCATGGATGTCGATGAGCCTCCACAATCTGAGCATTGTGACAAGTCAGCAGAGACCCAAACCACGCAAAGCGACCAGGCTACCGCAGCTCTCAGTAACAATGTCGAAAATGCCATTTTCTCAGGCGCGGCATTGCAATCTCATGAGCCTGTAGTCTTGCCTGACCCATCACTACGAAAAGCAGATACGGATTTGAAAGAATGGATTAACGAAGGAAGTGTTGAGGAAAATCTAAGACAGTGGCAAGCATCGGCTTTTCCTGAGTCACATGCGGAACATATATGGCGACTTTATGAATCTATGACCCGCGATCTCGCCTATGCTCTCTGCGAACAGTTACGGCTTATTCTGGAGCCTACGCTAGCCGCGCGGCTGAAGGGAGATTTCCGCACGGGAAAAAGATTAAATCTGAAAAAGATCATTCCCTATATTGCTAGCGACTATACAAAAGACAAAATCTGGTTGCGCAGGACAAAACCCAGCCATAGAGAATACCAAATTCTCATCTGCATTGATGACTCTCGCTCTATGGCTGAATCTCACTCTATTCACCTCGCGTACCAAACACTTGCACTCATTTCCAAATCTCTAAGCCTTCTTGAGACAGGCGACATCGCAATTGCTAAATTTGGCGCTTCAGTCGACATGCTGCACAGCTTTGACCAAGGATCATTCACTGACCGAGATGGAATCCAAATCCTCAATGCATTCACGTTCAAACAGAATTCAACCAATGTTCTATCACTCGTCGACACCAGTTTGAAGATTCTTGAAGGCGCTCGGGAACGCCGATCCATGTCATCCATTACGGCCACGGACCTTTGGCAGCTGGAGATCATCGTTTCTGATGGTATCTGTCAAGATCATGATAAGCTCAAGACCCTCCTGCGCAAAGCCGAAGAGCAGAAAGTTATGATTGTGTTCATTGTACTCGATTCATTACACTCCAGCCTGACTCCCGATTCTACTTCCAAGAATATCAATTCCAACTCCATCCTCACCATGACCAAAGCCGAATTCAAAAACGTCAACGGAAAGATGGAGATGCAATTACAAAAGTACCTTGATTCATTTCCATTCGAATACTATATTGTGCTCCGTGATGTAGAGGCCCTACCAGACGTATTGTCAGAGACATTGAAACAGTTTTTCGAACGTATTTCCGAAGAGTAGAAATAAATTTTTTATGAAGAGATTCTCATGGGTGATTCATTGGGTTAACTTGTGCTGATTGTTTGATAAGGGGACTAAAATAGTCAAATGAGTACTGGAATCCTCCACAAAGCTGTCGCCAAATAAAATGAGAAGCAAAAGTAAATCAGGCATGGCTCCCACTAGGCGCACAGGTTTGTGCCGTTTAGTCATCCATCAGTAATGGGATAAGTCTGGCTATTAGGTCAAATTCGAAATTCCACGCGTTTAATTCACCAATGAATTTGACTCAAATAACACGACCATGGCCATGGCCTTCCCAATTGACTGCCTCCCTCCTATAACTCTTAAGGGGTTTTTTCCTGAGAGTTATTTTGGGTTGCAAGAGGCCTTATTTGTGTCAATTAATCCATGGGCTAAATCAAGAGGCTACGCATTTACAACTCAGAGGTTAATATGCATTTCCTATGCATGTGATCAAAGCCGCTAGCCTCCCAATACGCCAGACAAGCGCCAGATTAAGAACAACTATGCAAGGAGTTGTCTAAGGGTTGGACTCTAAACCATTGTCTCGATGAACACTATGTCCGTCATAATGTGGAATTTCGCATTGAATTAGCCAGACTTATGCCATTACTGATGGATGACTAAGCGGCACAGACCTGTGCGCCTAGTGGGAGCCGTCGGCTGTCTTTCCTCAACAATGGGCAGCCAGGATACATTGTTTCCTTTACCCTCAATGCGCAAACAGCCACGGAATATCTATGATATCGAGGAGCGAAGGAGACTTCTTAGTGACGACTTCATCAAAAAACTAGAACCAGAAACCCTTTCGAATGCATGGTCAAATTGGAAGATTGCAGTCACTACTTTGGTCCTTATAGGCCTACTCATTACTAGTGCCGTAGCAGGAACAGTCTTTATCTCTTCACTATCACAACCTCATCTCCTCTTTCACGGAAACGCCTTAAGGTCCAATGGAACACATGATTTCAGGCGAACAGTATTGATGGTTTCCATTGATGGCCTGAGGTGCTTAGGATTTTTCCTGCTCTACTTCACTTGGCTCATAAACCATAGAGCAGATTACTTGGACAGAGGGCTCACACCACATTTGTTGGACATCAGTAAAAAAGGTCTCCGAGCCAAATCAATGCGACCGATCTTCCCTGTGAGTTTGTACCTTTGACTTGAGAGTGTTATGTTGAATCTTGATGTAGACGGTGACATTCCCGTGAGTAAATAAGCGCTGATACTGCTTTGCAAAACTTTGATGACTATATGACAGCAATCATTGGGCTCTCATGTGCGTTCATAATCATTGCAGTTGCGATCATTCATCGCCAGACATGTACCAGGACAGGACTTTACGCTGAGTCACACGGGATCATAGCGAACGTACGTTCTTAGGCTTTCTTATCACAATTAATCAACATGCTCTCAGAATTTCTGGGATCCCATTTCAGAGAAAGAATTTCATTATAATCAGCCAGACAATGTTTACCTTCCTCAATGGTGGCTTGGTGAACCTGTTGAGTTTTACTTTCTGCAAGATGATTCACCTGTTGACTTGAAACAGATGTGGGAGACGGCCATGAAAGCAGGAATTTCTACAGCTAATCTTATGTGGTGGGTTTGAACAAGTGTCTACTTGAAAACTCGTCCATTTATTTTTTCTGAAGGCCTGGGCCTCTTCAAACTTTGACGGGTGCTTCGCCAACGTACATCGTGCCCTGGAGGGTACGCTCGATTCTTGCTTCCTGCACCTGGCTTAATGACGATATTAGGACCATGTCTCACTTGATGAGAAGTTGGATCAACTTTTCGAGTGGATTGATCTTCCTTTAGAAGAAAGACCACAGCTCCTTCTCGGTATGTGATTAATTTTTTTTTTCTTGATGAAAGCGAACGTACTGATGTATTGATACTAGCTTATGAGCCTTCACTTGATCAAGTCGGTCACAAATATGGGCCCTTCTCAGCTCAGGTCAACGTGAGCGGTTTGTCGCTTGAGTTTGCTACCTTTTTGGAGCGTGTCCTTCTAGTCAACCCTCCGAATTATCGATACCTTTGCCAGGAATCTTCACTCGCAGCTCGTGGCCCGGAACCTCACTGATATCGTTGACATCGTCTTTGTCAGTGACCATGGTATGGTTGATACAACGACTTTTACAAACATATACATAGACAAAATCCTTGGAGAGGATGGGATGCAAGCCATAGAACACGTGGATGGCGGGCCAGCTATTGGGATCCGATTTCGCAAGGACAGCAATGAATCATTGTATCTCTCCCGTCTGTATGAGGCCACAAAGCAGCAGCAATTTGACGTCTTTACGCATGAGACGATGCCTCGCCGGTGGCACTTCTCCAATAATGCAAGAATTGCTCCTATTTATATCGTGCCCAAGGCCGAACACGTTTTGACGACCGTAGAAGAAGGCAATAAGACAGGCAATCCGGGCGTGAGTGACCTCCTTTTGTTGTGTAGTTTTGAGACTCGAAGGTTTTGACAGAACCACGGCTTTGACGACATCGAAACGGCCATGCAAGCTATCTTTGTTGCTCATGGGCCATTTGCTGCTGTGGTTAAGACGATATATCAGTCAAAGCAGAGGAGACGATCGCTCGCCTGGGTGGACAAGGGTTGGCACTCGACCTCGAACGATACCTACGTGATTAACACATTTACAAATGTTGAAATTTACGGTCTCATCATGAAACTCTTGGATATCGAAAATCTCTCAGCTCGCAACAACGGCACACCTGGTTTCTGGGATATTTACTTCTGACTGTGTACTGCTGACCTTTTCTTGCCTCGTTCTATATTGAAGTCATTCACGTTATTCGTGACAGGGGTTTTGGGGTTACTGTCTTTTCTCATATTGCTATAATCATATGAAGGTTCTCCAAAGCAACATATTGCCTCAGATTGGTTATTGTGTGATCGTTCGTCACTGCAGATCGATGCGAGCTTCCATAAGCTGAGCAGGACAGCCGATGGCGCTACAAAATAAACAAAAATTTCTTCAGCTTCTGTAACAACTAAGGTTGCAATATAGCAAATCAAGTATAGCTATCAAGTATAGCCGGGGGGCAATATTCAATTGGGCGTATTCAAGCTTTGAAAGCGCTGTACCTGGTCACGGATCTTGACTGCTCGCAGGAACTGTATACTCACCTGTCCTGATATTATCGGCCGATTGCAAGGCTGAAAGAATGGGATTTATCAAGGACACCATGATTTATTTGAGGTATATAGAACGACAAGGTAGAAATTTGACAATTTACTACCTTCAGCAGCAGTCCCTCCAGCAGGCAAAATCACCGCCTCTAGAGCGGATACAGGAGCAGTGATTGAGAACTGACTGCATCCCAATTATCACCCCATATCACAGCACTTTGCCAGGATTACTGTTTTAATACTACGTGTATGGGGAAGGCAAGAGTCAGGGGAGACTTCAACAAGGTCTGAGCTCGCTAGAATTGATTATACAGGTCTAGTTTATAAGATCAAGATCCAATAAGCAAGACCCAATTGGTGAGGGTATAATCAAGCTTCCTGGTACATGGTGGGCAAAGAAGAGATAGAATGATGATAGCAACTGCCAAACTACCATAAAAATCTATTTTGTATGAAATCGACTAAGAAATCTGACTCCTGTAAGGTTTATAGATTGCATAGGATACATGAGATACGTGGCATAATTCAAGGAGCTTCTGAGCTACGAGACACTTCAGACGGTAAATTAATGGGGCCAGCTTCCAAGTCGGAAATAGTAATCCATACATATCCTAAAAAACAGAGAATCTCTCGTCAAATAGGTGCATCCATACATGTTGGCCTCGAGTAGCAAAAAGTACAAGGAAGGAAAGTTGAATAGATTTTGAGGACTTCAGGATTTGCAGCGGCATTCGCGAGAGGAAAATTAGAGCTCAGTGGTGACTATCCGCGTCAAAAACCATCTGATTACTGGCAAGGTTCATATGGCCGCCAGCTGGGGTGGGGACGTAAGCTTCTTCAGGGAGACCGGTTTCATCAAGACCTTCTGCAGCTTCGATGATTTCATACAATCTTGAAGCGACTTCAGGGGGAGGTACACGACCACCAAGAATATCCTTGGCTGGTACAGGTGAACCATAGAAATCACGATTGGCATCCTTGCGCTCAATCAGCACAGTACCTTCCAAGGAAAGGCCAGCGAAGAGGCCTGTAATTTTTTCCGTATCAGTAAGCTGTGCCACCCCAAGCGATGACAGATGGAACATGGAGGACATACCCTTTGATTTAGAGTAAGAAAACATGGGAGCAGGATGAGCAAGCGAGGCTTGGACGCTGCCACCTGTGCCAATAGGACCAGCTGTGGCAGCGATATTTCCACCAATTGTAACATTTCCACCAAGTGAGAATGCACGGACGGCATCTTCACTATTGAGAACGATGACGAAATCCGTGATGTCAGCACCGACTTGAAGACCCCAGCCAACTCCAGCTGTACCGATGCAAGAAGGCGCTGACCAAGATCCATCTGGAAGCCGAGCGATGACGAGCCCTGATCCCGCCTTGCCGGAGAAAACGAATCCAGCCTTAACTACTGAGAAGATCGCGAGACCTGCATGTAGCCATGAGTACGAATCAAAATGATTGAGCAGTGGAATTCGCTCAGTGGACAAACCTCGTGCCCGTTGAAGGACTGCCTTAGGAATCGAATTAAGTGCCGAGTCGGGTCTGTCGGGGTCAGCTAGTTATACACGATAATCAACCATATGTCAGTCAGCCAACAAGCTCGAAAGGCACAACAATACAATGGACATACCTAAGAAACTCTCCAAAATATTGGCAGACTTTTCGGCTTCACCAGGCAGAGAGAAACTCTGCATTAGCTCCTTGGATCCACTAGCAACTTTGACCGAGCTTGTCTGAACGAAAGCTGTAGCTTGCATGCCAGCTTTCTGTGCGCCTTTGCGGAACTTGTCAAGGAACGACATTGTGTGGCGACAGTTGAAGGTTGGAAGACGAGGTGCTGTGTTTACGGAGTTACGTCACGGCCCTGAGCACTATCGGCATTCTGTACCCTCAAGCTGCGGATAGTAATCTAGTCAAATGATGACGTAATCATACTATCAAAAATATATTGTCGATAACATGAATCCAATGCTTAGAGGACGACTCTTCCAATAAGAGACACAGTATTGACAATGTAATCGTATTTAAACAGTACAGTTGCCGGTAAGATAATAAAACAATAATGACTTAACGTCCCAGATGTAAACCTCTGAGAGTAAAACAATTAGCCCCCGGTGAGCAGGAGAGGGACAATAAATAGTATCTACGACTAGATGGAACTGGGGCAAACCTTGTGCACCGAACAGATACTGCGTAGTGTACTTAGGAGAAGGGGTTCAGACCACAAACCTTCCAAGTGGTCGCAACTATCTACTTTAAAAAGATTCATCGCCCTGACCTCGATATTCTCGCGGCAAGGGTTTGCACCCCCAGCTTCCTGTACCAATCCCTGCTTGACAGCACTTGTGGTCAAAAATGCAGCATCACTCCAAGTCAGATTCTTCGCGCGCGCTCAGCGGAAAACCAGTGGCGGTTGTATGTTTTGCGCTATGGCCAAGAATCCATCAACGTAGTCGTGTATCACGAAATTATTACAGCTGTAAGTAATCAAAAAGGATGTAAAAGTTGCCGAGAGAAGGGTAATTGGAATGATGTTGAGCCTTGAGCCTGCCGTTGTAATATATATTCCACTCGCTGCAGCAGCATCCGGAATGATCTATTGTATAGATAGACCGGAAGGCACCGTCATAGGATTTGTGATTTGCAAAAGCTTTGTCGGAGCAAAGCTGGGAACTCAATATCCAGTCTTGCTCCAACTGACTGCACAAGGGCCAAACTTGATGACTGGGCAGAACTTATAGATAACTTCACTGATATCTATGAGCCAATTCATTGACACAGTTACACGGAGCGCAGGCCCAACTCTGAGAGATTAAGAATTCAGAGACAATTCAGAGACCTGAGATCATACCTCGCTAGTACCACTCTGTGAATGCAGTGAGGTCAACGTAAAACTTGGGTCCAGGCCACCGGTAGCAACTGCATGGTTGGTAGCTTATTTAAGAATTGCCTTAGAAATGGCATAACCCAATGCGTTGGAAGCAGATAGAAGTAGATACAAGGCAACGAGTATGAACTAGCCTTGAGTGACAATTTTTGGAGCAGCATCACGGGTCCAGGTGTCCAGATGGCGAGTAATGGGGTTGACGATCACAAATCTAGCCCTCAGGGCCGTGTTAAAACCTGAAATGCAGTTTTCTCGGAATGGAAGTAATTCGCCTTAGATGACCTGACACCGTTCGCAACTGGCTTCTTTTCTTTTCTTTCTTTGAAAAATTCTACTTTTGCAGATTGTACGGGGCAGTCTCCTCTGGAGCACAACATTACTAAAGAAGTGAACGCATCTTTGTTCGAAGCTTTTACTCATGGCATGAATGCATGGCCCTAAAGCGAAGCCAGGAGCTAAGGAGGTGATAATAGTGACAGTGCCGAATAGGAGTTTCCTCGAGACCGACTTTCTGCGTTCGTCTTTGAGCGTCAGCAATTAGAAGTGTTTTCCTTGTGTGGTATAAAGCAGCGGCGAATCTACCCTGGTAAGTCAATCAAGTTACGGAGCAACACCTGAATTTGATCGGTAAAGGGCCTTACGATAATGCAAAAGCATCTGACTTTGTATCCTGATCATCGGTTTATGTAAGGTCACTCGCGCAAGTCTGTTTCCAGCCTGTGAGAGATATGTATTCATCTAAGACACCAACACAGCTCTGCTGATCTCCCGGGTGTACACATCTTCCATATGTTCTTCCCCACAATGTTTAGGCTGAACGTTCAAAATGTCTTGTCAGATGATAATCGGATCCATGGTTTCTGAGATGGAAGCAGGGTTTGTTGGATCACATGAGCATGTGAAGAGCAGTAAATTGTCCCCTGTTTTCTAGAATATCACAAGTGCCAATAAGTCGATTATACACCGAAGGTGGCGGTAGTGCCGACTAAAGGCAGTAAGTGCAAGATTGGCATCTAAAAAGCTCGGGTCCGGAGCAAGCCTTGTGGAAATGTTTTATAAGCGTCTCGATCAAGTGCATTGTTCAGCACGTGTCTGGAATCCTCCTCTTCGATTTTCAACGTCGAACCCTTTCAAATGCTCTGGGGGTTCGTTGTCTCTTGTGCGTTATTAGTCAGATCACTTGAGTTTCCACCTTCCCTCCTGAAAGCCCAATCGGATAAGACTCGCCTTTGGAGCTGGGCGTGGGGCTCTGAGAGCACTGTCTCGATAGTTGACCATTCCCCCGTCATTTCCTATACTTCGAGACCAGGTGTGCGATTGAGTGTCCAACTCAGGCGGCGTAATCTCTGCTAATTAGACTGTAGCTACATTCGGTGCTGAAATCAAAGACCCCATCTTGGGTTATGTTATTCCGCTCTCCTCATTTACGGCTCCTTGTACAAGTAACCAAACTATCAGCCTGGGTTTGCCACAAAATACTGGCTGCTCCCCTCTGTGTGTCATTGGCTCCAATGCGCCTACCGATACTTGGATTGCTTTAGTTCAACGAGGGGAGTGCGAATTCGTTAGGAAAACGCGAGAGGCACAAAAACTCGGTGCGAAGGCAGTCGTTGTTGGAGGAGACGACCCTGCCATATCTGGCTATCCAGATGCTCTGGTGAACATGTATAGTCCAGGCAAGAATATTTTTCATAGACGAGAGCGTCCGTCATCTGACAAACTCTGCAGAGGACTCTTCAGATATTGATATTGCCGCCACATACATCAAATTCTCGGACTACATGCAGCTTTACATGCTTATCGAATCATCTAACACAACGCATTCAGGATTAAAGACACTCGGGCTCCTGATCACTGCCGAATATTCTGCTTGGGAGTGGTATTCGTGAGCCTCTTTCTGTTGAGTGCAAATAGATAAAATATGACTCTTTTTTAGGCCAATTATTACGTTTATAGTCATTCTACTCCTTCCATCAGTATTGACACTCATCACATTATTCATTCATCGTATCCGAGCAACTCGCGCAGCTCAGCGCGAGCGAGCGCCAGCTGACGTTGTTCGTAGATTACCTTGGCGAGTTTATACCGGGAATGGCTGGGAGAAACATGAAGGAGGGGACCCAGCCGATGATATGCTTGCCTTTCGGTCCTCGGAGGTAGATCTGGAGGAGGGAATACCACCAGCAGAGCACATGCAGTCGACAAAACCGCTTAATCCTACTGAGGCTCTTGAAATTTCCCCCACGCCACACCCGAAAGATCAACCTTGGTTCGAAACCCAATTGGAATGTGCAATCTGTCTTTCTGGATTTATCAAAGGAGACAAAGTTCGCGTACTACCTTGCCTGCATCTCTTCCATCTGAGCGAGATAGATGAATGGCTGACCCAAAGGAAAAAACTGGTCAGCATGAAAGTCAGTGCTATCTGTGCCGTTTGACTCATCTCGTCTTCCTTAGTGCCCTATATGTAAAGCTGACGTCACACAACCTCCTCAATCTGCACCACTGCGGAAAGCCTCGTCATCACTGACTCAATCCCGTGATGATTTTCATCCACAAGATGCGACAGAACGAACGCCGTTGTTACATCGAAGTAACGCAGGAGACTCTTAATGTACCATGATGGAAAAAAATTGTACTATTGTATACTATTTCATCGCGTTGTAATATACCTTTCGTCGATTAGCACAATGTGCCTGGGATTACAGAGCCAATCTTGTTTTGTTCTTCGGTCGTGATTTGTGATTTGTCAGCTGGTAACCGGGTCGTCATGCTCTTGTCAGGTTCCATCAGCATAGGCCCACAGAACAGAATTCGACGTCAAAATGGTTGGCAGGACAAAGTGGCAGGATCGGTTATCACTATTGGTTTATTAAAAGAACTGTGTACAGCCAGTATGGTAGGTTCCACTCTATGCTGAGAATAAAAACATATAGTAAAGGTAAGAAGAGACCATCAGTCCTTGCCCCTGGCAAGGATAGGGGTGGTGTTGCCCAAAAATCTATGTCTTTTGAAAGTATAAACGCCCTAGGACATTTGAGAGACTGAATCAGCTCAAAAATTACTCAATATATCAACCCACTGTTAATTTAGTCTGAGGAAATTACCTTGACTTGATAGGATTTTTAACCTCGGTACGAGTTTGTAAAATCAGAGGTCACAGAGAATTGAGCAGGAGCAGGACGGACTGAGTGGGAGCATCTCTGAAGTAGGGAGGGTGATTGGAATGGTAGAAGAATTCATCAAGATTGGTGTGACATGCATGGTCTTACCATAAGCAGGTTTGTAGCAGATTTTTGATCCACCGCTGATCCTGACAACTCGTCTCATACGAGGTCACCAACATCAAGACTGCGTCACGAGTCCGGATTTGTCAAGTCAGCCTTGCTGGTACAGTGCATTGTGCTTCATCACCTGGACAGTATGACTTCATTCAGATAACACGCTTTCAATGCAAGATGCAAGAAACAGTAAGAGATAAATGATCTTTTACTTCTTTTGTTGAAGCTTAGTCTGCTAGCTGATTTGTAATTTGAGATTCCGCGCGAGCGTTACTGTTGTGACCAAAGCTGAAATGGAGTTGGTGGCATAATGTGGACTTTTCCACCTCTCTCTGATCCAAGCATCGGTATGGTTACGATAAGAACCCGATGAAAACCCACGGGAGTGTATACAGGGATATATTGGCCCATCGACATCTTTCGATTCTTATCACTATCACTACGAGGACCTAACATAATGCTCCCGGCCAACCCAAACTTGGAGCCACGGCCTTGAGTTCCACAAACTAATCACTTTGTAAGGGAAATGGAAAAAATGGGAAAAATGAAGACCCTACTACACAGATATCACGCAATTGCACTACTTTCGTCAATGGATTGTTCCGGCTTCCGAACATGACGTCTCTTTCTTATTGTTATGGACCGGCCTAATTGTCTTTGTACCTGCCTAACCTGCTTTTCTGTGCCCATGTCACGGGATTCCCGGACAATGGTTGTGATTTTCGCGATTGATGAGGTTCTTGGACAGCTACTCACATCCCCGACCTGCTGCCTATCGCTCGAGTCTAATGTACGTATCGATCATGTTGCTTTTTTTATGGAGAGCGTTGATATCAAAATTTCTCTCGTAGCCTTTTTGTATCGCAACCTTCTCCTGCATTGCTCCTCTCCTGCATTGCTCCTCTATTGTACTACAGGCTCGAGCACCTTGTGGATACTTTCATCCGTGACGCCTGCATTCCGATCATCTTCATTTTTCGTTTAAAATAATACCCGCCGGCGCACAAATTCCGGTCGTCCGAATCTGAGGAGGTGTTGTTTCAGACCTGTATACCGGTGCAACAGCCAACTTAATCCCACCCAGCATAGTGGGTGAGCTTCGATCAACTCTAGCTAGAGTGCTCCACGGGAGTCCCTCAGCTGCTCGTCGTATAAGTTCCATCCGATTGCCAGATCTGCCTTTTTGTTTTCCTATCTTTCATCAAAGAATTTGAGTTGGGGTGCCTTTTGGGGCCCTCGCCCGGACCTATATTTATCTTAGGTTCCCTGTTTTTCTCCCTGACTCGTTGTCTTGCGTCGACAATGTTGTACTCGGAGCAACCTCCTCCGCCTTCACGCGAGGTATCCATGAAAGTCAAAAAACCACCCCCACTCAAGAAACGACATAGTAAGGCACATTTTTGCTCCAGGCTGCCAGATTCTCTGGCTCGTCTGGTCTTCCTAGAGCATTCGCTGATCCTTCACTTATTGACTGTAGCTAAACCTTGCAAGTTTTTTCAGTTTGGACGATGCTCGAACACCGCCGAAGAATGTAACTTCGCGCATGTATTAGTGCTACCAGGGCTCTCTTCACCTCTGCCAATGGCAATGTCACCAACGGTTGGCGTAGGGGGTTTCTACAGATATTTAGTGGTAGGACAGTGTCCCAACGAGAGAACCTGTGGGGTGCAACACATTTGTGGTAGATGAATAGTTTTGACCACTATAATATCTGACAAGCATCCTTTGCATAGATGTGAACGAATTTGGGGCTCAAATGAATCACATGCACCTTGGACCATCATCCCCGTTATCACCTAGTACGTTGACTTCATCTCTTCTGTTATCGCCCGTTAACCTGCTGTGTCGATTCACCAGCCCCCTTTGCGGGAACTCTGGCTTACCCCAACCCATACGTCCCATATTCGCCTTGCTACAATCCATCGTGGCCTCAAGGGACCTGGGCTGAACAGCCGTTCACGACGACAATCGTCAATGATAGGCATGCCCCAAGTGGTCGCAACAACTATGCTTCAGAAACTGAATCACCCTCTATCTCATTTTCAACATCAGCCGACAGCTCTGCTTTATCATTGAGTGACACCCCTACTGACGGTGATCTAGTGGAAGCCCTGAGATCGGCTAATATTGACAAGACTGGAACAAGTCATTTGGTTAGTAAGGCCTCGGTCATAGATGTTCACTCCCTACATGAATACGACGAATCCACTATCATCACTGGGAACCTTCAGTCTTCAGAGTACACACAAGACCAGCAACAGGCACAAATTCGTGCGATAGACAGGGAGCACAATTCCATAATATCAGAGTATGAACTTCATGGAAGTTATCCTATGTCCCAGATCCCTTCATGGTACACAACGGGAGATTCCTATTTTTCGCAGGCAACTGGATCGAACAGTGGAAGCAAGAAGACTAATGTATGGAGCAATTCAGCCACCAGGAAGTACAGGAGTAAGCCATCATTTAAACACTTTGAATATCCCGATTCTGACTCGGTCGATCCTAACATAGCGAAACCATGCAGATATTTCAGTGCAGAGAACGAATGCCCTAATGGCGATAACTGCACGTTGCACGTCTTTGTTATTCTCGATCGGTGGTTATACTGATGGGCGTCTGAATATAGCATACACGACACAAGTACTTTCCCTGCCTCTCCCATCGTTCAGAGCTGCTTAAAGGGCCCGAAATTTTCTGGGAATGAGGACAATCCCCTGATGGGTTGTGACAAGAATAATGAGAATGCAGAGAAGAGCATATCACAAGCTATAGATGCGGAGTCTGAAGGTGATCAAGAGAAGAACTTCTTTCCGGTCACCTGGCGTGTGATAGGAGGAGGGGTTCTCATGGGTGGTAAACGGTCAGAAAATTCAGGGGGGGAGAAGCAGCGCTGTGTTGAATCTCTTGAGGAACGAATGACATCCAAAGAACCGCCGATAGAAAGTAGTGGGGGAGATGATTTTGATATGGAGAGGAAATCCTGTCTGACGGCTCCTAATTTACAGTCTGGCTCAGCCTCGACTCTGCACATTGCTCGACCCCAAACCGTGATTGGTATCCGGAGATACGAAGACAATGTAAGCACTTTTCCTGTTGACATTTGTATTTTCGTCTTACTCAACCGACTCAAGTTATTTCCTGCGGAATGATCCCACAGATTCCTGACATGGATTTTATACATTTCAATTCTTGGCGACTGCCTTCAGTCATGATAATGAACGATATTCGCATCCTAACTGTCATCTCTGCTTTCACTATTTCGTCTTCTTCCAGCTGCCTCTATTTCGATCTTCCATCTTGTTCGTCAGTTACAGTCCTGGATATGTATCTTATGTCCAATAAATCTCGGAATTCTATTTGCTACTCTTTGTTATCGAGAAGGCTTTGTTTATTAGTTTAGAAGCATAGTCATTTTATCAGATAAGATTCAAATGAACTATAGAAAAAATAGCGATCACAGCCTAGGATATGTAAATTGAAGGAACGGAGGACCTGCTGTTAAGTTAATTGGCATGAGGCAGATACCCTAACTTCAAAGCCGAAGCCCACGCGGAATCCGAAATCCTCAGGCTATCTATCACCTTAAAGTTCAAGACCCGTGTCAAATCCTTTCTCTCCATTATTACTTTCTCTCCCATCCTACCTTCTCAATCTGTCTCAATCTCTCAGTAGATCAAGAACGATGTCTACAGAGCATACCCTCGACCTCTCACAACCCCTTGCCATATTACTAAGAAACACGACGAAGGAAGCGCATGAAAGAGCAAAAAACAGCCCAGGAGCCAAGCTCCTCCTAAATGGTAAGTTGTCTAAGATGCAATACACCCAATTCTTGATGATGCTCTGGCATGTCTACGAGTAAGTGTCTGTCTGTCCTGATGCCAGAACTAACGATTGAAACAGCGCTTTTGAACGTGCACTCGAACGGCATTCAACGTATCCTACGCTGGAGTCGACCTATAACCCATCGCTCCTGGGACGAACATCTTCGCTAACTTCTGATATTTCTTATCTACTGCAAGTCCCGGCGTCCACATGGCAAAAGCATCCTCTACACACGTCACTTCTTGCGTTAATGCCTGCCCAACTACACACATACGTGAATCGTATCAACTCCATCTCTGACTCTCCAGATCCATCTGCTCTATTGGCTCATTCTTACGTGCGATATCTGGGTGATTTGAGTGGAGGTCAGTCTATCAGGAGAGTAATTGCCAAGGCATATAAGCTGGATGAAATGAGCGGAATCGGTTTGGAATTTTACGAGTTCAAGGAGCTGGGTGGTTCCCGAAGAGCCAGCCAGGGTGACATGAAAACAATCAAGGAGTGGTTTCGAGAGGGCATGAACGTAGGCGCTCACGACAAAGCTATTAAAGGTTGGTCTCTGAATAGACATCTGAGCGCCCATGCTGAGTCACCTCTGTTATTAGTGGCCGTTATCAGTGAAGCTTGTGCAGCTTTTGAACTCAACACAGGATTGTTTGAGGTCATGGAGACATTGGCTGCTGAACGTATAGCGCCCTCTCCGGAGTCGGAGTCTTCGAGGGAAGAGGAGCTCGTGTTAGAGGTGCCCTTTGAAATTGAGGGGCCTCAATCCAGGAGGGAGTACTCTGTGGCCTCAGTAGCGGCATTCATCGCTGCAGGTACGCTACTCCAAGTCTAGAGTGTCTATCAGCTTAAACTTGTTTCAGCTTGTCTTGCTCATTTCATTATTGTTGTTGGTGGATTTACTGGTGCCAGAGGATACCAGAAACTGCTCAATGTCGAGCGTTGGATTTCCGCTCATTTTTGAGTTGTACCGAATCAACTTGTTTAAACGTGACTTCAGTCTTCAAGAATGTAGCAGCTACAGTGGTTCATGCTTATGCCATGCTCCTGCACGTACACATATCTATTTTACCTTCATTTATTACCTTGATAATTTTTGTAGGACATTTATCTCAGTAGTTGAGTAATTAGATTATGTCTGGAATCTCCTAACTGTCTATAAATGCTGTTGCACGATAGACAGCGAGATAACATGGTGCACACTAGTGTGGTGTCATCGTTTGAGGTGTTGTGTGGTGGGAACTTCCTAAGTTTTCAGTCGGCGAGATGGTTGAGTTGTTGGAGCATGAGACCTGAATGCAGAAAGTCCCACCACAGATGCATCAGGTTGGACGTTCGAACCTCATCTTGATCACTAAATGGTTGCCTTGTCAAAAGGCACTAATCCTCCACAAAATGTGTGAAGAATTAAAAAAAAAAAGAATCAATTGAGTAGCTCTGGAAATAAACTCCACAGCTCTGAATTGTTTTTCATGTTGAAAGTCTCACATCTCAATCATATCTTGTATGGTCTGCCAAGGGCAACTTGTTTTGGCGATGTTCAAGGGGGACAACCACAAATCACATTTAAACCATCGCTTCTGCCATCTTAAGAATTCTTGTGTCAGACTGCATCCTGGCGGTGTAGCCATATTGGCAGAGTTAGACGTGAGATGACATTACCCTAATTTAAGTGGCAACTTGATGTTAGAATTGTTTGTCTCAGTTGAGATCTTTAATGCCTCCATAATCCTGGTGTCCAACTCGTCTACCCTGATGCCTACGGGTTAGGCGGTCAGTGCTTCACAGAATTGCCATTCAGTGCACCTTCCATCTCTAATGCCTCCCAGATCCTCGTCAACTCTGAGGTCACTAACTCCCCTTGTCTCGCCATCGTTGCATTCATGCCTCTCATTTCTTCAAGTAGTTCCCAAAGTAGGGTCTTCACTCCGCCACTGACACTCATCCCTGTGCTTTGAGCTGGCCCTTTCGCCTTGTCCTTAGATCTGAAAGTCGAAGTGACTGATTCATAATTCTCTTGGAGCCTCTTGTTGGCTTTGCCCTGATCGAGGGCGACCGCTTTTTCGAGCGCAATTGATAGAACCTCGACACAATTTGATCCATACATGCGTGGACTTGGCAAATTCAACGAGCTTCTTCCGTTCGTTGGAGGTAGGCTTCTTCTGGTTGTTTCTACTCCCGTATGCGTTTTCCAGCTTCTTGCGCTATTTCTCGTTCCTCCTCTTCCCCTGTTTCTTGATTTCCTCTTGAAGCCGTTTTCTTTCTACAGCTTGAGCTGCCTTCCTCAGCAAACCTTACCTCCAGCCTCGCATTCTCTTCAGCCCGTCTCCGGTTTAAATCCTCCAATTTGGAATTATCCTCTGAATCTGATGATCAGACAATGGCAGGAGTCTCGAATTTTCGAGGCAACATGATGATGATAAAAAAAAGAAATTTTCGTTGAACATGGTAATCACACAACTAACCAGGGTAATCCAAGGCTTAGCCCTAGGACACTCCATTCCCTGCCATTTGAGTCTTGACAGTATCACCCGACTGTGATATGAGGAATGTCTCCCATTTGCAGGTTGCTCGAAATTTTCTTGTCAACCGAATAACCAATACATATTTATTCAAGTGACCAAACTCGTAGCTCTGCCTATATCCCAGATGATTGCCAGTGTGATGTTAGAGAGCCAATTCTCGAGTTTGATAGTATATTAAACCTATTCAAATTGATATGGGACACCACAGGTAACCAAAAGTTATACAGCAGGCCCTCGACTTCTATTCTATAATGAGGGAAGTGTGATCTAACCGGAGACCACTGGTAGAATTCCACGGCCGCGGGACAGAGGGAGCATGATAGCAAAACGGTACAGGTGAGCGAGCAAAGAACATAAGGATTACAATCATCGAGCATATGCACCAGAATATTCATTTCTGATACCGCCATAATCTGGTTGTTGTTGTTGTAGATGCACACTTGCAACACTTTCTGATGCGTATGGATTCAAAACATATGTCGATGCCGGATGTCCACTGGCGCCTGGTAAAGAGTGCATGCTCCCGTTATTCCAGCTCTGAGCAGGAGCTGTGAATGAACCGTCAGGGTGCAAGTTATTTTGTGATGGTGAAGTGAATTGGTGGGGTTGCGACTGCTGTAAGTGATTCGGTTGGAAGGCATATGTGCTGTTATTGGAATCAGCGAGTCGATAGTAGGATGATGTTTCGTCTCGTTTGTGAACACTGTTCACTCCGTACCCGGTGTTCATTTCCTCCCCGCTATAATTATGACTCCCCGTAATATCATCACCCTTCCTATTTCGTCTGAAAAACAAATTGAATTTGCGATCGCTTTGTTTTCTGTTCTTTCTACAGCAGCATCTCCACACACAGTAACCAGTTAGACCGAGTGTGAAGACCAGGCAACCAAGCAAGATATATGGCCATCGACTCAGTATCATTTCTTGATACTTCTTTTTCTTTTCCTCCGCAGATACAGGAGAGTGCTGCATCTGGTCTACAGATAAGAGAGCATATTCTGGGTCACCGGTGGTGTCAATACCCCCAAGACGGACTTTGACAAAGTCTGAGTGGGCAGTAGCAGGATTTGTCACTGATAAGAGCTGGACATAGGGATGTGCTTGTTGTTGAGAAGAAATATCGATCCAGTTACCCAGATTAAGGAGGGTATAGGCATTACGAACTATGGCATGATGGTAAGCAGATGATTAAGCATATATTTTCGAAACGTTATCCATACGGAAACTCATGCCCAGAATCATGTCGTAATGTCCGAGAAGAGAGAAAGCCGAGGTGATTGGTTGGAACTAATCATGTTAAGTCGGGAATGAAACTTATTGGGTAAAGAGCACTCACAGCACCAAGACAGATTGGCTGACCCATGGAGTCGACTTGGTTGAAATTGTTATCGACAGTGTCAAGTGGATGTACAAAGTATGATTGTCCACCGAAATTGAAGGTCAGATTGAGAGACTGTTGACATGGTATCATCCAGAATTCTTGATTCGTGTCGTAGTATGCGCCTTGAACACGACCATATATCTGATCCGAGATATCACGGGGAACTTGGGAGAATGTGAACCTATCATGGTTACCAATGAAAAACTATAAATGCTAATCTACTCACCCGCTATCAATAACAGCAACTAGCTGACCATCTGGACATCCAGGGACGATTGAATCGACTTTCAGGGGCTGCCCATCTGGACCAATGATCCCATTATCTTTGTCAGTTAATATTTGCCAATGTTGGTCTAAGTAGCGTCAATCAGTCGGCGATTAAACGACCTAGGGACTAAACACACCAGCCTTCAGTAATCGGTTGACCTTGTCAATGTCAATTTGGGGCATCGAGGAGACGTTTTCAAAGCCAGGGACAAGTTCGGAAATCGTAATCTGACCCTGGAATGGGGGATTAGGAACACCTTTGCGGTCCAGTAAGAAGGAGATGTAGTTGTCTGTGAGATTATCAGTCTCAAAGATATGTGTAAGCATTGTGTCGCCTCTGCTATCTTTGCTTATTTTCTTCCGAACGACACTGCCCGAATTTGGCCCTAAACCAAGGAGACCGTAATATCCCTGAGAACGGATGTCGGCTGTAAATGTGCTCGTATCGCTGACATAAACTATGTCGACGAAAGATGAGTATTTGAAGCAAACAGTAGGCGTGAGACGCACGAAAGGCTTGATTATCGACAGTGTAGTTTCCAAACTGGAGGGTTGTAACGGCGACATCGCCTGCACGAGAACTAGGTAGGTCACTCTAAAGAATTGCGGGTAGTTTGACAAACCATTTACTTTGCCGACGGCATAGTTGAGGGACACGCTGTCACCCAGGGTGGTTAGTGAAGGCTGGCTGCCTGGGAAGGCAGCCCATAGATCAGAACTACCAAGAAGATGTGAGTGTCAAAACGAGCAGAAGGAATCAAACGAGATGGACCTGCCAGTGTCCAACAATACAGGCAGCGTTACCCCTCCCAGCGTGATATTGCTCACATATTGAGCATTTCCTGTGTTGGAGATAGGACTGGGTATCCGACGGGTTAATGGTGGGCTCGAGAAGCGGGTTTCAATTGGAACACGAATGGCATAAGCAGAGGCAACGATGATAGCAAGAGACAAGTGCCGATTTTGCATGAAAGGACAGAAAGGACAAAAGAGCGATTGGTAGCAGTTTGAGAGGAGAAGTTGCCAAAAATATAAATATTTTTTACCACTTAGCGGAATGCCAAGTGGCTTGCCGAGCTCTCACAGAAACCGAAGGGGAGAGGCGTTAATTTCCTTGCCATGCTACAAGCTAAATTGTGAACCTTTTCTTTTTTTCAGTTGGTTTTTTTTATGTCCAGCAGCTCAACATTCAGGGGTCGCGATTCGACAGCCATACATCATCTCTCAGCAGATACCAGTTCCCCTCCAGCTATTCTCCTGAGAGGTCAGCTCTTGTCGATACGACCCTTCATTCCTATCTTGTTGCCCATTTACCTGCCTTAATTTTTCTCAAGCATATCTTATTCTGGGCATTCTTGATGTTCTCATGGATCCCAGTCTTCGAGTATTCTTTTTGGGATTGAGATAGGAAGGGCCTCCCAACAACATCGTCATTGCCCTTGCCACGTAGTACATCTGAAAAAATGAAGAGGCAGCTACAGAGTAACTTGGCCACCCTGTAGAATGGTTGTCATTTGCCTGGGAAGGAGAGTTTGATATAAATACCTGAGATTAATTTAGATCCTTGGACAACGTGACTGCTGTACCTCACGGCCAGTCAAGTGGCCGCGCACCAAGTAGCAACAATCTAGAATCTGCATTGGATAGACCTTGAAGATTCTGTTCAGCGAAACATATACAATAACATTTGATAATGATACTTATAAATGAAATTAGAAAGAGAATCGCTAGGGCTCGTGTGGAGCCCTTCCAAGAATTACTGGTTGTATCACATGGGGCCTTTCTACTGCACCCTTGACGTGTGATGCATTAGCTTGAAACTCAGCCATGGTCAGGACAGTAACATTAATCAGCTTACTGCCAAACTGAGCTGATAAGCCCTTAGTAGTACACAATCATTCAATTATATTCATTGGAGAAAGGTATCTTGTCATGTATACAATATGTCTTACATGGAAGTAATAAGCGGAGAGCAATAAAACGACCTCCAAATGGCACAAAAGACCGAACGGAGAGCATACACGACGGTAGTACATACAATTCCGGATGTAGAAAGTTGACCAAAGGAGATAATTATAAGAGTAACACCGGTTCAAGCGTGGGCAGTTGGATAATCTAGCGATCATTGGGTCTCAAAAGGCGCTGTATAACCATTTGGTCCCTCCGAATATGTATCTGTCACGAGTTTAATAGGAACAGTTAATTGGATACCAGAAAGAGGCGAAGTTCGCTCGTTTTGTGGTACGAAAGACAAGGCAATAAATTCCTGTAGTGCAAAGCAGACTCTTTTTCAGAACACTGGGCACATGTTCATAATCGAATTACAAGAAGGAAACTCTGCTCAGGCCACATCTCCACTTGGCACTATGGATAAGGCCTTAACACCCGGGATTTGGGTTTGGAGTACCAGTGGACTCGGTCTCGCTTACGAGCCCAGAATAATCACCAAGAAGAGAAGCCCACCTTGACATGTATGCCAGCTGCTTGCCAGCTCCCAACATCATGCTTGCTATCAATCCGTAGTTCTCCTTCCCAGTCAAGATGATCCTCCTTCCGGATTTCGTCTTGGGAATAACCAACTGCTAACAATGGTGGAATATTCAGGAGCTTCGCTTCGCCGAGGATCTGATTTCGCCATGACTTTTTTCTTCCTCCTCGTGTTTCTAGAGTAACCTGACGAAGGAGGAAGACACGGAGGGAGGGCCGAGTGGCATCATCTGACCACATGGGAAGCGAATTTGAGTTCGTTGTGGAAAGCTGGAGGGGTTCGGATAAGGGAGTTTCTAGTGTGGGAGGCACAGGACATGTAGATAAGGGCTGACGACGTATGGTCGGAAGTATTGAGGGTGCATTGGCGGATATGTTTTTGCCGGCTGATCTTTTTCTGCTTGAGGATACTTCTGTAGGTTTCAAAAAGGCGCGCAATGCATCCTCGGGACCACTCAGTTGAACATGGAAGGGAATGGAATCTCGAACGCCATAGATGCGGGCCGAAGGGACCAAGAGCTAACGAGGAGAGTTCAGCGCATTGGATATTATGCACCATGCTCACACTCACATGGCCAAAAATTGGTCCGAGGTCAGCATTTAATGGTGTCCTCATGGGAGCAATGGTTTGGTGCCATTCTTCAGGTGTACGTTTAACGGCAGAGAAAAAGCACAAGGAAGGGACAATGGAGCGGTGGGGTCTTGTACGAGGGTGATATTTGAATGGGATAAATACCCTACGTGCGATACAGGAAATTTTCAGGAAGGATCAGAATCTACCCACCTCTTGGTCTTGGTCAAAAACCCAACCCTCCTAGTTAGGTTGCGAGTGATTGAAATTCGCATGTAATAACTAGATCGAACGAATAGTGCAGGTATATTGAGGAAGTCAACCGCGTATGTCGGAGGAAGTGGTCGTTCTTCTTGACCATCTCGGAAAGTTGATGGTAGTTGAACTGAGAATTGAATCTGGCTAAGGCACTGGCCGCTTCTGTACCGGTTTGACCATAACACTCGTTTTTTGTCAAGAACAGTGGTGGTCTCTGCCCCACCTTCTGATGACATGGTTTCGATTTTACCGGCAATCTAGAACGGTCAAATAGTCAGGAGTTTCTCGCATACCAAAATATGTTGTTTCAACTCATGCCTGCAGTACAACCTCGCAGATGCTGTCGTTTGAGTCAAAGAGAAGAGAGCCAGCAATAAGAGCCGCTCGTCCGTAGCTAGGCATTCTGACACCGTCCTCCTGATTATGAAGGACCACGGTAATACTCCCAGACTTGCGGATAAAAGTTGTTTCTGTTGTTGGTCGTATTGAAGAAGGTGTCTGCTGTAATGTGCGTTCCCCGCATGCAGGCTCGAAAGAATAGTCAGGGGCAGGGCCAGTGATTGAGTACTGAGGAAGATCAAAGCTCATTAGAACTGTGACTATCAACCAGGGAAGACAAGAGAAAGCTAGGGGAGACGCTGTATACTCAGATCTTGAACTGAGGGCATTTGACTTAGTCGCGTTAAGTGTAATTGAGGGCCCAAACGGTAAAGGGATGAGTCATATGAACCCTTTGATTGATGTCTCTTCTGGGTCTGAACAATGCTTACAAAATAGGGCTATCTTGATGGCAGAACGTGGTAGAATAAGACGTGGCCTGCTGACTCAAATCGACCCGCTTTGTCCGAGTGTCCGCGTGCCTGAAGTTAAAATTACCAGTCGAATGATATAGACCACAGCTACATCTTTTTCGAACAACCAAGAAGAGACTAGAAAAAAGCAGAGAAAGCAGTGAGTAATGAAGCAGTAGTGTAGACATTCCTCTCTAGCTCTCCCTAAAGGCCATCGGACCACCGTCCGACACAAATGGGGAAATCCACATCCATCATGTTCTCAATTAGCCGTTGTTCTTTGGAGTTTCGTCAAGGTTTCCTCTAGGGCTATTGCTCTTTCGGCATTTTGTATTTCTTCCCATTCATCGTCTCTGCTTGCATAACTCTTTGGTCTTCCCACCATGCTTATCGCACTATGAACGGACGGAGGTCTTTGCAAACGTTGATCGTCGCTCAAAAATCCCGAAAGCAGGAACGTGCTACCTCTTGTGTTTCCATACACAGGTGGAGGCTGTTGGGCGATGGCATGATCCTCTACGTCTCCCGTCCCACTTCCAATCTGCTCTAAAACGGCTGCATATGTAGGTATGGGTGGTCTATTCCACGGAGAGAGTGCAATGACATCGTCCGGTGCTGTATTCTGGTTCCTAAATCTGGCTAAGAGTTCGCCAGGGTGAACGTAAGAATATCGCTCCGCGCGCATGCGGAATATTCGCCTCTCAAGAAGCAACAATTGGCCCAAGATGATGATGCTGAAGGTGGCATGCATGAAGATAGTGACGGATGTGTTGTTATTCTCTTCAGCCTCCATAAGAAACCTTGCCACTAAAACCCAAATTATGACAGTGCCAACTAAGGCCAGTGCTTGCAAACTGAATTTTGTCAGCGTCGGGAGTGTAATGCCAGCTACCTTCCGCGGCTTTTGATGAATGGATTTGCATGAGAATAACCCCCGCAACTGACGTCTTTTTCGCTTGGAGACAGCATCGACGGCTGAAACGGCTTCGGAGGTGCTGATGGAGGGTTGAGTTTGTGGATTGGCGGTCGGCTGATTTGCACCAACTCTGTGCTCAACGTCTGCAGGATGTCGCGGGGACAACACAACACCAGGACTTGAACTCCTTCTCTTGTCATTATCCCTCTCCACATATCCTATCTCTCCCCGCTTTTTAGGCAACGCATGTGCCTGAGGCCTGGAGATATTTTCATGGCTCGATCCTGACTGTGAAGGGATTGTAACACTCATGACCATGACTGCGAGAATGTCGTGGATGAGACGTGCACCAGGCGTATAGTGAAATGAAATTGGGCACTGCCCACAGAGAGAGAAGAAAAATAATAATGAGATTTAGGAATCACTGAGGTTGCTCAGGGAACAATTGGCAGTAAAGCGGTGTTGCTAGATAAGGTTAAGTAATTACAAATATAGACCATTTTTAGTTGTATTATTTTCAACTCAAGAGGAATCAAAATATAGACTTAAAAGAAAGGGAATCAAAATATGATCTTTTTTGTTTTTGTTTCTTTATCAACGTCGAGCGCAGTGGTTATCCTATTAACATCTAAACTAATTTCAATTGGCTGAGATAAATTGTATGGTCTGGGCTCAACAATCTTGACCGATGGCCTCTTACCACGTCACACTAGATACCGCTCGTTTCTTCCCTTGGTACGATAGGACCAAGATCGACGACCGTATAAAATCCGAACGTCTTAACTTCTGACACTTTCGTGGTTTTTGGCACGTTGCCGTCGATATCAGAGGGCGTAGGATCATCAGATCGATAGGTATACGTCACCAACATGTTAAACTGACGAGAAGATAAGATCGAGTGGGAAACGAAAACCAAGGAACCAAACTGACTTTGACACTACCACACGCTTCTTTCCCAATGATCACTTCACCACCAATTAGAGTAACATTTGCCCGTCTCTCCAACACCCCAATATTTTTTGTCTTGGCTCGGGCATCTTTATCGCGATTCTTCATACCTGTTTCGTGGTCATCATTGTCAACCTGCATGTCGTCATCGTCTTCATATTCCCAAGCTTCGGCAAATGCGGCTATATGGAATGGGGACGTTGGTAAAGAAATGGCGAAAGGCGGTCTCCGTGCTTTCTCAGAAGATTCGCCGGTCGTCACGTGTACTCGCTGAACAGAAAGGCGAACTTGTATGGGGTCGTAAAGTGGATTTGTTAAGGCCAAGTGGAACGGATATGTCTTCCCTGCAACGAGACCAGGCGGTATAGTACTATCATCGATGCTCTGAGGAGACACCTTCATAAGCGTACGTTTTGCAGCATCTGAGGTGACGGTGGGTTTTTGGAAGTTGGGCAGAATGGCATTGATCGCTGGCAGGTAATTAGCAGCGACGAGCTTAATCTTGTAACGGACTGATTGGGCCTTTTGCTCCGGTTTGATGAGGATATGAGTACACGATGGGCAACGCTTAGAACGTTTACAATGAAGAGGTATTCGCAAGGGCCTTAGATCCCTAAGAAAATGTCAACATCTACTTTGAACAATGTAAAGTGCCACTAGCTTGGTTTGTAACGATCCAGCCCAACTAATCCCCCATCTTTGTTCCACACTGCCGACGGTCTGGATATTCCTTAGTTTTCGCATATAGTCAACCTCGAAGTCACCAGCTCCAACAGAGGTGATATCAACACGGCTCTTATACTCCGGCATTTCGTCTCTATTCACAGTCCGGTCTCGATGGGCCCTCCCAGACACAGTTCGCGACATCGGAGTATACTTGGCAACACCAGGGATATCGCGCGCCAAAGCGGCAGAAGCAGCAGCTGTTATGGAGGTAGAATGAAGGTGATGTGAGTGTGCTGCACTACCAGGATGCGCAGCATTAACGGCGATGGAAGAGGAAAACGATGATGCACGTAAGAATGGTTCGAAGTGGTCTTTCAGTCTGTCAAATTCCAGAGCGTCGGGTGCAGAATCTTCATACTTCTGCAGTTGTGCTGTATCAAAGATATAATTTGCCTCCAAAAGGAAAGGACGACAGATAAGAGACGCACCAGCAAGTCCAGTTGACTTTTCAAACGTGATCCCAATTTCTGCAGAATCCCATCTACAGTGATTGCAGTATAAGAAGAAAGGTGGTTCTCCAGCGGCACTGTATGTCATAGGCATTCGACCATCTGACGTTTCTGTAGGATCTGAGGACACAACAGATAGAGTGTTGTTGCAGATAGGACAGGAGAAGCAGTTGCGAGCGCATCTTTTCAAAACGGTTGAGTACTTTCGCGTCCAGCACAGGCCTGATCGCCTGACCTATTCTTTTCTGCACGAACGCTTGCGCTTGGGACCTCAAACAGGCAATTTGGACAGTAATACGTGCTGACCTCGACGGCAACACATCGGTTGCACCGTACAGCGTCACATTCTTCACAGAAGAAAAGATTATGAAGAGGGTGGAAGTGATAAGACGACGACGGTAGATGCGGTGGCGGAGGCGTAGGAGAGATCGAGAGGCATGGGCAATGGTACTGAACACTGGGACTCATTGAAAACTCTTCAGGATGCTCTCAAGCCGGCCTGGGTCCTTGTTTGCCTTTATCCTCTTGACAAAACAAGTTTTGATGATCCGCTGAATTTGATCCGGTTCCAAAGTTATGATTATGATTGTATAACAGTTGGTCTATACCAAGTAGTCCTTCGGGTCGATAAGAATCACTAAGATCCGCAGATACTTGTGACAAAATTCAGTGACAATGAGGAGCTTCGAATATGTGATGTGTAACTGGTCTAGTAAACGCGAATTATTTATCCAAGATGGTTAAGACAAATACACCGCGAACTTGATCACCGATATCTTATTTGACAATTCAATGTCCGCAAAACAGCTACCAGTGAGTGGACTGTTGATTTCACGTACAACTCGCGAGTAATGGAGTTCCAGGTGCTTACAGCTTCTGTGCATGACCTACGTTATTTCGCAGCCATACTACGAGGTGTCAATTTCCATAATGTAACGCAGCGACCCGTTTGTAACGAGCAACACTCACCTCATAAGAAAGCGTGCTACAGTTACCGTTACAAAGCAGGGAATGACAGTAAAGGTGGAAGAGGCGAGAACGATCACTGGTAATACCAAATACACTGACTCTCGAATGCTCTTTTCACTAATCGGAATACCTTGATTACCTTGTTCAGCCACCGCCTGGATATTTGCTGACATTTTTGACGAATATGTCTATAACATGGAGAACTCCCCCGATGACAACATAATGCGATCAACCCAAGACCAGGAAATAGAAAACTCGTCATTCGAAATGCCTCTTAACACTGTTCTCGATTGCCTCAATATATTTGGTACTGCTGTTTCGTCATCAGGAGTCGGGGGAAAGAAAGGTTGGAAGAAACAGAGTGAGGACAGCGACCATGAAAGCGGAGATGAAAATGGGAGGTGGATCGAACCCTTGAACCCCAATACATCCGAGAAACACACGGGCATGCGACTAACATACATGGGCTCTGGCTATCCTCTAACCCTGCTTATGTATATGTACTTCTTTTGGTGTTGTCAGTCTTACTTACATCTATTTAGCGCCGAAGATGCTGTTGGTCCCACTACGACGTGCGAGATCTCGACGTATGAACCTGAACCTTATCTGGATTTTGGATTTGACTCAGATCGATTGTGCGTCTACATAAAACAAGCAAGTATCTGATCTCACATAGCATACGCAGAGTTCTTAGAATTATCCTGAAGGTAAATGTAAAATTGGCATTCTGCAGCAAGCGCTAACTTTTCCAGTCTTCGTGGTTTAGAGAAGCGCTTTCTGAGTTAGACCCATCCTGCGATAAACTAACCTTTATCAGCAATCCACCGGACCCACAAGACGATCCAGTGACGGGAAAATCACGGAGGCGCAATCCAACCAAATCTATCTTACGCATCAAGGCAGGAGGCAACTTTGGTACAACTGAGGTCTGTGTATCAGCTGTTTCTTCAAGCGTCTTGACTCACGTATTGTCTCAGCTGGACTATCCTAATGATAGAGATGTCCTTGAATCGTTCGAATGCACACAGAGTGTCAGTTTCAGGTATGCTTTTTGGCTGCTGCAAGAGATCTCAATTGACTGGGGACCAAAGCTATCGGTTTTCGCAAATAGCAAAATCTCTGCGCGCTGTACAGAGTTCTACGAAAACTTCTCTTAGGATTGATAATGATGGGCTTCTTAGCCTTCAGTTCATGATGCCGTCGCCAAAGGCCAAAGACGGTGGTGCCGAGAATTCATCAGCATTTATCGACTTCCAAGTAAGATTCTTGGTTCATGAGTTGAAATGCACTTCTGAACATCATTATAGTGTCTTGCCCTCGACGAAGATGTAATCTGAGCAGCGAGCGATCGTGTTTACTTGGCCACTTCCCCCACGAAATAATCTTCTAAAATGACACTTCCTGCTTGGCCAAAGGTCGTCTATTAACAGACCAATATTTCTACCCTTCTTCCCCCCTGGAACTTTCGAAGAAAAGTATTATCCAGGTTCAGTAGATTGCATCGTCTCGTGGTAGATCTTTGTTAAAAAGGTTTTGTTGATTTTTTGCTCTTGAAAGATAGTAGCACCGACTCCATCCTCATTGATGGGTTTTCTATTTCTAACACAAGGCAGTGATCTGATCTAACCCGGAACTCTGTGATCGTTCAGTTTGGCAACACAATCCATGGCACCAGTTACTCTGTTCCCTTGGCAAGGAATCAAATGTGCAAGTCTGTGGCCGATGAAAGTAGCTTTGTTTCACAACCATGGTAATCAATGCAAAGTCTTCAACACTTTTTTACAATAATGACATGAATACACTATACAAGATATCTGCTTCAGAGACTGTTGTGGATCTAGAAGTACTCGTTGCCTTGTCGTAGGACTGGCAATTATATTAGCACGCTCGGAAAGATGCTCAAGCAGATTCATAAGGAGTTTTTGGATTCTTCTTGAAGCTGACGACAATCTTCCTTCGAATATGACTTCCAATCACCTAGGAGAAAAGTAGTCCGGTTATCGTGCCACAGGAGTCTGACTGAGTTTTCTTACCTCGTCGGCCTTCGATGGGACTGTCGTGAAACCTGCAGACAAGGGTGTAGTCGCACGAACCCCTTTATCGATGTCGGGCATTTTGTTAAAAGGTGTTACCTTGCGGATGGTTCTGATCGACAACGGTGACGATTTCGGAAAATCATATGAATAGTTGACATTCATAGATGGGGAGAGATCGAGAGAAGATGATGTAGAGGAATCAATTTTCATGGACTGGAGATTGGCAAGCTCTCGTTCATCGCGGGCGACAAGAGCGATGACTTCGTCAATAGGCACATTGGTTGTTCCATCTGGGTACTATAAGGAATCAGAAAGGTGTGATTTCAGCATTCGTACAAGCATACAATTATCCTTCCTAGAATCCCAGGACTATGCGCTTCAACATCAATCATTGCAATGTCCGATTCCTTAATCCAGTAGTAGATGAGTCATGGTATCACATCATGATGAGCACATACAATTTGCAAAAGGACATCTCCGGGAGCAAATGCTTCCCCCTCTTTCTTTTTCCATTTGGCGATACTGCATTCATTCATGAGAGGTGACATCGCGGGCATCAGTATCGCTGGCCGGCGAAGAGTACCATGAAAGCCTAATACATGAGTCAGTTGAAAGGCACCTACACGTTAAAAGCGGAAAACCGACCTCGTGCTTTAGTACGGTCAAGTGATTGCACCGAGGCGGATTTCTGAGTATTCGATACAACTCTTGTCACAGTGGTCAATGAGCGAGACATGATGATAGTGATTCGCCACGATGGAATAACAGCAAGAGGTAAATGACCAACGGTACGAAGCAAGGCTGTGAGAGCACCCTTCCGATTGCTGTGAGTGGGAAGAGATCAAACAATGAACGGGCAATTGAGGGACAGGGGAATCATTACCAAACCTGGGTTATGCCTCGGCTACTACCTCTAAGATTGATCACCTATTTTCGATTGGCTGATTATGTTTTAATTTTTCTACTTACACCTTGTCTCGTGCTAGAATGGACTAGAATGGGCTCAGGCTAGAGACAACGAACAGGACAAGATCGACAATTTTGTAGATGCATGAGGTCACGAACAATATCTTTCGTTCCGTGAGTGGTCGTCATAATATAGGATCAGTTCAAATCACGCCTGCAGAATCTGGGAGCAGCTTAGCGGACTAAAGTCGAGCCTGAATACAAAACACAGAACATTGTAGTTTGTTCTACCTTCAGATTAAGAGCGGTCGGCGACAATCGGTCTATACACAACACTACTAACTTATTGCATCATAGTCTAGTGGTCTCTCTGTCCATCTTTTTACTTGCTTGGTCGAAAGGGATGGCTAAATTCATCTGAGTGGAAATAGCTAGGCAGACCTGCTTGTCTCTCCAGCCATCGACGGGCTCGCCCTCTCCAATATTCGTAGGTGCAGTCCAAATTTCAACGTAGGTCTCATGCCGGCCTCGGGGATGGCCAATAAACTTCCCAGTGGAGTAGAGTCCGACAGTGCGAGAGGCATGGAATTCCGATGGCCTGGGAATTGGAGCTTTGAATTCTATTGACAGCGTCATGGTCGGAAACCAACTATAAAATTGTATTTTCAGGTTAATTTTAGAAGTCACCCCATCAAGTGAAAAGGCGCACCTGGCAGACAAACCCTTTCTTTCACTCCGAGGCAACATTATCAGCGAATCGGTGAACATATCAACCATGAGAGCAAGAGCAGGGGCAGTCAGTGTTTCCTCTTTTCCAGAGAAACCTAGCCAAGCTCCCCATTCAATCCCCCCACCTCCGATAGTAGTACTATTTGATCGGCTTGAGTGGTTTGGGTGATTCCTATCTTGGATTTCAGGGTCCTTTGTTAATTCGATATGATCTCTGTACCTCAGGCCCTCACGAGGCCGTTGCTTGGGTGCCTCTGAAGGATGACAATGGAGTGGCACTCGTCGAGCGTAGGGGGAAGATGGATTCAAAGTCAATAAAGTCTTATCACCAGCTGCAGGGCCATTGTAGCCAAAAATCATGTGCGTGGTGACTTTGAGTGTATTCTGCGCAACAATACTTAGATTTCCTCTTTCACCAAAGGGTTGGACTTACCTTCTGAAAGAGATCTGCTGCAATGTTTGTAAAGCCTTCTCCTGACTTGATGGTACGCACATGGATTTCAAAAATTCCAACTGCCGAGGGTCGCAAATAGTGGGCTGTGACATGGATGGGATCTTTCTGCGTCGTCATTGACTGGAATCTCATCGCAGCCTCCACTATAAGACCAAGCACATATCCTTAATCATCCATTAGCCTCTTAAAGTCACTCTAGAAAACGAAAGTCAGAGCACCTCCATGTGGAATCCTGTGAGATTGCTGAACATAAGTTGCAATAGCAGAAAGAGGGAAGAAACCGACATGACAACCAACCACTCTGGATCTATCGAGCCTCGATAGACCCTGCCATTCTCCCCGAATGCTACTGGGGAAGACTCAAGCTGGGTAGCTTTGCTGAAAGGAGCCATTGGCAGGAATCTAACTACGTCCAAGTTCGGGCACTATACCTAGTCTTTCGTACATATACGTAATAAATGTTTAGGTACGGTTTCCTCGTTAATTATGGCAGAACGGTGACAATAAGATTCAGCCGATCCTCTTTCCCCAATAGTTCCGTGGAATGATATACCGGAGACATAGATGCCGGGTGCCGCTCCAGTAATCAAAGAGCGTGGCATGTGATATGTCTTGGCATGTGATATGTCTTGGCACGTGAAACGGCACATAGTGTCCCAGTCGTGGGGAGAAAAAATAACAGCAAGCATCCACCTTTCAAGCACGTTCCCCATGCTTTCAAAATATACCCGTTGAC
>Ga0153951_1000035_pt1 | contig 48742 bp, 64 predicted proteins | sample TSNJ035MetaG_FD_102278 | JGI IMG/M metagenome (GOLD analysis project Ga0153951, IMG submission 102278) | Attine ant fungus gardens microbial communities from New Jersey, USA - TSNJ035 MetaG | ecosystem: Host-associated > Fungi > Mycelium > Unclassified | place: USA: New Jersey, Wharton State...
AAATTATTTTTTTGGCCACGTTCAATAAATCTCATTTAAATCATCCTCTTTTGTGTCAAAGTGCAAGCTCCCAAACTGCTTGGTTATAACACTCTCAGGTCACTTCACGTCAGAATGTGTGCCGTGTATGACATTGACCAATGCACTTCAAGGGGATGGTAGCCTCGGGGAGATGTTATCGAGGCACGAAAGATTGCTAAGGCTACCTCTCTTGATGTTGACTGCACTGTTGTCATCACGGACTCCCTTTCCTCCACGAAAAAGGCTCTCGACCCCTCACACCATTCTGGTCAAGGTGAATCTATTGCCATTGCACACCTTCTCCGACCTTTCTTCAACTGCAACAGCAGCAACAAAATAGAATTTTGGGACTGCTCCAGCAAAGCTAGGTAGCATCTTCATGCCATAGTCGAGGACAACGCTAAAATCACTATTGTGCCCAGCACCCCATCTCAATTCACTTCGCTAGATGCCTTGAGGAACACATCAAGCAAGGCATGCACTGATCAATGGATCACCACCTTCAACCATGGGCACAACAAAGGCCACCATTTCTTACAGCTTAGAATTAACAAAAAGCAGTGTATCCATTAAAGGAGGGGGATGGCTCAATCATATTGGATCCTTGATTACGCTTTGTGCTAGAGCCACAAGGGCTATTCTAAATCACGCTCCGATTGGGGAGTTCAGGAAGAGATTCAAATTAGTCATACTTGCCCTTACAGTAGGGTTGAAACCTGAGCTCACATTCTAAACGACTGCAGTCGGTTCATCTACAAAAAAAGTGATCGCATGGTGATCAAACGTTTTGTCCTGTTCCTAACAGACAACCCTGGAGCGTTCGCTTGGTCTTTTCTCACTTTTCTTGTGTCTGGATCAGTTGCGAGTGATCTGGGTTTTGTTTCACATTTCTCGTTAGGTTTCTCTTTGTAGTTTTGGACTGTGTATTGTAGGGTACTGGGTACTTTACCGCGGACTGCGATCGAGCACCGCGTTATAAATTTATGATTTTTTTAAAAAAGAGCTTGCACGTGATTGGGCAAAGCTGCTGTCCTGACTTTATTTCACACTGGCCTGGTACAAATGGCAAAGCGAAAAGTTTCAGAAATAACTCGTGCTTCTGTCAGGCCTGGGTTTTCACCACGAATTAGGAATGTAACATCTGTTGTCGGTCCTGCCTTGTTGGATTTTTACACTGTGAGCAAATGTTGTAAGATGATGTAAAGTAAAGTCTTATTTTCCTACAGGTATTAGGGATGGTCTTCGGCGGTTGCTGCACGTGCGTCCCAATTCTTCGCTGGCTCACCTCGATTTATTGAGTACCTATCAGAAATGTCTGGGCTTATGAACGATTGCTTATGTTAAACCCCCAGATTGGTATGCCTGGCACTGGCTAGTATCAGCATGCCCTGAGTACAGAATGATAACATCTACTAGGATCTGCCCTCACGTTTTCTCAAATGCTTTTCATCACCTTACAATCACTCCCTTCATTTCTGCTATTCTCCAAAAACCATCCCTTGCCTCGCTTGAAGCCTCGTCAAGTTCCACTGGTTCGGTGGTGCCTTCAAGTGCTTGTTTTGACTGCTGGGTCTTTACTGAACAACTGGGTGTTCGCCTACAAGGTGCCCTTGACTGTACAGATAGTATTTCGTTCTGGAAGTATGTTCCTTGCGTTTACTTGTGTTCATGTACTTCGTGTATTCAAAGCTTTTTAGGCCTTGCAGTATCTATGTTATTCGGATACTTATTCTTGAAGAAAACTTACACTTACCGGCAGATGGTAAGTCAATGAAGACAACTCTAGAGGTCCAATAAGCAACGTGAATGTTTCAGATATCCATCATTATTGTTACATTTGGTGTCATCCTTGCCACGCTTTCGAGGCCTTCAAGCACGAAAAACAACTGGAATGTTTCTGCTCGAACTCCAGAAGAGCTACAGGCATATACGATCGGTATAGTCATGCTTATTGTGTCTCTGTTCTGCACCGGCTTTCTCGGATTACTGCAAGAGGAAACCTACCGTAAATATGGACCGTGCTGGAAGGAAGGGATATTCTATACGGTGAGTGGTTGTGACCTCAGACTTGAGTACAGACCATGCTCATTTTGATTAGCATGCTTTGTCACTTCCAATCTTCACCTTTCTCTGGTCCGACGTGAGCCAAGGACTAACAAATTTATACCGTACTCAGTCAAGTAATCCGGTCTGGATTGCATATATATTACTGATTGGAAACCTGGTTTCCCAACTCATTTGCGTCTCGGGCGTCAATCGGTTATCCTCGGTTAGTGTTTCATGTCATTGTTCGTGCTCTCATGGCTGAATGAGATTTCATTATTAGCAAGCATCCTCAGTGTCTACACAAATAGTCCTGACGATACGCAAAGCAATTAGTTTGTGCTTCAGTGTTTGGTGGTTTGGAAACGGCTGGAACAACAAATTAGCATTAGGAGCTAGTATGGTTTTTGGGGGCAGTATCCTCTACGCGACTACCAGTACTGTCAAAGGTAAGAAAGAAAAGCATAATTAGTGATTTAGACCCATCAATGGCGGCAATGACGTCCCTTTGAACTTAGAGTTAGGCTGTATTTGTCAGTCTCAGTTTTACCACTATGACTACCTTGGATCTTGGTAGTCCCTTGCAGGGCAGCCACGCGTTCGTTGGTTCTTACCTCGCGGTGGTCTGGGAGCTGCATCAGCACTTGCGAAAGTGAGCCTATTCAGGGAACACTAATGCTAAAAAAATCCATCCCCAACTTGTCACTTGGATGTCTTATAGACTGCATCCAGAATCTGCGCAATTTGAGCGACTGGCTCCAAGAGGGACAGACACCTGGGTTCGTAGTTGTGGTGCTAGTTGATCATTTCAGACATCATTTCGCAATGGAAGCGAATTAACGCCTTGAATTAACCATCAGACGAGAAGCTCCAAAGCCGAGAAGCGCCAGAGTAACACCATAGTCCATTCCCCCTCTTCCTTGTTGTCCGCGATGACATTGAGAGAGGCTTGTGAATCCTTCCAAGCTCTTAATCATCAGGGCACTCCGCTGCTTCAAAGCAATTCGAAGTCAAGCCATTATGGCGCTAACGACTCGACAGAAACTCTTGCGAAGTGTCATGTGGATATGACATTGGCAGAGGGGACGGGTCTAGATGAAGTACAAGAACAAAGGAGCTTGTTCACAAAGTCCATAGAATGTCACTCCAAAACAATCGAGACGAGAACTGGGTTGAATGTTCATATATTCCCTTCGCTGCGTCACATTTTAACGGGAGGGAGGTGTAACAAGGCTTCTCTGAGGTTGCAGAACCGCGGAAGCGTGGCAAGAGACCATCTCGCTCTTGAACGGACGTTCCTGGCGTACACGAGAACCAGCCTTACAGTTGCTTCTGCCGGTGTTGGTAAGCATCAGAATTCAAGAGCCTGGTCCCCAGAATAACATCGATCGCCTTCTTTCATTTAGCTCTGGTGCAACTTTGCAATATATCGCATGAAACAAACAGTGAAAGAGCCAAGAAGTTTGCTCGTCCCTTGGGGGCATCTTTGATAGCTATGGGTCTCCTTGTTCTTGGAATAGGTGAGAAGTGGTCAAGAGTTGGAGTAAAAGGTTGTTAACTATCCTTTAGGTCTCATCAGATATTTCGTCGTCCAATCGTGCTTGGTTCAAGGATCTTTTCCCGTGACAAGACTCAGTCCTATGCTCATTGCAGTTACTTTAATTTCTCTCGTTACCATCGTATTCTGGTTATTATTGGCTGGCTATTAGGACATTGCATTGATGTAACATGTGTTGAGTTTAGATAAAAAAGGGGGGAACGAGTGAAAACGCACAACGAGTCTCGTCTCAGCCACTTGTATTTATCTACCATCATTTGAGATGAAACCTGCCTCATATTTAGCACCGCATCATTGTCTTGTATCATTATTCTGCAGGTTCAATCACATGTTCGACAGATGACACAGTTAGCAATGTTTTTTATGATCCGGTGCCCGAAATGGAATCGGTGTTGTTAATCATGCACTACAATTTAAACAGGCTGCAAACAACCACCTCCATCCTAAGAAATGTCTAATGCAAGACGGAGAAAAACCAAGGGGAGTACCTATGAAAGCCAAATTACTATGTCGGGTCAAGGAGTTTGTATCAATAGCTCCTTTTTTGAACTCATGGCTGTGCCCACTCCGTTCTGTCAGCTCAAATGACTTTGTTCGAAGCATTGCATACAGGCCCTCAGTCAGCGTGCTTTATGGGCATAATGCATCTCTTCTATATCTGGAACGGCTGTCGCAGCTTCAGTGACTTAGCAGTGCAAGATTCATTGACACTTGAGGCCCATACGCCATCTTTCTTTGTAGCAGATTTACCAGGCAAAGGAAAGGGTTTGCTAGCCTCACGCGATATCCAATTATTTTGTGCATGACTTGTAGATGTTAGGAACACCAAATGCATTCATAGCAAGATGAGCGATTGTTATGCGAGAAACCACTGTTTGTTGTCCTCCGCCAGAGTAAATTTGTCCAATTTGACTCCAAAATTGATGTTTGCAGTTTGATCATCTCCGAGTGTATCGATTGCTGGATTACTGGCCAAACTCAGTAAACGAACAGGAGGCTTTCTTTAACTTGTTTTATGTCAATTTTCCTCAGCACCTGGATCCAGATGAACATCCGGGTTGGCAAATGCTGTCGCCGCAGGCGACGGTGTCGGTATCGGTATATTTCCTACGATAGCAAGAATCAATCGTGGATGCTCGAGCGCCTTTAATGCCGTTTATACGTGGCGGGAGAAGGAGGGAACCTTGTACATGCACGCGCTAAAGGCTATTGGCAGAAGTTAGTGTTTTTATCTCTATATTGAGGTGAAGAAAAGAAGCCCATCACTATGCCTCAGGAACTGCTTACTAGTTATATGGACTCTAAATGATCGAGACATCATGGCCGGTCAGGAAGTTTGTGGCTCGGCTATCAGATTGGCGTCACCAACCTTGCAATTATGCAGAGCTTTCCTAAAGAACATCATGGCTTTGAATGCCAATGTAGCGTATACTCTCTTCCTTTGGAAGATTCTCGAGCGTCAGATAACAGATAAGAGGCTATTTCTGAAGCTTACCAACGACTAGCATCATGGGGACAAGGTCGGATCAGTGGAACCGATGCCATCGCTCACGCACGAAGAACAGCTGGGGGAAGAAGGCTACTGAAGTGAACGGGGAAGGCTTGCTGCAGAAGCTGCCTGAGTAGCAGCGGCCCACTTTGAATCAGTGTTGTCCGCAGATGTTTAACACATGAAACTGACAGAACTACTTGAGCACAGGGCCATAGGGGTGGTTGGGTGGGCGCAGATTGCTGCTATGGCAGAAATGCAACAGGTTGCTTTACAGCACTTAACAGCCCGAAAGCCACCGCCCGTAGGATACACGGCATAAGTAAATTGTATAACCTATAGCACTGTATAATGAAGATCCTGAGGAGATCCTGAGGCCATGTTCTGCCGAGCGTGAGAAATGATCGGACACCGGAGTCCAAAACACATTCCTGCCGTTGCACACACCGAGTTGTAACTCTTTCCAGTCGTCCATCACCTGGACCAGTGTTGGTCACGTTTCCTTAGAAACTCAAAAATTAAAAGCTCTCTTGTGGAGGCGCTTCCCTTTCGGTAATTCCCCATCTTCTCATCTCCCCGTCATGTCAGTAGCCAATCGTTCCACTTTTCAAACAGGCTCTTCTTGGTCGGTAATGTCTTCAACATCGACCTCAGACGTCATCGTCCTTGCTCTAGGCGTCACCCTTGCCGCCGCCTATCTTTTCCGCGACCAGCTTTTCTCCTCCAAGTCCAAGGCCGCCCCCACAATCTCACATCCCAATAAGACAAATGGCGGGACTAATCCTCGAGATTTTGTTTCTCAGATGAAGGAAGGGGTGGGTCTCTTGTGTCTCCTGTCCTGTCACCTCAGCCCTGACACATTATTTCCTAGAAAAAGCGCTTGGTGATTTTCTACGGTTCACAGACTGGTACCGCCGAAGAGTATGCTATCCGTCTTGCAAAGGAAGCCAAATCAAAGTTTGGTCTTGCCTCGCTCGTCTGCGATCCTGAGGAGTACGATTTTGAGAATCTTGATCAGCTCCCAGAAGACTGTGTAGCATTCTTCGTTATGGCCACCTACGGAGAGGGTGAGCCTACCGATAATGCAGTACAGTTAATGGAGAATCTCCGGGATGAATCCTTCGAATTCTCCAATGGTGCTCACAGACTTGATGGCCTCAAGTATGTCGTGTTCTCGCTTGGTAACAAAACGTATGAGCACTACAACTTCATTGGCCGAACCGTGGATGCTGTTCTCACCAAGATGGGTGCCAAACGCATCGGTGAGCGCGGTGAGGGTGATGATGACAAGAGCATGGAGGAAGACTACTTAGAATGGAAGGATGGCATGTGGGAGGCTTTCGCCGCCGAACTGGGCGTTGAAGAGGGCCAGGGCGCTGAAACCGCTGATTTCGCCGTTTCCGAACTTGAATCGCATAACCTGGAAAAAGTTTACCTTGGTATGTTGGTAACTGTTCAGTCAGCTCTATTTGACTAAGCGTTATTAGGTGAATATTCGGCTCGTGCTTTAACTAAAACAAAGGGTATTCATGATGCCAAGAATCCATTCCCGGCACCTATTAATGAGGCAAAGGAGTTATTCCAGTTGACGCATGACCGCAACTGTGTTCATGCTGAACTCAACATTGAGGGATCTGGCATCACCTATCAGCATGGCGATCATCTCGGTGTTTGGCCTACCAATCCGGAGATTGAAGTCGATCGACTTCTTTGTGCCCTCGGCCTATACACCAAACGTGAGACTGTCATCGGCATCGAGTCCCTAGATCCGGCTCTCGCTAAAGTGCCGTTCCCTGTCCCAACCACCTATGGCACTGTTCTCCGCCACTACATCGATATCAGCGCTGTTGCCGGTCGCCAGATCCTCGGTCCTCTGTCGAAGTACGCACCTACCCCCGACGCTGAGGCATTCCTCAAAAATCTTAACACCAACAAGGAAGTTTATTCCAGGGTCGTTGCTGACGGCTGCCTCAAGCTTGGTGAAGTCCTACAGCTTGCCGCTGGAAATAGCACCTCCGTCGTTCCTACTCCTGAGAACACTACATCCTGGGGTATCCCATTTGATCTCATCGTCTCCGCCATCCCCCGCCTTCAACCTCGGTACTACTCCATTTCTTCTAGTCCTAAGTCTCATCCCAATGCCGTCCATATCACTTGTGTCATCCTCAAATATCAGAATATTCCAAGTGACTATGTCAGGCAGAAATGGTGCTATGGTGTCAGTTCTAATTTTGTCCTCAATCTGAAGCACGTCGTCAATGGCGAGGCAATTCCTCTTCTTGATGAACATGATGTCCAGAGTGCGAGCCTGCCACGATATTGCATTGATGGTCCCCGTGGTGCATACAACGTTGAAAGTGTCTACAAGGTTCCCATCCACGTTAGGCGTTCTACATTTCGCCTGCCGACAAACCCAAAAAGTCCGGTCATCATGGTTGGTCCTGGAACCGTAAGTTGACTGATCTAATATTTTATCATTGCGTCGTTCATGACTTGATTTGAACAGGGCGTTGCTCCTTTCCGTGGATTTGTTCAAGAACGTGTAGCCCTTGCTCGCCGCTCTCTCGACAAGAATGGCCCAAATGCTCTGGAAGACTGGGGTTCCATCAAATTATTCTATGGCTGCCGTCGTGAAGATGAGGATTACCTATACAAGGATGAGTGGCCTAGGTACACCGAAGAATTACAGGGAAAATTCCAGATGTACTGCGCTTTTTCTCGTCAGAACTACAAACCCGACGGAAGCAAGATCTACGTTCAGGATCTTATTTTAGAGCAACGCGAGCATGTCGCCGACGCCATTCTCAACGGAAAAGGATATGTATACATATGCGGTGAGGCCAAGAACATGGCCAAGCAGGTTGAGGATGTTTTAGCAATAATTTTGGGTGAGGCGAAGGGAGGATCTGCCGCTGTCGAGGGTGTGGCAGAGGTCAAACTCCTCAAAGAGCGTTCGCGGCTCATGCTTGATGTTTGGAGTTGAATGTATTGGTTTGCTGTTTCGTTTCATGCTTCGAGTTCAACCCTGCTTTTCCTGTAGATATTGCTGGTTAATGGGGCACTTAGAATTGGGTACAGTTCGATATATCTGGGTCTGGCACTTACACTATTCCTTATATTACCTTCGGACTCTTCATTCAATATATGGGTTATTCATCTATTGGAAACTCGGATCAACCCGAAATGATGTTAAATCGTGGTTTTCTTCACTTGTGTCCATGTTGTCGGCGAGGTCGATCTTCGCTAGGCACTTTCTCTCCCGTTTGCATGTTACTACATGGTCGAAACCTTTTTCTATGCATCAGCCTGGTCTAACTGAGAAAAATACCCCTAGCCCGAAGAAACTAGAAAAAGAGCCTGTTGTAGCCAAGGACGCTATCCCGATGTCTGTTCCAGATTCAAAGCCTCAAGAACCTACGGTGTCTGAATCTATACCCGCTGCTTCATTTTTGTCCTCCTCCCACCCTACGTCAAAATCTGATCCCGTCCTCGATAAATCTAGCTCTTGGAAGGAATTCTCCCAGTATGACTTGTACGTGGTCAAACAACGCATTCGAGACCGGATGAACCAAACGGCAGTTACTCTTCGACAACGTGCAGACGGCTTGACAGTAGAAATGAAAACGAAGTTCTTGAAGCTTGGAGCAGAGTTGAACAAGGTGTCTGGCTATGAAGAGATTGAGGCTTTGAAGAAGGAAGTGGTGGAGCAAGGTATGTTTCTAAATCCCAACCTCCTCCCACCCCCTCTTCCCTTTGGTATGTAGAAAGTACAATAAGATGATTAAAATTCAGTTTTGAAGAGGACAAAATTCGATTAACACGTGAAGCTGCTAAACAAGCTAAAGTCGCCTACGAACAAGCCGTTTTGCAACGCTCAAACTCACAACGCGAGATCAACGAACTTATCCAACGCAAACACACATGGGTCGAGGCAGATCTTGCTAGGTTCACGGATATTGTTCGTCAAGACCATATGTACGAGCAAGAAGAAACACGCGCGAAAGCTGCCTTTGACGAAACGGAAGATGCTGTTGAACGTGAATTCAGTTCACTTTTGAAGTCTATTCTTGCTCGGTATCACGAGGAGCAGATATGGTCTGACAAAATCCGGAGTGCATCCACTTATGGATCGCTTGCAGCCCTCGGACTCAACTTGATTGTGTTCATATTAGCTATCATGGTTGTAGAACCATGGAAGCGGAGGCGTTTAGCGCAGACGTTCGAAGAAAAGATTGAAGAGATGAGCGTGGAGAGTAAAGAACGGACTGAGGAAAGTTTGAGGGGAATAGGAGAGAAATTTATTCAGCAGGAACATCTGTTGTCTCAAGTACTACAGGAGGTCGGCAGGGTCAATGGTCTTCGAGAGGATATTGTTGGTATGCAGAGGACAATCGAGGAAAACATTACACCCGTTCCTCAGGTACAAATTGTCGAGATTCCTACTCCTGACAAGTACATTTCGGTTCCAGGAATGCCCGTGTTGCTTCCTCAGCGGACATTTGAGTTGGCTGCTGTTGGTGTTGGAGCCTTTGTACTAGGCATTATTACCTCTGTTCTAGTTGAACTCTAATCTCCATTTCACTTATGACTGGTATCAATCATAGTTATTAATAGTACTTGCCGCTCCAGAGCAGCCGACTTAGAGATTGACACTTCGATAGATCCTACAATGCACCCTGTACTTAGGCCATTGAGGCTATTATTAGTCAATTACATGGTCCGACTGACCTGTCAAATAGAATCTCTCCATCATGACTCAACGTCGATGCATTTCTCCATTCCTCGGCATTCCATTTCTCCCAGCCCCACCCCTGTTTGATCTGAACATGCAGAATTTGTCAATAACCTACAGGTACAAGAAAAGGAAGCGAACTTCGGGTTTTTTGTTGGGCGTTAGAACGACCAGCCACCGAGCCTTGAAACTAAGGACACACAACAACGCGAAGAGCTCAGATTGTGTTTCTATCAGATGCAGCGCGAAGGAGCACACAACCATTTCGATAGTAGAATAGGGTTCTCCGTATGCGGAAAGTATCAGTGAAGTTGGCTCTTCGATGTTGATATGTTTCTTATTTTCAATGTGTTCTTCACTATGAGAGTTGTCGCCATACCCTTGAAGTTGGTTGTGAGGCTGGATCCGAATATTCGAGATGTCGGAAGTTATGGGAGGTAGGTTACCCTCGGCAATGTCGTTAAAGGAGAGTTTGGCACAGGGAAGTGAGGTCCTGTCAATGTACGCCGCCGATGTGAACTGAAATGTCACATTCCCATCCGATAGATTCGAATGAAGCGCATCCAAACGTGAACATGACGAAAAAACCCCACAGAGAGAAAAGATGCCCAAAGTGATCAAACGTAATTCACAAAGTAGAGATATTGTTGAGTTATGTTGCATATTTCCATTGACACGCTTACAGGGTCTGCAGCCACTACGAGAGGGGCAGGGAAATTTGGGCCTAGAAAGCTGGTACAGTACATCTGGATTTTCCGAGAGAGAGAAGTTGCTGTCGCGGGGATTGAATCAGATGGGATTGTTCTGGCGTGGGTACTCTTGTTGCCCTGCAGAGATTGTCTCGAGCTGGTACGGCAGGAAGTTAACCATTCATTAAATGCGAGTGTGACTTCGCCACTGTAGATGCTTGGTGAGGGGTTAAGGGTTAGTAGAAGGCACCATACCTTCCTGAGATCGTGTCAGTCGAGCAGTACAGAGAGAGATTAATGAACGTACCACAGGCCATGTCGAACAAAAGAACATCACTGGAACCTTGAGATGTGATTGTGGAAGACTCATTCGACCACCATCTATGAAACGCCGCTGTGAATTGCGTGATTCAATGAGTCAGGCTAGAATGCACCCACTTGTATAGCCAGGCAAAGATACATAATCGGATACCGGGGTAATGTGGGTTACGGTATGTGGATCCCACTTTCCTGTAATACTGGGGCGGGTTGATAGAGTTAGTAGATCAGCACAGATAGATAAATCTGGATAGATGCTTGCCTCTGCGACTCCGTACTCGCCATAGTTATCTCGCATGGACGTGGATATAATCCCCGTTACTGTTACTCGATCTCCTCGGGACATGATAATTGAGATTGACCGAGAGCGAGCACCTAGGAAAGAAGTCTGTTAGTTTATCTCGAAGAAGATCAACTACTGTACTTACCTCGAGTGAGAGTACGGTCTAAGACTGTCAGACATCACTGGCACTAGTTTGTAGACAAATAGGCCGGATTGATCCCACGCATCTGTATTTTCCAACCGCTCTGCTATCTAGACCCATTGATGACTTCCTTCGTAATACAGTCGCATATAGACAGGGTCTTAGCACCCTCATGGAACCAAGACGATACATGTGCGTTTTGTCGGATTATACAAGGCATAGCACCCTCCACGAAGCTGTATGAGGATGACGATGTTATTGCTATTCTCGGTGTGTGTTACAATACTTCATTGGACCGTCTCAAAGGCTCTCCGATTGATGTTAGCACAGATATCCTTCCGCTGAGACCTGGACACACACTGGTGATACCCAAAATACATATTACCAGATTGTCGGAACTCCCACCAGAAATAGCTGCTGCCGCTGGACGAACTGTTTCGAGGGTTGCGAGAGCGTTGACCGAAGGTGGGATTTACCGAACCTGCTTGTGTATTAGTTGATGATGGTGTGAAGCCACTGGGAATACTGGCCTCAATGTCGTCTGCAATCAGGAGTACGCTCAGGCAGTCCCACATGTGAGTTCAAATCATGATGTGATATTCATTTCAAAGGGCTAACAATATTCAGGTACACTACCATATCATACCAGCACCCACCTTCGACACTCCAGCAATCGAAGAACCGGCTCAGAAATCACCTATCCAAACGATGGTCCCACCTTCGCGAAGGGAGATGCATCAGAAAGAATTCGAAGCCCGAGAAGAACTAGACGATGATGAGGCTCAGGCACTGGCACAGAATGTGCGGGCCCGACTATGAGTATGTTTTAGCTAATATCAGTAATTAATGTTCTGTAACATTGCGTGACCACGCGACCCGTCACATCTACTTGCTAATAGCATACCCATCTCGCCAGAAATTATGAAGACCGATGATCGGACGCAAGAAAATGAGGTCGAAGAGCAAAAATCACGAGAAGAGGAAGACGACGACAAATTCGGATTGGACAGGGAGGCAGAGGCCGACAGGGAAGATGATGATTCGGAGGAGGAGGAGGAAAATCCAGCGGGAGAGGACCAGACGGCATTAGAATCTGGACCAAACAGAAAGAAAAGGAAGAAGGACATGAATGACAGGCGCCCTGGAGAGTTAATTCTACCTTTTTCAAGAGTACAAAGGGTCATCAAAGCAGACAAAGTCTGGTACTCTCCAGTGCTCGACTGACTTGGAAGCTCATAGGTTACATTAGGATATTCCCATGGTTGCTAGAGATGCCATTTTCTTGATTGGCCTTGCGGCAGAATCCTTTATAGCCGAGTTGGCGGTGGCTGCACACCGAGTTGCAATAAAAGAGAAACGGGTAACGGTACAGCACAAGGATATTGGTATGTGGCCAACTCAACATTTAGTTTCCCTGCTGATGAATCTCTAGCAACTGTGATACGAAAGGCAGATGAATTCATGTTTCTTGAAGGTCAGAATACTCACGTAATAACTTAGAGCAGGGCTCAAATATTCTAGATATCCTCCCATACACTACCTCTTTGTCTGTTCCGGAGAAGAAATCAAAACGCTCCAAGTCTGTCCCCGAGGTAACAAAGGGCAGTATAAAACATAGCGAGCAGAATCTTGATAAGTTTATTGTATCAAACAGAGAAAAAGAGGCAGAGGAGGGTAATGGGGTGGACGTAGTCATGAATGAGGACGGAACTATGTACGCTGTAAGCGATTGAACTTGACGGCCCGGCTTACCGGAAGAAAGCTTGGCTCAATCCGCGATGAAGATTGTGGCGACCTTCCACCAGCCCTCGTCAGTCCTTGCATCAGTGAAATGTAGACTTTCTATTAGCAATGTCGAACATCTCGTCGTTGCCAAGTTGAACAGGATTGAGGTTTTTTCTCTGCAACCCACTGGTGTCAAATTTGAATGTTCTCTCGAAATATTTGGTAAAGTCACTGCTGTCAAGGCAATTCCAATACCAGTGCGTTCTTTGTACGTATCTTGTGCAAGCTACTCTCTATATATGCTTTTATGTAGAAGTCATCGCGTTCCAACCTAGTGGTGATGCTCGCGCATCCGGACCCAGAACTTATTTTCCTTTCGTATGCGGAGACCCAAGGTGGTGTTGTAGAACTACAACCAACTCACCAGCTGCATCTATATGAGCAGACACCACGACCTGCGGAATTCTTCAGTGACATCCTGATACACCCATCTGGAAAGCTTGCAGTAGTCAGCTGTTACGTTGGTAAACTCAAGATTATCAACCTCAAAGCTGGCAGATTCAAAGACGATTTTGACGTACTGTGAGTTATTCTCAGTGAATCCTCGGGTGGGTCCCGTTTTTAAAATATGTTTCAAATGCCAGACTTTCTGAGCTCAATGTTTTCTCAATTTCGTTCTTGCCAATCGACGACTATGCAATTGCCATTCTCCACTTTGACCACCAACAACGGATACAACTCATCGCGCGTGATATCGAAGTCGAGGAAGTTCAGCTATCAGAGTACCCGTCGACGCATCTACACGCAACCATGATCCCGGGCAGGATATTCCCTTATCCAGCTGATAACCCACCGAGACTTGTTCCTATTTATTCTCCAAACATCAAGGAAGACAGTGATGAAATCATCACGCCTCCTTGTACCAGATTCCTTGGAGGTGTACTCGTCGTTGGAGGGACGAAGTTGCTGTTGTACGGACTTGTTGATCAGCAGAACCAAGAGAGAGAACGAGGTAGACGGAAACGGTTAGAGGACAAGAAGAGGAGCAGGGATCCAGGCATAAAGGGTAGGGCATTCGAAAAAGAAGCAAAAAGAGAGGGAAAGATAATAAAGTCTCTGGCGAACGTGATCTGGCCATGGAGCAATATTACTGCGTAAGTTTCAAGCTTATGTTGAAAGATTCGAATGATCGAATACATTGTTACCAGCTGGTGCTCGATAGACGAAGAACCTTCAAAAATTGTTCTTGGAGATGGATATGGCAGGTTGGCTCTGCTATTTATCGGCAATCTCAAACAATTGGGACTGGTGCTCATCCCTCTAGGGGAAGTGAGTGATTATATTTTGATTTTCTGACGCCAGTCTTACCTGGTTGTTTCCTCGAGGTATCACCTCCAATGTCTCTCACCTACTTAACCAACCAGGTACTCTACGTGGGATCGCATTTTGGCGATTCCCAGCTTGTTCAATTAAGACAGGTCCCCGATGCATTTGTCGACGAACCCACACTTCTTATTCCATCAGACATCCGCACTGTTCAACCCTCTTCCTTTGAAATGTCGGCATCAAAAAAAGGTAAACAACGGGCAGCAAGTCCAACCTTTGACATGGATGTAGATGATGATGCTGGTGATCCACAAGGATCGGGCAACATAGTCGCGACAAAAGGATCATATGTCACGGTTCTAGAACAATTCAAGAACATCGCGCCAATCTTAGATGCATGTCTGGTCGAACTGGATGGTGGTCAGGTCAGTAGCATGCTATTGTTACCAAGAAGAGCAAGACTGCTGACGTCCTAAGCAGCGGCAGATCGTTACATGTTCTGGAGGGAAGAACTCTGGATCCATCAACATTGTAAGGAATGGTGCTGATTTTGATGAGGTCATAAACATCCCTGGCGTTGAGCATGTGTTGAGGGTCTGGGGCGTCAGGACACAACTGGAAGACCCGTAAGCATGTTTGGTACTCTGTTTTCTTTCCCTTCGTAATTTGACTTTTAGTTTGGACTCACACCTTCTTTTGTCATTTTATGACTGTACTCGACTTGTCAAAATTGACGATAAGGGAGGGAATTTGAGGCTCGTGTTTCTAGAGGATAATGCCATAGAAGGATTGAAAATGCATGAACCAACAATTGCATTCTCAAATGTCTCACAACGAGTCAAAGGTCAAGATGGAAAGGCTCAATACGTGAACTCGTCCCTTGCCGTGCAAGTAACAGCTAGCTGTCTTTTGCTACTCGAGTTAGATGAAGGCCTTCAATCGTATGTGATGTGTGATATGTGGAAGGTCAAAGAGAACGCTTTTGAGGATCCAAGTGCAGAGATCGTCGCTGCAAGCATCAATTCGAGTCAGATTGCACTGGTGGTTAGCGGTGGGAAGAAGGTTCTTTTGAGTGTTGCTGAAAACAAGAAATTACGAGTCAATTTGTCGGTGTTCTTGTCCATTTGATACATACCAACCCTGACTCCTGACCCACTAAAATTCTTAGGACAACTATGAAGTCTCCCAAACGTAATGAAATTTCAGCAATATCGTGCACTCCCCTCGATCCTACACGAGCCTTTACTCGAACTATCGTCGTCTCATACTGGAGTTCCAACACGATCGAAGTTTTTTCTGTAACCGAGTCAGGCTTCAAATCGATCTACTTGTCCCCATCCCTACCATCCCTTGTAACCTCTCTACTCCTCTACAATTTCGGTTCGGATCAGAGTTCGAAAGGATTGGATTACCATCCCTATCTACTTGCTGGTCTTTCAGATGGATCTGTGGCAACATTTTTATGGCAAGAACAGCAGTTGAAGGATAGGAAAATAATTTCGCTTGGACATGCACCTGTCAGTTTGATTGTGTATACAGCCGCCTTAGGGTCAAATGGAAATGGCAGTGTGGGATCTGGAGAGGGCGGGTCTGACGTGAAGACTGTGCTCGCTATTGGAAATAGGGCGATCGTGTTTTCTCATGAAAGAAACAGGCTGGTACATTCTCCCATTCTCCTCAAGGTTTGGCATCATACATTTCAGGCGCATAATTTGCATCTTAATATTGATGACTGCAACAGGATATTGTTGCCGCATCACCAGTGAGCACTCCCTCGCTACCTTCGTCGTTGATGATTGTCAGCGAGGAGGGCTTGCGCATTGGCAGAGTCAGGGACCTAAACAAGCTCCATATACGTTCAGTATGTCTTTCAGCTAAGCCACCGATATGTCATTGAACATGATTATAGATCCCATTCGGCTTAGATAACCCTCGTAATGTAGCCTATCATCCTCTGTTGAAGGTGTTCGGTTTTGTTTTTGCGCGTATGGAGCCGACCAGAGTTGGTAATGAAGAGCCGATTATCAGTTCCTTGCGACTTGTAGATGATTCGTCATTTGAAGGTTTGAGTCCTTCCACATTGCCTTGTATGTCTGGGAAATAATGCGGTTTCTAGTTCTAGCAAGGTTTAATTGTGATCCAAATGAAGAGGTGACCTCGGTTATCCCTTGTTCCTCTGTGGTCGACAACGTTCTCACACCTTTCTTCATTGTCGGGACATTCCTTTACTATCCCGAAGAAATTGAACCCGAAACCGGCCGTCTCTTGCTCATATCTGTAACCAGTATCATGAACCCTGACAATCCAAAGCAAGGTTACCAATTCTCTCTAGTAGCATCCACCAAAGTGAAAGGATGCGTCTATGCACTCACATCTACCACCAGCAAAGACGAAGAACATCCGAGATTCGTCGCAGCCATCAACTCGTCTATCATGCTCTTCCAGCTCAATGCTGACAAGAACGTCTCCCCTTCGAAGTTATCTCTTGACAAGATCGCGGAATGGAATCACAATTATCTCGTAACAAGTTTAGGAGCTGTCGGAGACCATGTATTTGCTGGGGACCAGATCAGCTCCGTCTCGCTGCTCAAGGTCTTGGATGAAAAGTTACAGACGGTTGCACGGGACTATGGGCCTCGATGGCCTGTGTCTATTGAAGCCATTGATGAGAAGAATGTCATCGGAGCCAACGTACTTGCTTTCTAATTATTGCTGCCTTGGATACACAAACTAACGACGTCATGGTCCCCAGTATGCACTGAACTTGTTCACCTTTGCCCTTTCTCGCAATCTCGAGAGAAATGTGCTCGAATGCAATGGAAATTATTATATCGCTGATCTGGTCACAAAAATAATAAGAGGTGTGTTCTCATCACTCTGTCGGCATACGTCCAGGTTTTCTAAAGAAAAATGGCTACCGTATTCTTTGCTAGGTTCTTTGACCGAGCTCGATAAATCGAATGAGCTTACATTTGAACCTGAAGAATTATTTTTCACCTCTTCAGGTCGAATTGGAGTGATCGTTGATGCGCCAAAGACCACGTCTCTGCATCTTACCGAGTTGCAACGAAACATGGCCGCTTTCATTCCAAGCGTGGGTGGTATCAGTCATACTCGGTTTGTTGTCGATTCTTTCTCCGAGAGAGAGAACACGACGGTTATTCACGTTGAGTTCACAGATTCCGAGCACCAAAAAGCACTAGAAGCCGCACTGATCCCGATCAGGCATCTTTTGGCTTCCTCGATGGGGACTTTCTCGAACGATTGCTCACCCTTTTAGACTTTCCCGAGACACTCGACAAGATTTGGCAAGGCCAGAGTCAGCCAGAGAGGCTCTCAGCATCAGTCAATGAGATACGGAGACTATTAGAGGATTTGCAAAGTTATCATTGAGAATGGGAATATGATATAAAGAGACAGCGCTATCAGACGACACATATATATGCTTGCGTTGTACAGGGGAGGCATGAAAGGTTAGCGTCTATGAAATAAACAGCAAAAGCAGGGCAACCGCCAGCACAAGAGGCAGCAAGTGAGAAGCACTTAGGAGTGGAGTAGAAATACGAATGAGGCATAACTAACAGGCGAATAAGAAATAATCAGAGACAAAAAATTTTCATCGATTCAAGATTGAGAAATTATAACGGAACGATTGCCATAAGGTCAAAACAAATTCTTGACTCTCGGGAGCAGCAATTCGATCAACGCCATTGGCAGTGGGAGGGGCGAAATAAAAACCAGCAACGAGGACGAGGTAACTAAAGAGAGAGGATGTCAGACCGCGAGGCTCAAGAACACAAGATTGTGCCAACAAAAGCAGAAACTCACCTCATAATAAGAATACTACCACGATGATAATTACTCTTTGCCTCGATGTAAGTATATGTCATCAAAAACATGGACAGAATAAGGGCGACAGCATCCCAACGAGGGAAGATCAGTCTATAAAGTAAGATAATCAGTAATCAGCTCTACAAACAGGGACCAAAAGGGTCACTCATGAAATGAAAAGAAGAACGTACGAGAAAGACTTGGCAACTTCACCCATACTCCTTGGATCATACCAAGCCGAAAAAGCAACCATAGCAGGGATCTGTAACAAACACACCTGGAGTGCGTACGCAGAACCGATTTCCATACTGCAACATCATAGCATACATAATCAGTCGGCTGGTAGGATGCAAGGACGTGCACACCTGAGTGCTATGTTTCCGTTCAAGGCGAATGAGATGGCATTCATAAACTCAGTTGTATTCGGAACTAGGGCAAACAGCGTGACCCCTAGGAATTTTTCATCAATTCCTGAATCCTTGAGGACAATATCGACCACGTCCACAAGCAACTCTGTCAAGTTTTATCAATTAAGAAGCGATCCTAGCACAATATACTCACCAGCAATGATCGCATATAACGCTGTACATCCAAGCAAAACACTGGCACTCGTAGTCCGGCTCCAAGAGGGTGCATCGTGTCCACCATGTGCACCATGGGAAACTTTATGTCCACCGCCAACAAGGGCTTCATTCTCAACGCCAGGATTCCTCATTCTCATGGAACTCTGCGAAACAGACTGTTGTTGATGCCTTAACGCACTCACAGTAGCGACTGCAACTGCTCTCGTGAAATCATCCGTCGTCATAGGACCGGGAAGTTGAACTCCTCCAAGATCAGTAGTTTTGACTGCGTGGTCAACGCTCTCCAGCACAGGACCGAAAGCAGATTGTTGGGCTACCGTTGAGAATGAAATGCGTTTCGGGAAAGTGGGAGAAGGAGGATTGAGACGAGGTGGGCCTTGAGAGGGTTGAGGTTGTGATTGTGACTGGGCCTGCTGGATTGGGCCTGTGGAAGTCAGACTGCCCTGCGAAGGTTCACGGTAATTGTCGATTCGAGGAGAGGTAAATAAACTAGAATCCCGAGCAATACTGGCTCTGTGGCTGGAAACCTGTCCAGTGTTAGGTGCCTTGTTGTAAAAAGAGAGCCTTTGCTGCGCCGGAAGTTCTGAGGATTGTAATAGCTGCTGAGGGTTCTGCCAAATCTGGCTTGCATGAGTGCGCAATGAGAACCACAACCCGATGAGATAGGACTAAGCCGAGTGTGTCAGGAAAAATGGATCTGGGCAAAAGGGAGGTCACGCACGAAGAGCAGAATCGCGGCACAGAAATACATGAGGCTTTTCACGGTAGATTGGTAGAAGGGATCGTGAATCGAATCAGGGTGTTTGTAGTAACATTGATCACAGATCCACGGTGCCTTCTTGGCATCATGTGGTGTAGACGGGCAGCCAGTGCAGACGAGTTGGAACTAGAAATCCAATACTTTAGATCATCAGGAACTTTCGAAACATGAATACGCACATTGCCAAAGGTTTGATAGAACAAAGTAGGTGTCAAAGTACCAATGATAGCCATAATCAACATCATACTGGTAACCCCAGCACTCTTCGCATTGAATCTCTGCTCCTTGCGCCTAACCGCTCCACCACACATACTCATGCCAGGCATAAGCAGCACACCGGCAAGCAAGGAACCAACAATTGAACCCTCCACCAAACTTCCCCTTCCTTGAGTCAAAGCAAAAGCATAAAGGATGATTTCAATGATTGAACCAAAGGTCGCGTTAATCACAGCACCCATTCCTATCGACGATTGGGCAGAAATGGAAGCAACCGCCATACCAATGAAATAAGATAGCGGAATGACACTGAGAAGGCTCATCATGAAGACGAAACCTTGGGAAGCAAACAAGGCAAGGATGGGAGGTACGTCCTTCCCGGCACGTTCAAGCCGCTCCGCCCATGGCAAAAGCACAAAGCCATCGAAGATGATGAGAAATACAACGGGTAGAAGATTGACGAAGAAAATGTTCACACCTCCAACTGTGTACTTGTAGTACTTGAAGCCGATAGCACGATATGTACACAAGAGGACAGTGGAAGTGCCTGACGGGGCTGCCTCACCAGGGGCAAGGCGCGCATGCTTGATGCTAAATTTAGGTAGTTGAGGGGCAGAACCAGGCTCAGCGGAAGCAGCATCCGAGGTGCCTTCGGGTTGATTGGCGACCACTACCACAGGAGGAGCTGCACAAAATCTAATTGAATCAGGTCGTTCATACAGATGTTGAATGAGCGCCCAGTTCAGTCTGGCCATCGGGATGGTGACGATCAACGCCCAACAAATGAGACAAGCGAACAACATGAGAGGGGCAATGACGCAGACAAATACGACCCAAAAGCATGCTTTGCCAAGAAAAGCGCTAGATGACGATTTGTAAACGCTTATGGAACCTGACGAAGTAGGCGAAGGAATGCAACCATATGCCTTGATTGGAGCAGGAATCGGCGATCGTTTGTAGAAATGAAGCAACGCAGTTCCTTCTTCTATGCGCCCAGCATCCCACGAATTCGAACGCGGAGCAGGTGGAGACGGTGAAGCGGCTCGAACGGTCGCGTTTCCATCTGAATCACTCAGATGGAGCCTATCCTCACCATGATCTTCTCCGTCTTCTTCCTCCACTTGTTCGGTTTCGCTACCGTCTCGATCGAGATCACCTTCAACATACTTACCAAACGGCCAAACGAGATACCATCCCAATCCAAACACGAGTCTCGCGTACTGTTTACCGCCCCGAGGGACCATCCATAACACAGATGACACGACAAAGCAGGCTACGGCTAACCACCAACCGAAGACCAAGGCCCAAAATATATTTCCAGGAATAAGATGACGTTCAGCTTGATAAGAAGGGATAGAGTGCAGCGCCTCGTCAGCATGGCGAGTGACGGAGCGGGACTTCTTGTAAAGTGCAGGCTTCCATATGGGAAGACCGAATGGATGCTGTACGTTGATGAGAGACTGACGATCTTTGAGTGTGATGGGATCATCCTCATTGGGTCGGTTCTCCTCGTCGTCCTCACCAGAACCGGACGACGTCGAGTCCCCTGGAGACGCTGCTGTTGTCGACTTTCCACGGCATCGGCGAGTCCCAGAGTCGAGTTGGCCGAGTGTGTCTTTTGTTTCATCCACATCTTCATCTTCCTCGCTGAGAACACCCTCGCGATGACTGCGATGAGGTGTCTGAGCACTGCCGACGCTAGTACTCCTTCCAGGGCGTCGCATCGAGTGAGACGACAAACTCTGGACCAGAACAGGGGGCTGTAATGGCCTGTTCGGCACTGAAGACGACGCAGTAAAGTAAGAAGTGCCCTGTAGATGATGCTGGGGTGTGTCTGCCGCTGACCACTGGGCAGGCTTCGGAATGTGCATAGAAGTCGCCGGAGACCTCGAGCTCGGACGGTCGTCAGCAGGCGGCGGAGGATCCATGGAGATCTCAAGAGAAGTCCAAGTCCAAGCACAATTCGCAGCAGGAGAAATTCATCACTGTAACCGGCAACAGCCGGTGGGTATAATAATACTAATCTACCATGAAAAAAAAACATATCTCAAACGAAGAGTAAGAAAGCATAATACATTTCATCGTCGCCACACCTTTTCGTGCAACTCAGCACTCTTGAGCTTTGCCCGCAAATAATCCAGTCGTGCCCCATACCGCTGCTGCACCTCCTCCCGCCGTCGCCGAATATCCTCCGTCCCGTCTTCAGGCTCCATCTCGTCATCGAGACGCAACATACTGACTGTGGACCCTGGTCTGTCTTCAGGAACAGACGTCATGATATGGGCGCTTCTGGTCAAGCTGACGCTGGAATTGTTTGCAGTGATCGCGGCAGGGAGTGAGAGTGCAGGACTGAACTGCTTGGAAAAGCTCGATGAAGAAGTCTTTCGTCGCAGAGAAGCAGGCCGCGACGACGTCGCACTGAGCGCCAATGAAGTCGTGACACTTGTCTTGGCGCGTAGAGGCATCCGCCCAGAGGAGGCTGACTTGCAGGCTCCCGTCCCTGTCGTGTTCTGTGAACGTATTGACCCCCCATCAGAGTCTACCAAATTGACTCGTCGCGCTGATTTTCCTTCCGCCACACTCCCAGCATTGCCCTGCCGGTCAGAGCGTGTGATCGAATGCCTCCGTGTCCGCTGCGCCTTGCATAGTGTCGTCACTTCCAACCCTGTAAATGCATTTATCAGCCTCTTAACCTCCCCCTCAACTCTCAGTATTTCCTGTCGGATCTCAGCAGCACTTGAAAGATGCTCCTCATCCAATACGTCGTATATATGATGGTTGACACAACGGGTATCCTGGGGCTTCATTGCCCTTGGAAACGCTGGAGGGGGTGTCACATATCTTTTGTGAGTCTCTGATCGACTGGTTGTTGTACCATTCCGCTCCAATCGTGATGTGATTGACTGCGTCTCCATCGGATCCCTTTTTGAACTTGCAGTTCGCATGGAAAGATTGCTAGACTTCCTCGACAACTTTCTTCCAAATTTCAACAGGTTAGATTGCCCCGATTGTTGTGACCAGGTGCTTTCTGTGTCCTTCAACGTTACAGTAGTCGACGTTCTCCGGAATAGATGAGTAACCCCAGACCTGATTGAAGACCGCGATTGAGGAGACGACGGTGGTATCTCCACTTGGAAATTGGACGAAGGTCGTGATGGAGCTGAATGACAATGCAATCAACTGTCACAAGAATGTACACGCAGAAACAACTGTGCTCCTACCTCTGTCAGATATTTTAGGGCTATTCAGAATCGTAATTGGCCGGAGTCGCACTGCAGGGACAATAGGGATTTCACTGGGTACCTCCGAAGCAGAAGCGAATCGTTCAAACAGATTTTGCCGCAAAAGCCGGTACTCATCATCACTACCAGAAATCACGAGGATAGGTCAAAGAGAACAAATAATCACATACTTCAATAGTCCATCCGCATTTGCCACAGCAAGTTCATTCAAACGCTGAGCCAGAGTAATGCTGAGAACAATTGAACATCCAAGTTTATTATGAAAGAGGAGAGAGAACGTACGTGACAGGATCAGACGCCGCCACTCTCGTCGGCGAGCTCATCGAACTCGAACCCGAGCTCTCAGTCTCCCCACCCATCTTCCCCTTTCCCCCCTTCACAAAAGTCACGGGCAGAAGAGGCATAGAACCCAGATCTTTACTACTCCCACTTGCCATTGGTTGTCTCTTCGGTAGCGCCGGCGTCGAGGGAAGAGATCTCTCATTCTGGGCAGAAAGCCTTGCTGGAGGTGCTTTAATTAGGGGCGTAAACGTGGTCGGAACAGTAGTGGGAACTCGTTTCATTTTGGAACGCTTGAGGCCCAGCGGACCCGATATGACAGGCGCATGTACTGCCGCAGCATTTCCAATAGACAGCGCTTGCGCAACAGAGACACTCCGAGGAATATAAGTGATTGGTGCTTCTTTTTCTTTCCCTTTCTTCCCATACTAAAAGGCAGTCAGTCATTGTACAAGTGTCTCATCAAGCGATAGCGACAAAGAGAAAATGAAAGTCAACCACAAATGAAATGAAGAAAAGAGACTCATTAAGCAAATCACTCCACGACCACCCCCTAAACCGAAATGAAAAAGCCGCCACGAGCCAGAACAAATAAAGAATTTTGATTTTAAAAAAAACTACCCGAAAATTAAAGGAAGAGAGAGGGGGGAAAGGGGAAAGCAAAGGGGCCATTGTGGGGGTAAGGGGGGAGGAAAAAAGATACTTTGCCAAAGAAAAAAAGCGAAACTCACAAACCGAGATCGAATAACCTTCACTACCGATTTCTCCCCCATACCTCCACCCACTACCGGACCGCCCGTCGTCTCAATCATAGCCGTCATAACATGATAATTATCACTCTCCAGTTCCGTTGTTTTTCTTGACGATGAAAAAAAGCCCATGGGGTGCATAGGATTATAGACCCAAAAAAAAAAAAGCCGACGCGTTCCGCACAGCGAGTTGTTCAAAAAGAAAAAGAAAATTGATGGTGATGGATGATGGAACGATGAGAAGGAAATGGTTTGGAAAGAAAAAAGTGTCCTTGAGTGGCGGAGAGATGAGAACAAGAGGACAAGAGTTGGTAAGCGAGGGAGATTGATGTTGTTCGTTGTTATAAGGCACAGCTCTAATTAGAACTGCCCTGCCATGTGCATATTCCTCTATTCACACACACACACATACACACACTCGCTCCCATCCAGCATTGACCGACACAGAAAAAGAGCTCAACGTCAGCTTATCATCTCACATTTGAAAAAAAAAAAAGTCAATAAAATATGTCTATATACTATCAACCTTCCTTCTCTCTCTGTAAAACTGTCCTAGCAATTTCATAACTTGCCCAAACCCATTAGGCACAAAAAGCTTGTTACCTATCCATTTCGGTAGCTTCCTTTGAATCGCCGATGACGCATACCGGCGATCCAACAAAATGAGGGAGGCCCAATCATCTTTATGTCGAATAGCACGACCTATATACATCAAAAGCTTATAATCAGCCACTCGCTATCTCAAAAAAAATTAAATTAAATTAAATACCTATACTCTGATTCACAGCATTCATGCACATATTCTCATACAACTCAGCAGCAGCATCCTTTTGTCCTTTCTCCCTCTTGACACCTCTTTTCTCCTCCAATTGCTTCACATACTTCAATCGCTCTTTCAGCTCAGGAGATCCTAGATTGGCAAATGGAAGACCGATGACGATCACCGCACGCGCCAAGTCATCACTAAAGTTAAGCCCTTCTGAGAGCTTGGCTCCTATCACAGCAAAGAGTATAGCTCCCTTCTTGCTTGCTGGCGGACAAGTCTGGAGGCGTTTGAGGTCATCCCAACAACATACGACAAAAAAAAAGCATCAAACTTACAGCTGCAGCACCATATTCTGTAAGCACTCGCTCTACATCAATTGATTCATCGGGCTCAAAAAACACCTAAACTCGATTTTCGTCAACACGAAAACAAGCACTAGGCAAAAAAAAACAAAAACGCACCTCTCTTTTCATCAAAAACTTGTCCAAACTCCCAGCTTTCTCCCAAACAGCCTTTGCTGACCTAAGAAAAGTATACGAAGGGAAAAAAACAACCACACCCGCTGCTATGACATTAATCAAATTCAACAAGATCTGTCCCAACTCTGTCATCTACACCGAAATAGATCAATATCAATCCGAAAACAAAAAACCCTGCTTGACTTGCCACTTCAGGATCGCCCTGCTTATCCGCCTTATACTCGACGTCATTTCCCCTCGGACTTTTAGAAACAACGAGGGCCTGCAGATTCTCCTCGGGGACAATATGGCCACAAGAAAATGTCGTAATTCGCTCCGCAGAAACATGAGGGAATAATTGACCGATCATATCCGACATCTCAAAAAAAGACAGGGGTGAGACCCGGATTCTACATCTTATCCTGGAATGATCTACTACGCACTGGAGACATAGTTCCTCCCGCAAGGACGATAGATCTGGCTTCATCTATAATCTCAGCAAAATTAGGCGCAGGGTTGAGTAACTGGTACTTGATCTCCACTTCTTCTTGACCCCGAGGGCCAGGCAGGGTGAGGGTTATCCGACCATCTAGAAGTCGATCATCAGTGAGACATTGACATAGAGGGGAAGACAGGTACTATACCATCATCGGTATGTGTCAACGCTATCATCAAATCTTCTACAACATGCAAAGGTGGAATCTGTCCTTTGCCAACTTGGATCTCTGTTTTTTTGCCTAAACTCGAACTGCGAAACAAGGCAGAAAAAGACCCAACCTGCATTCTTCGCAGCCTGTTTGTCTGCATAGCCAGATATCTTGCGTGCAATCTGCCATCAAAGACATCTAATACTTGTAACATCAAAGTATAATCAACCCCTACCTTACTCTCCTTGAGGTATCTCTCAACTTCCAAAAGATTGATACCGGCAGCCTTTCTTCCCAATTGCTCCAGAAGCCCGGCTACAGTAATGACTTCAACTTTCTCAGTCTTCTCCTCGGCACATTTAATTTCTTTCCACCGGACCATAAACTTCTTTAGCGCATCCAGAAAAACCACTAATCGTTTGAGGTGATTCATGTTTATGGTCGAAAGCCGCGTGCGGAACTTGGAAATGTAAGCGCATACTTGTTGGAGCGATACATCTAGAATCTTGAATGGAAGACGAATGGTTGACAACGAAAGAAGAGTTGGTATCAAATCTGGAACAAAGGAGCATGAGCGGCACTCCCAAAAAAAATAACAGAGCAGGGCAACTCACTATGAGCTTCATCGATCACAACAATCTGGTTTTGGAGGTTGATTCCCAGGGCTTCTCTGGCAGATTTCTGCAGTAGCAGATTATAGGGAAGTGTGACAAGCTGATTTGATGATAAGAAGCAGAGCAATCGACAAGATCATTTCACATTACTTCTGCCTGAGGAATCGCGCGACGAGAGCCAAAATAAGGGCACGTATCCGCTAAACGGCCCGTCTCTGCAAGATCTTCAATATCTTTTGGGACGGCAAGGATCTGATCTCTCAAGTCGATCATCTTAATGTCCTCGTCTAGCGATGGCAGGTGGGGACAACGTTTGTCTCCCTTTTCTGACAGGAACATAAGCCTTCACGGTGGAGAAGATTCGGGAGCACATGCCGCTTAATAACTCTCTACAAGCCTCATCGAGGTCCCGGGCTTTACTTCGAAGCTTGTCGTTAATGCACAGTTGTCTTCGGGAACCCAACGCAACAGTCCGAGTTGCGGTTTCCTCTTCACCCGCCTCAAATTCGTCCAACCCTCTTTTCTTTGGTGCGGGCGATGGAAGAGGATGGGCATTCTTCACGGACAAACGAGGCAACTTGAGTCTCCGGAGTTCTGGAAGGACCTGTGACAGTTGGGAATGTGTGCGTGAGGCATAGTAAATCTTTGTACACGTTACTTCTTCCTCTGAGTCATCGCACGAGGGCCTATCCACTCTTTGAGAAGGAGGGGGGATCAGATCACCGGAGAAAGCCATTTCCCTGTCTGAAAGCATACTTGTTCATAAGAGCTCGGAGCGCAGGAGAAATGAAGATTTCATCCTCATCCCCACCGCTACGATCGTCATCCGGCAAGAATTGATCATCATCTTGATCCTCCACTACTTGCGTCTTCCTTGCACCCTCCTTGAGGTTGTCAGCACCCCATTTCTATTAAAAGAGAAATGGGAACGTTTTTTCTCAAGGAGTGAGAAAGATCCTACTGGCTTCTTTAAAACTCGGGCCCTAGCTGCCCGACGCATGAGCTCTTCACGCTTCCTAGCAGAGGATAACCTTTGCTGATAGGCCAGTTCTTCTGCGTCGAACTGTCTCGAGATCCGCTGTCTCGTTTGTTCTATGACCCAGTCCTTTGCTTGATCGGGAGTAAGTGAAATGGCTGATACCACTGCAAGGTCAACTACCGTTGATGGTACTGTCATCACCAAATAGTTGTTTTATTTTACCCTTGCGGGCACGATCCTTTTCATCTTGTAGCCATGTCAAGGTAGCCGTGAGCAAACTGAGGGTCTTTCCCTGAGAAAGAAGTCAGAGGAAATAGCCGGAAACGGGTGCATTCTTACGGTGCCAGTGGGGCTCTCGACAAGGGTGACTGCTCTATTTTCTATAGACTGATAAATGTGACGCATGAGGAGGATCTGGATAGGATATGGAGGGACGTATGGAAAAGCAGGAAAATCATCAGGGGTGAGGAGATGGAGGCTCATGGAAAAAGACAAAAGAACGGTGCGTCGGGAGCGGCGCATGAGGGCAAGCGTCACGTGGCGTATATGATTGCGAAGTCGATGGTAATATACAGATATACGTAAAATAAGCAGGACGGTGCTTCCGAGAACAAGGCAAAGAAACCCTGGGGATACATCTCACAGCCCAGGGATCTCTTGCTGGTCAAGGTGTTGTTACACAAAGGAATACAGACTGAAAGTCCTGCAAATCGCGTATGAGAAATCGTGTCCAGTCGTCCGACGCACATATGATGAGTGGTGGAGTGGGAGAGGCGTGGATGATGATGGTGGTGGTGAGATAGATAACCAATGAGGAGGGGAGGGATATGTCTATACGGATAGGGATGCATGCTCAGACCTGAATTCGGGATCATCGAACCACTGATTTAGCCAATCCTTCGCATTCTCATACTCGACCCTGACCCTGATGAGCACCACGCCAAGACGATCTAGAGCATCCTGAGAAGAGATGGGCTTCTCGTCCTTGCCCTGGAGTTTACCGTAGTTCTGGACCTCCTCGCAGGAGCGCTGGACCTGTTGGACACCGATGGCGGCTGCGGAGCCCTTGAGATAGTGGCCCTTGTCTGAGAGAGCGACGAGGTCTTTGCTCTTGCTAGAGGGAGATGAATGGGGAAGAGGATGAGTGAGGAAAGGAGACGCACAGGAGGGTGTCCATGAGGTCGAAGGTTTCCTCTGCCTGGAGGTAGAAGTCCTCGACCATGGAGCGAGAAAACTCGTACGAGTCGTCCTCGTCGAGCTCGATGATCTGCTGGAAGACGTCGACGTCGATAGGCTGGAAGTGGTCAGCAGGGGACGCGTGGGAAGGACACGGGACGCACTTGAGGGGTGGCATCAGGCGGGTCCTGTGTGGAGTGAGTGGACTCTGTTGGGGAGGAGGGGGTGGTCCGTGCGGGAGGGGGGGAGGGTGAAGCTGGTGGCAAAGGAATGGAGAGAGGGAGGGGCTCTGGGGGAGGGCTTGGTGGGAGCTTACACTCAGTGCGTGGGGAGTGTTTGAGGGGAATGTAGGGGAGCGGAGTGTGCTGCAGCCGGGAAGCAGTCGTTGTGGCAGGCATGGTGGGTGGCAGAAGCAGAGCCAGCTTGCAATGGAAATCAAAATCCGATTATCGCCCGGCCCTCCGGCTCTCTCATCTGATCTACGCACTAAACTACCCCTTTCCTCCGTAGCTCGGCCCGCTCTTCGGCACAATATCCAAGCTCCGACAGCACCTCCTCCGTGTGCTCCGAAAGCCACGGCGGCGCCCGATGCACCCCCATCTTCTGTCCGTTGTACACCACCGCCGGGCTCACCATCCTGATTCTACCCGCCCGAGGATGCTGCCACGCCGGATCAGCCCATATCCCCCGGGGATGCCGCTCCACTTACCTCAACCTCCACCGTCGTCTGCCGCGCTTTCGCCTAAAATAGCCCATCAGAACACACAATCCCATCATCAACAAATCTCACCTGAGCATGCTCAAATGTTTTTTGTATGTTGTTGATCGGCGAATACGGTATTCTGTCCATCTCAATCATCCGCACAACACAGTCAACATGCCACCTACCCAAGCCCACCCAGCTTGCCCACCCAGTGCCCCTCGTCCTCCTCCCGCAGTCTCGCCGTGATGATCCCCACCAGCTCCTCCCGGTGCTCAACCCTCTCCCTGTTCTCTGCAAATCGCGCATCGCTCGCCAGCCATGGCATCTCCAACACCTTTTCTGCCAACAGTCGAAACTATAAACAAAATCTAGTCTCACTTTTTCTCCCCAGCATCTAATCTCACCTGCTTGTTGTTCCCCGCCCCAATCATCAGAAACCCGTCTTTGCACGGGAATACCTGGTACGGCACCACAGACGGGTGTCCTGTCCCATGCCGCGAACCCTCCTCTCCCGCAATCAGATAGTTCGATGCAATGTTCGCAAGCCCCGCTATCTGCATCCATTAATTCAGAGTCTCACTATCCGCTCCCCTCTACCCACCTGCGTTTCGAAAAGGTTACAGTCAATCCACACCCCTTTCCCCGTCTGCTGCCGCGACAACAGCCCCGCCATAATCGCCCCATGTGCGTACAATCCCGTAGCAATGTCCGTTGCCGCCACCCCTACCTTGCACGGTGCACCATCCGCCTCCCCTGTGCTATGTAACACTGTCATTCTCAATATTTCGCTTACCACAACCCCTCCCCACACTCACATGTGCATGAGCCCTGCCTCTGCCTCAATAACAACATCGTACCCGGCTGCCTCTCGGTAGGGTCCCGTCTGTCCATATCCTATCAAATGCTTTAGTCTCCAAAAAAGACATCCCACAACTCAATCATACCTGTGATCGAAGCATAGATCAGTCTTTCGTTATACTTCTTGCAGTCTTCCCAGCCCAGACCCAGGCTCGCCAGCTTTCCAGACACAAAGTTCTCCACCAGCACATCCGACCGTTCCACCAATTCCCGTATTATCTTGACGCCCTCAGGCTTCTTCAAGTTCACCGTAATAGATCGCTTGTTCCGATTCACTGCCAGGAAATACGCCGATTCGGGTGGTAGGTGCGCCGACTCAGCGGGTGCGTTCTCCGAAAGAGGCGCACTAGGAGGATGCCACGAGCCTAGGCACAGCAGCACAGTTCAGGCTCGACCCACAGAACCAAAAAAAAAACCTACGCGTATCATCTCCCCGAGTGATTTCCTCTACTTTGATGACATCGGCCCCTAGATCGCCCAGAAGCATCGTCGCGGTAGGCCCAGCCAATACACGTGTCAAATCTAGAACTCGGATGCCTTTGAGGGGAGGTGGGATCCCAGGTCCATACGGAACAGCGTGCGTCGTCTGATATCGTTTCCTTACGCCGGAAACACAGGCACGCGCCAACCCTGTTATCAGTGGTGTACGGATAACCAAAGACGACATGATTGGAGAGAACGTGGAAAAAAAAGAAGGGGGTGAGACCCTTAATTTCGGGTTCCGGGATTTTAAAACAGCCGGACGGCGGGCGGATCACACACATGCTGCACTATCTCTGCATGTGTAGTGTCCTGAGAATGTCATTCTTCTTTTGCGTGAGGAATTTCACGACCTTGTGTTGTGTTTTTTGAAATGAGAGACTAGGAATTGGACTCTTTCGTGTCATTCTCATATCCAGAAACGAGTTTGAGAATTGATTACAAGCCAAAAAAAATGATATCAAGGCACGAGACGTTTAAGCTCAGTATAGAAACAAAGGTTATCATTTTTATTTTACCGATTTCGTTGTTCACAAACAAATTCCTATACCTGGGTACAGTTCTAATCTAGGAACAAGAACAAGTGAAACAACGTTTTTGCTGCCCTCTCTATCAAATCTTGATTTAGCAAAAATAGAAAAATGAAATCAAGACTGCTCTGACACTGGGACAAGAGATGTCTGATAGGCTTAATATAATAAATCCACACCATAGGTCATTAGATAGTGTTACTCCCTGAATGTCGAACGCTATACTAAATCTAGTTTCATGTCTCAGTAAATGTTTCGCTTTTATTGTTCCATGTCTTTGATGGAATGTTTTATTTTATTGTTCTAAATAGTCTATGTAGTAATGAGATACGTTGCACGTTTGCAACGAGTTCTCCCTCATTATTGCGTTGCTCGTCCCTAACTCAACAGGGTGATTTTATGATTTTTTAATCCTTCTGTAGCACCACATATCCAAATGCAAAGTCCACTGCAAGTCTGAACTGCGAGAATAGGTGTCTGAAAATAACTTACCCTTGGCGGACCGTACAAACTATGATTGACAAAATAGATATGAGACTTTTTAGCATGGGCAAAAAAAAAAAAAACAATCCAGAGCTGTGGAATTGACTTCCAGAGCTGCTTGATTGATCTTTCATTTTGTGTGGAATTAGTGCCTTTGACAAGTTAACACTGCGTGGTCAAGATGGAGTTCAAACATTCAACCTAATCGCATCTGTCACGATGATCGTTCTGCGTTTCAAGTCTCATGCTCTAACAACTCAGCCATCTCGCTGACTATATCAACTTTTTATTACACAACAAGTTCAGCTTCATGCAATGAAAATATGCTTTTGATAGATCAATATCCCTACACATAGCTGGACTGGAGTGTGAGATTTTTCAACTTCCTTCTTCAGTCACCGCTACCGCATCTTCTCAACCATCAGCCACCAGAAACTCAGAACAGGAAGTTGATGTAAGTCACGCCAGACTATGGCTCTGTATCTGACGAGATGACGTCGAACAAGCTCAGTTGATCCTTGGGAGAACTGATATTGGTACTTGACAATGTGAAGCATTGGTTGAGAATTATCATCAATCATTGAGGGGGGTGGTGGTATGACAAGAATTTACCAAGACATGATATGTGCTTATGTTGGACGTCCGAGCCCCATCTATTGTTGCCTTCTAAACAAACAACAGTGTTATCAGTTTTTTAGAATAAAAAGTCTATAATCTATTTTCTCACCTAATTTAGGCGGCGACTTGACATCCTGCTGACTAACCAAAACGTCATTGCATCTCATCGTCGATCAAGCCAGATCAGTGTTTTATCTTTCCAGTGAAAAAAAATCAAATCGAAAAGAAATGGCAAATAAAACTGCCATTATCACGGGTGCATCCTCTGGTTTGTATATTCCATCCATTTCTCCTTCCGTAAAAAACAAAAGAAAAAAAGTCAAGATGGATGATTAGATCTATTCATTCAGGTATCGGACGAGCATCCGCCATCGCTCTTTCAAAAACAGGCTGGAACGTCGTTTTGATCGCACGTCGAGAGGAAAAATTGAGGGAAACAGAAAGCCAATGTACAGGTCCGAGAAAACTCGTGTTTTCAGGAGACGTGACAGATCAGGATTTCATTCAAAAATCATTTCAGCAGGCGTTCTCGACATTTGGTGAGTCGAAGAAAAAAAAAACATTTCCCCTCTCTCTCTGATATATACGATCATCATCACCAACAGGCAGGATCGATCTCATTTTTAATGTTGAGCACACACTCTGATGACGTTGATTTCAATTAATCACGGATATGATAGAACGCGGGTATCGCACCTCCTCCAACCCCTATTGAAACAATGACACTGGAAACATTCCGACAAGCCATTGACGTCAATGTGATCGGTCCCTTTTTATGCACTCGGGAAGCTGTCAGGATCTTCAAAGCTCAGGAACCAAATGGAGGTTGGTTTTCCAACTGATAAAAAATTCATAAGCTCACCTGTAAGTCGAATTCAAGGTCGCATCATCAACAATGGGTCTATCTCAGCTCAGGTTCCAAGGGTTCATGCGATCGCATATGGGGCTACTAAACATGCCATAACTGGCCTTACCAAAAGCACTGTCTTGGACGGTCGTAAATACAATATTACTGCCACTCAGCTCAACGTCGGTACGTTTATCACCCGTATTCTTTGGATTTCGACATTCATTCATAGGTCTGATACACTAGGAAATACGAAAAGTGAAATGACAAGTCCGTTTTACAACAGTGGATTACCTCAAGCGGATGGTCAAGTCATGGTTGAACAACTAATGGACGTAGAAGATGTAGCTAACACCGTCGTCTATATCGCTAGTCTCCCAAACACGACAACAGTGTTAGAAGTCACCGTCTTGTGAGACCATTTTTTCTTCCTCACTTGGTGACGCCTCTGAAAATTATACTTCCAGGCCGACCGGACAGCCGTTTGTGGGGAGAGGTTGAAGATCCACTCTGTCTTTTGAGATAATTGAATACAACAGGTCAACAACCCATAGTGGCACGTAATAAGGTGTAGATCACGGTCGGGAGCTACTGGCACCAATTGCCTTTGGCATTTTTTTGTCTCCCGCAGCCAGTTGCTCCAAATCCGCGGACTTGAAGTAATGAGGTGCAACTATGAGAAATGGTTGGCAACAAATTTGAAACTCCATCTGACTGCGACACACCTTCAAGCAACCATGAGGGCTTGATCTCCATCACCTGCCTAGAGAAGAGATAATGTGAGATATCGGCTCAAAAGTGATGATCGTCAAGCCAAACCTCATATATGACTTTGATGTCATCACTAATTCATAGTACAGGACTGTCTTCACCGGAGGTTGGGATTGGAAGAGACTCGAGGAAGGATGAATATAGACGGTGTGATTGGTTTTCATAGTCCTATATGAGTCACCACTCTTCTGGAGTTGTGCCTATTGTAAAAAAGACCGTGAACAAAGCATTTCAAATTGAAGTACATGTTGTATACCGTGTTGTAAAAATACCCAGCCGTAATCGCCTTTTGAACTGGGGTGATATCGTTTGAGTTTACGTTGGATTGAATGACAATTTCCACGCGTTCACACAATCCCGCCAGTTGGTCACGAATATCACGCGCTCGACTGAGGCTTTTGAACTGCAAAAACTGCTCGTAACAGAATTGTTGCGAATAATTGGTTTCTGCCCATTGCTCCCAAACGTTCAACAGGGTAAAATGATCCCCACCAGGTCGTACAAAGTTTTGTCTCGCCTGATCCGCGTGTAGCTTTTTGTCTTTTGGCCGATAGAACAGGGAACCTGACTCTGACAGCATGGCAATGATCGTCAGAACCTGTCAAAATGCATCATTCATTTGTTTAAAACAAGGGCAAGCAATCTTCGACACACCTCATCTGTACAAGAATATTTCTCGCTAGAAATAATGGCTTTTGACAACATGGGGTCCACAGGAAATTCAGCCATCCGTCGCCCAAGCTTCGTCAATTCACCACGATCATTCAAAGCTCCAAGGGCATACAACATTTCCAGCGCTCTCATCAGCGTTTCTCCTGGCGGAGGATCGAGAAATTCAAATGCTATCAGATCGTTGATGCCCAGCGATTTTAGGAGAAGAACAACCATCCCCAGGTTCGTTCTTTGGATCTCAGGTACAGTATGTTCCTCCAATTCATTCGAAAAAGCCCATTTCGTATAGAGCCGGAATGATTTTCCGGGTCCAACCCGTCCTGCACGACCTGCTCGTTGATTCGCCGACGCACGGGAACACTCAAGACTTTAATTAGCCTGTCTCTATTGCATGGAATAACTGAGAAGCCTACAGGGACGACCATAAGTGAGGACATGCCTGTCCTTGGGTTGTATGAATTTTGTTTCACAAAGCCGGGATCAATTACAAAAACAACACCGTCAATAGTGATAGAGGTTTCCGCAATGTTTGTTGCCAATACAACCTTTCTAGCACCTTCTGGAGTTGGCTCAAAAATTTTGGCTTGCATTTCACTTGGAAGGTTGGCATAAATTGGACAGACGATGAGTTCGGCTATTTTCGGCCCCAGAGCACGGGCTGTCTCTTGTAGGTTCTCCTGGCATGCCTCGATCTCTTCTTGACCCTGCAAGAAATTGGGTCGGTTCGAAAGGTCAGGCACAGAGTAACTTACTGTAAGAAAAACCAGGATATCCCCTTTGGGTTGGGACATGTGAATCTGGAACACGGTCGTAATTGCGGCATGCAGGTAATTCGCTTCTGGCTGGGGAGTATAATGAATGTCGACGGGGAATTGACGCCCAGGAACTAATGTGTGGTGTAAGTACAAGGACGATCAAAGTCTAGCGGAAGACCTTGCCGTAGAATGCTGGTGCTCCGTCAAAGTATTCACTAAATTTCTCAGCATCTACCGTGGCTGAGGAAATGAGGAGCCGTAATTCAGGTCGAAAGCGAGCAATATCCTGAAGGAGCTTTGATCAGAAACCTGTCGAACTGGGAGATGGAATCAATGACCAACCTTGACAAGAGCAAAGAGAATGTCCGTACTCAGTGTCCGTTCGTGGGCTTCGTCAATGATCAAGACCGAATAGCTTGCTAAGTCAGGCTCCGTCAGGAATTCACGTAGTAACATTCCATCAGTCATATATTTGAGAACAGTCTTGTCACTGGTACAATCTTCAAAACGAATGGAGTAGCCGACTTCATAACCGACTTTTGTCCCCATTTCCTCTGCCACACGAGCAGCAACAGACATCGCAGCAACGCGACGTGGTTGCGTACAACCAATCTTTTGGCCGTTAGCTGTGAAACCCGCTTCGTGAAGATACTGTGGAAGTTGTGTGGTTTTTCCTGATCCAGTTTCAGCCACGACGATGAGGACTTGGTGCTCTCGAACGGCGTCAATGATATCTTGCTTATACTGGTATATGGGTAGGTTCTTTCGAGTCTCTTCAATAGTTTTCGCTGCAAATACGACACATGAGACTCAAGGTCTCCTTCAATGAACCGGACAAACTGACCTCGCTTCTCCGACTCTTCAATTTGCTTTTGGAGCAACTTGTCTGCGGCGCTCATGCCATAACCAGGGAGGGCAGCAGATTCCATGACAAATTTGATAGTCTGGCTCTCGTCGAAGACATATTCATAATCGTCAACAATTTCCTTCTTGTCCTGTGCACCAGTCTTGAAAGTACTCATTTGCGTCTGATGGGCTTCCCACTGATCAATATCCGTCGTGAACTGATCATCTTTGGGTTTTGCATCTTCATAACGTTTGTAGAGTACGTTCTCTTTCTTCTTCTTGTCAATCTTGCCTTGCTCCGTGATATAGTCCTCCGGCAACTGGTATCCATCCCACTTGTCATTGATCTTCAACCGTTCCTCCACCAACCGCAAAAGTTCTTTCTTCCTCTCTAATTCCTTCTTCTCCCTCCTTGAGATATTCATGCCAGCAAACAGAGCTTCGTCATCTGCAATTTCCTTCCTCAGCAATTCAATCTGCTGAATTTCACGTTTGGTCAGATATTCCTGACGTGAGTGCAACCGAAGGGAGGGTAGTGCTGCAGTACGTGCTTCAACATCTTCAGCTAGTTGTCGTCGTTGAGCAGCCTCTGCTGCAGCACCAGTGACCTTAGATGAGTGATCCTCTACGACTTTCTTCGTCCGTTCTTTATCACGCTCACGTATTCGTTCTGCGAAAGCATCACGCTCCCGCAGATCCTCTTCACGTTCCCTCTCCTTCTTGTTACTCTCATCCTCTGTTTCCATAAACTCATCCTCCTGTTCTTCTCGTTCAACTTCCTCGTCTCTCTTCCACCTTTTCCTTGCCTTCTCCTCTTCATCACTCTCCCATTCCTTCTCGTCGTAATCCCGCTTCCTCATATGTCTATCTTTCCTTCCAGTGCTATAGTCTTTCTCTCTTTTTTCCTTGGATTTGCTCGACTTGCGAACCTCAATGGCATCATCAGGAGCCTCGTCATCTAACAAGAACCCAAACTTTTGTGAACGGAGTGCTTTAGCTTCTTTGTCTGCTTGTCGACGTGCGGCATCTTCTGCGTGATGTTTGTGCTTGCGTTTACGGGGTGCTCGACTAAAGACTTCACTTACAAAGTCGTGGGCCGCTGAACTGTTTGGAAGACCAAAGGAAGATAGACTTGAAAATAGAGCGTCTGCAGATTTAGAAGAGGATGCTGAAGATATAGTCAGTCAAAAATCAAAGATTCAACGAGTATCAAAGAGGAAGAGACATGCCGGAGGCTATAACAAAGTCGATAGTTGTCCGATCTGAAAGACCAAAGTACTAAAGTAAGAATTTAAGTTCATAGACGGGCTTTTGAGCAACATGAATACTGACTGTCAGAACATTGTCGCTCACATACTGTTCAAGGTCTGAAGCCATGAATGTCGATAGGTAGGTAGAAATATTGCACCCACTGGGGCTGTGTCATTATTTTGGGCGTTTGTTTGGCCATGATACAGCCAATCAATGGTCTACAAGTATATTGATATATTACACTCAAGATACATCAGGTATAACGAGTCCAGCTGCTCTCGCCACTGCAATGGTTTTCTCTGCCTATACATATTATCATGTTAGTGTGACCTGGATTTCAGGAAGAAAATCACGAACCTGCTTGAACATTGGGGCATCAATCATTTCTCCCTCCAATCCAACAGCGCCTCGCTCAACTCCATGAGCGAGTCCCAGTTGATGCAATATTTTTGCAGCACGAAGAATTTCTACCAGAAGGGAAGTCTATCTTCAACTTATAGCGAATAGAAGCGCATACCCTGGGATGAAGGCACATATGTAGACTGGATAGTTTGGACCTGTGCGGGATGGATAGCTTGCTGATTACCGTCTGGTCAGCCAATGAAAATCGGAATTAGAATTGTAGTCACCTTCCCGGTGAACCCAAGCTGTCGACCTTCCAGGCATTCATCCTCTAAAACGCTCTGGTCCTTATACTGCACACAGACCTAAATAGATATGTGTAGACAGAAAACTCAGCTCAAGTCAAGACAGCTTACCATATCAATGGCTTCCAGACCAAAAGCCTTGGCTGTGATCACAATCCTTGAACGTGTATAAAGCAACTCGTGTCTTGAAGGTGATCTCACAACTCCAGTATCCGCGCAATCTGTCCCATGCCATGGACTTCCAGACGCAAATCAACATCTAGACCACACTTACAATCTTCTGCGGCAAACTATGACCCAGTTATTGGTCAATGGGCTTATTGGGAATACGCGCCGGTGAAGGAACACACCAACAAAGCACCCAGTTGTCCGCCCATTTGTCTACCCAAGTTCGAGCCCCATCCCGCAATTGATCCTAAATTGATCATCGCCCTCGCACTTTCGATACTTGGGATGATGTTCACAGAGTTCTCTCTGTCTGTAGTCATGTATACGTCGTATAAGCATCTGGAAGCATAGTCCAGATCCTTTGTGCTATGAATTTTTGGAAGAATAAGGTGCATCACGTTTTCTAAAGTGAACTGAGGAAGCGTTTGTATGGTAAGAAGAAAGTTATTCAGTCATACTCAGTAGAGTCGGACGAAAGGACATACAAGAGCCTTGATATCATCTTCGAAAAATGGTGTACCTATTCCATTCACTCGTACACCCACACGTCCCCAGTTCGCAATCGGATCCGTCTGTCAGTCACAACCCATTAGGTTCGACAAACCTTGGAAAGAAAACTAAAACTCAACGGCCAAAAATGCTTTCAACCTCTCCCTCGCAGTAACTTTATCATTGATATTAGGCGCGACGCTATCCTCCAAATCGTATACAAAAACGTCTGAATCTGAAGTTTTGGTTTTCTCCAACATTTTATCGGAGGACGATGGAACGTAGAGATATGATCTGCGAAGGGTGGGTGGGGGTGTCGGGGTCTTTGTCATTGAGAACTTCCGCAGGAGGAGTCGCTGACATGTTGGCTGAGATAGAGATAGTCTAGAAATGATGCTACGAGGACTATTAGGGCTAAGACGAAGCAGGGTCTGCATGGTCAATGTGTACCAACCGAGATAGATTGACGCCAGGTCAACTTTCTCAGGCCAATGGAATCATTGGCTTGGTACCAAATTGCCATAGTATCATCCCTATATAACGTACATGAATCAAACACTTTTTCTCAAGAAAGTAGTATCCATTAAGACATGGTGACCTATGGTTTACTCGTCGCCATGCAATATTCAAGCCAATCTTCCGACGCCGCAAAAAATGATGAACTACCCCAGGAACAATATATCAGCTACTTTCTGGTTCCTGAGAAGGTGTCAACGATCTGTTCATTTCACCAGTCCAATGGTATCAATTTGATTGGTAGAGAAGGCAAGATAAAAGTACAATATCGATTGAGAGTATTCAATGATAATATTCAATTTGGTGACAACCGGATTTGAAGCTTTCCCTCTAATGTAGTCTTTAGATGAATGGACAGGCAGAGGATCGGAAGCGGTAGGTTTGGCAGGAGCTTTACATAAAGAAACGTATTCGTCAGGTTTAATTGAACCTCTGTGGTGACAGGTACTTCAGGCTAAGTAATCGGTAGCATTTCAGACAGAGTCAACCTGTCCAGGAGAATCTTGGGTAATTGAGCATCTTGATGTAATGAAAGCAACTCCAGTGACGTCTTCGGGTTTAGATTTTTCGAGCAGCTCGATATCTGAGGTTTGGGTTGTAATTTCACTTTGATCTGAACTTGAAGCTCGCGATCTCATCTTACTCAATGAACGGGATTCAGGAGTGGAGATTGCCACTTCAGATTGACTGACTGCAGTAAGAGAGGCTGGCTTTGGGGATTTAGACGCGATCAACCTCGATTTTTGTGAAAAATCCATTGAAGTGTATCCGAAATCATTTGAAGACAATGTTCCTAAGGATAGTAACGGTCGCCTGTTCAGACCATGTCAGCAGCCACATTCACCGAAAGAACACTTCAACCCTCACTTATGTGTCCGATTCGAGGCTGCGAATTTTGTCCTTGAGGATTTGTTAGGCAGTGAAAGCAGTGGCTGTCTGGCTCTTTCAAAGAATGATGGTGTGAGAAGAGGTGGTGGAGTTGAGTTCATGTCAAAAGGCTCGAAGCCCTTGGCTGTAGCGGTTGGGTGAGGTGGGAGTCGAACTTTGAACGAAAAAGCATTACACAAGGTAAAGTCGCCTTCGGAATGGGGCATAGTTCGGAAGATATCATCATACACAGATTGCAGAGGTTTTTTTGATTCTTCTGCTTCTGACGAGGAGAGTTGGTCAGGTACTGGACAATGCCTACTTTCTTCAGAAGATGGAAAGCTCTGAGTTTCGTTTGGCCCATGGGACGGTGCACAAGGGAGGGAAATTCGTCGACTTGGCACGATTAACACAGGAGAATGCGAAGAAGAGGAACCCCGGAGCCGCTTGCGCGGCGGCGGACAAATGATTGTTTCGGATGCATTATTTGAAGCCTCTTCCTCCTCTTCTTGCCACAACATTTGTTTCTTCACATTCATTACGACGTCTCGCCCTTTCCTCTTTTCTCGTCGCATCCGCTCAACCAATAGCTGTTGCCCTCGTTGAGATGGATGTTGCACATCATCTGGGAGTGTAGCGTGGTTAGAAAGTGAAGACGGACCGATGTCATCATTTTCACTCGAGACTGTCGAGTCTGTTTCTCGGGATGGAGATACGAAATCTTTGGAAGGGTGCGATAGCGGGGGCACATCCTCTGCATCTGAACAAAGGTCGATCACTTGTGCCAATGGAATGATGTTTTTCGCATCATTGAGTTTAGACTTGGGGTTCCGACACCGGTGTTCGTCTTCGGACGTTAATTCGATAGGAATAGCCAGCAACTGATAGTGCTTCAGAGACGCAGTGTTACCCCTGGCCTTTGTGTTTACTATGCACAAGTCAGAAATAATAGACCACGCGCAATATTAATACACACCCCGAGTCTTCTGCTTCTTACGAATTCTAGAACTGTGACAGGAGGTCCGCGTCCGTTTCCGCTCTAATTTCCCTGAGGATAATGAGCCGAGATAGCATTGAAGACAGGATACATACGCGAGGCAATAACATGGACAAGGCCTGGGAGGTCATCGGAGTCTGAAGAAGAAAGCATCTGGCAGCTCATCACACTAGCCGTAAACTCCATGCAGGTGCACCGTAAGTCCTCTTCTTCCTTGACTCCCGTTTCTCATGAAGCCAGCTTCCCTTGCCCGTGATCTTTATGGCGGCCAGGAGCACCCGCGTCTTCTCCACTCTCTCCAGGAGAACAAGAGTTCGGTCCTCAGTCTTGCCGCCACCGACGACTACATATTCTCTGGCAGCCAGAATCGTGATATTTTGGTACATATCGGCTTGCTAGTACCTAGACTATTTAAATGACCGATCTCTCAGGTTTGGGACAAAAGGACCTTCTCATTGAAAGCCACCCTGTGCGGCCATACTGGAAGCGTTCTCGCCCTAGAGTACGCAAAAGACAGAAATTGGTTATTTAGCTCAGGAGGTATGTTCATCTCAATAACTCCATTGTCAATGAGCTCACCGTGTGCACAGGAGACAGTAGGATTCGAGTGAGCCAGGGACCGTCTCCACGCACGCACATGCTCACATCTATCAGGTCTGGTGCACCAAAACACTGTCCCCTCTTTATATCATTGAACCGTGCCTCGAAATTTGTTCGGGTGATCTTTTCTCGTTGGCTTGGTCTTCAACCCTTCAGACAATCCATGTCGGCTGTCAGAACACCTCGCTTCAGTGGTTCCACTTCAGTCCTTCACCCTCTCCATCCGCATCATCTACTTCGCTTCAAGATGTGGTTTCAAGTGGATACACCACGCCAACATCTCGCAAGGCACACAAATTCTTTGATAGCTATCCCCAATATCTACGTAAACCTGCAGACATAAATGCCCGTAATGGCCACTTAGGTCGAGAAAGCCCAGACTCTGATACTTACGACATCCAAGTCCCACAAACATACCTCAAGATCACGGCTTCTAATGTTCTTGATTCTGCACATTGGGGTTATGTATATTGCATGATTGTCTTAGATGACGAAAATGGCGTGCGTCTTGCGACAGGCAGTGGTGATGAAAAGGTCAAAGTGCGTTATTTAAGTTTGACAGGTAGTCGTTTTAGATTTGACAGCTGCAAATAGCTTTGGAATTGTTCAACACAAACCCCCACTTTGATCCATGAATTTGATTGTGGACACGGCGCTGTTCTTGCGCTTGTGCCCAGAGGTGATACTATTGCTGCTGGGTGCCAAGATGGGTATGTCAAGATTCTAGACCTTGAAACCAAAACATCCGTCCGAACTATCATTGTTGGAGAGGTAAACAACGCATGTCCTGGATAGTCCTCGTATGCTCACATTCAAGTTCTGCCTGACCATAGGGCGTCGATATATTGTCCTTGTCCGTATTCAATGGTGACCTCTATACCTTCTCGGCAGGGGGTTGTGTACAAGTGAGCAAGTCTGGTTCATGGTGTACTACATTCTCAGACAATATTCGAAGCAATGGTCTACTTCATTCGATTGTTTGGCTGCATGGAAAGCACATGACGGGATTGTCCTTTCTTCAGTTGTCACTAAACACAGCGATGGGTTTTTTTGTCTTGTTACTGGTGGAAGTGATTCTAATATCAAGGTAGCCAAGATTGTCCTGATCTCATTCCAAATGTTCATGCGACTGATATGTAGGCCTGGGAGCTGATCACGCCAAAAAGGGCACAACCTACAACGCCCGGGCTAATCGGCTTTAACAGCGCGTCACCTGATTCAATATCTGGTATGTCAAGTACTGTCCTTGATAACAAAACTGGGAGCTTTTTATTTAGAAACGCTATTATATGCACTCGGTAAATTTGTCACAATCCCAAGCGTTAGTTCACAACCTACACACAAAGAAGACTGCCGCAAAGCTGCTATCTGGTTGAGAAAGTGCCTTGCACAGCTAGGTGCTCAAGCTACACTCGTAAATATCTTTCTCTCACGCTATCTTATATACTGACTATCAAGCAGCTTCCTACAGGTGAGGGTGGAAATCCTATCGTCCTTGGTACATTCGAAGGTCGCAAAGGTGATAAACCCCTTCCCCGGATCTTGCTATATGGGTTCGTTCAAGTCTTTCTCTTTCTTTGCTCGAGTAGTTGATTGTTTGCAACACTGTAGACATTACGATGTCATTCCAGCGCCTTTGGAAGGCTGGAATTCTGATCCATTTACCTTGACGGGCAGAAACGGATATCTCTATGGACGTGGGGTGACGGACGACAAGGGTCCTATACTTGCTATTGCATGTGCTGCGGCTGATCTTCTTGCACGCAGAATGTTGGGAGTAGACCTAGTGCTTCTGATTGAGGGTGAAGAGGAAATTGGTAGTCCTAATTTTGGAGAGACGGTCAGGAAACATAAAGACATCATCGGGCATATCGATGAAATCCTCATCAGGTAAGCTTTTACATTCCCTGTCAATGAATTGGGATTGGTGTACCTGTTCCTTCTACATAGCAACTCTACATGGATTGCAGAGGATAGGGCGTGTTTGACCTATGGTTTCAGAGGGGTTGTTCACTGTAATCTTTTGGTGATTCTCCTTTCTTCTGTTTAGATTTTATGGTTGATCTGTGGACATGTAGATTTCAAGTGCGATGCCAGACTTACATTCGGGAATTGAGGGTGGTGCAATTGAAGAACCTATGGTTGACATGTGGGTCCTCCTCTTCGTTCCTTCTGGACTGCAAGGTACTCAGATCTTGAGGAAAGGATCAAACTTTTGGCTACCCTTACTGATGGCCGGGGGCGTATTCAAATATCTCAGTTTTGTAAGTTTTTATCTACTTCATTCTGCAATAAATTGACGAACTTGGATGCCAGATGACCAAGTCCGGTCCCAAACCGAGGAAGAGGAAGAGCTCTATAAGTTGCTTTCAGAGGTTACACAAAAACCTGCTTCATTGTTGCGTTCTAAATGGCGAGAACCGTCTCTGACGATACATAATATTGAAATTAGTGGACCAAGGAGTGAGACAAACTTGCGATATATTCATATTCATGATCGTTCTCTGATTCAATAACTCCATTCAGACTCAACAGTCATTCCTAGCACGGTCAAAGCCCAAATTTCCTTACGCATTGTACCTGATCAAAACTTAGACACTATCATCCAGTCTCTACTCGACTTCCTGAAATTTGCGTTCAATGGACTCAACAGCCCCAATCGGCTCCAAGTAAGAATACTTATCTGATCACTGGCAGGAGATGCTCAAGGGATAACGTAGGCTGAAGTCGTGCATATAGCGGACTGGTGGTTGGGTGAGCTTGATGACCCATACTTCAAGGCACTAGCAAATGCGGTAAAAGAAGAATGGAATGTGGAACCATTACGGATCCGAGAGGGTGGTGTAAGTTTTTCCAAGATTCTCAAGGTTATTGAATGAAAGACATTGTACCTGTAGTCAATTCCTTCCGTGCCGTGGCTGGAGAAGGAGTTCAAGTGCCATGCGTTGCATTTGCCTATGGGCCAGAGCTCCGTAAGCTGATATAATCTGCTAGTTTCCAATCATATGCTGAGTTGAACAGGATCAAGCCCACTTGCCTAATGAGCGTATATCCTTGGTTAATTTGCAGAAGGGGAAAGCGGTTGTTGAGAATTTTTTGCTTGCTGTTGCAGCTGGTATTGTAGATGTCTGAGTGTAGAATATGTTTCTGTAGTTGAAGGTTCCGTGGCGCCAGCACGTTCCTTCCTGATAATTGTTTTGTTTGTTCTGTAATCCACTTCAAATTCTTTTTATGATCCAAGCTAGTTACAAGAAAAGGACACAATCTGGTGAGTCTACTGAATATGAGACCTCCAGCCACTTTTTTCTTGTGAATGTCACTGATTTGATGTATCAAACAACGACAGGCCAGCCACTAGAAAAATCGAGTCTGTTGATTCCGAGCTACAATGAGATTTGCTATCAGTTACGTAGGAAGGTGGTAATAATGTCACTCACGAAGCTTCCGGCGGAAGTGTAATAGTCTGCAAATATTCCGGTCAAGGAGAATGCTCAGCCAGGTGAATGATAGTACCTACGGTAGACCAGGATAGGACCATCACCATCCGTCATAAGATCTTGACCACCGGGCCCAAAAATCTGATTCATCTGTTATCATCAAGCTAGAGATAAAGGGCACTTCAAACATACGCTATCGTGGCTGGCCAGAACAAGAGTACCGCCCCCGCTTAGCAGGGATACGCCAGCTTGATCAACAAATCCACCTGTCGGTCTAAGTCGACGAAACACTTGAACCAATAAGCTGCATACAAAGAGAGAAAACTCACGAAGTAGAACGCCCAACACGAATGTTGTAAGTACTTGAGGTTCCTTGGCAACAGTTGTCCCAGCTAGTGAAGAGATAATAAAAACTGCCAAATTTGTATATAGAACTAGCTTCAATAGCTCCATTGTTAGCAGTACGTGTGGCAAGAGAAGTGACGCTGCTGTCACGGAGTAAACCTGAAGAAGAGTTGATGCTGAAAGTTAGATTGAATGTCAGGGTCTCGGTAATCGTTTCGTAGGATGGTTGAACCGACTTCATAGATTTTATGCCAGTCCAGAAGCTGCCTAATGAGAGGTACCAATTGCTGCCATCTGATGGAGATGTTAGACGAGAAAGGGTTGATACGCGTAAACTCACCGATCAGAAGGCTGGAAGATCACTCCGGTGTTGAGTATCACGATGTTATAGGGGCAAACTTGGACTTACTTGGGGTCGATAGCCTTTGAAAAGTGTCATTTATATAGTGCTAAGAATCACATGATTGCACTCACGCTGTAGTTGTTAGCAGTCGACGTGGAAGTGACCAGACCAACATGAGTGAAGCTGCCTTATTTCACAATAAGATGCAACGGCATAATGACTAGAAGTTCAAGAATACCTGGCATTCCAGTCGATGACTTGGCCAAAAAGATAGCTGACTATGAGCAAGTGCATGAGCAAGTTCTACACTTGGATTGGGGGAGTTATGTTTACATTCTGAGATCCAAAGCTAGATGCGGCATAGTATAGCTAGTAAATGAATAAGAAGATGGGACGATGGAAAGTAACTGACAACTCACGAAGAATTCTCCGTTGACGATGGTACAATCTGGCGCCCAAAGGTTACTATTCAATGTGGTAGGTACAGTGTTGTGTCCGAAAACTATGTTTCAATTCACCCATTGGATGTACCAGTGTACTGGTCGGTCCAGGAGGCACCGTTTGGCCATACTTTTCCGACAAGAGTCCAAGCCGTACGGTCTGTAGACGTTCTGATTTCTATCCCGACGGCCGTAGCTTTCAAGAGGGCACAATTACTGAGGGCTCTGATCTTTATGCCCGAGCTACTTACAGAAAACGAAATATTTGCCAGAACTATCCTTGCACATCGTCGGATCGTGAACAGCTGTGTTACCGGTCACGACACCAGGGCCGACGACAGCATATACAAGGGTAGCGAATGAAAGCGAAGCTAAAGCAGAGAGCCAGCGCATTTTTGTTTTAGCTCTTGACCAAAAATCAGCTGAGAGCTTTTATAGAAAATCGACCGTCTATGAACGCGCTTTCATGACTAGGTAATTCAATGTCGCGAGAAAACGCGGGGCCCCAGGAAATGACATGACAGTGACATCTGAATTCATCGTTGACAGATCTGTTCAACGAAGTTCTTGTCAGCTGGATCATGCAGACTTCCCGGCCCGTTTCCGGTCCGGCACTTGATGGATTCGCACTCCGTATGAGAAAGATGATCTCCAATGAGAAGGAGCCCCTATGGCTACTTACAATGTGATGTAATCACGACATTCTCAGTGTCTTCCCGACAACCACATGGCCTCCCCTCTGCCCGACATTCAGAGAGCGATTCGTTGGCACCCTCCCTCTTATGATATCCGAGTCGAGGAAGTGCCTGTTCCAAGGTATGGGTCGACTTTTGGGTTGACTTTATCATAATATTGAACACTGAATATAGAATACAGCACCCTGACGACGCCATCGTGAAAATCAAGGTAGGTAATTCTGTTCAATGATTGGAAGCAGTCTAGATTGATTGAACGATCCAGTTGGGTGGCCTTTGTGGTTAGTCCAGAGGATCTTGAGTGGCATTGTTGACACCTAATCATCAAGTAAATAGGTAGTGACCTCCATATATATCGCGGCCACGGAGGCATCAATCAAGTGTAAGAGTTCAATCATCTATGATAGAGTGGAAATTTGATTGGTGCGGATAGACACGTCTGTGGTCATGAATTTATTGGGGAGGTTGTTGCCTTAGGAGAAAGTTATAACTCAAACGCTCAGGGTCGGCCTGCTCTATATTCCAGTTTGAAAATTAACGACAAAGTTGTGTCACCATTCACTGTAAGTTGCGGGGAATGCCAGTGGGTTCCAGTCACAAATTAATGGGCTCTTCTAATTTACTGGTCAGTGTTTGTCGGCTGGGGTACACGGGCCGCTGTCCTGACGGATTCCTCTTTGGCTCGCCTGCGCTTGAAGGGGGACAGGCACAATATGTGCGCGTTCCAAAGGCTGGAGGCACCTTGTTCAACCTCAGCAATCCTTCCACATGGTCTAGTGCCCTGCCAAGTGATGTCAAGCAAACAGCTCTTTCAACTATTTCTGATAGTTCTCTTGTCCTACTTGCCGACATTTTACCAACCGGCGTTTTTGCAGCCCTACAGACTATCAATCATCCCAAAGTTGCTCCAATGATCACTGGAAAGCCATGGCCTCTTTGTTTCTCTCAAGAAGAAGTGTCTGCGAACGAGGTCGGCTTGACTGATCTTGATCGGATCCTGACGATTGCAATCATCGGCCTGGGCCCTGTTGGTGTCTGTGCCACTGTCAGTATGTTGGATATCCTTGCAACTCGCAATATTCCGTTCCGAATGGTTGCCATCGACCCAATTCAGTCTCGCCGAGAAAAAATGAAGGCAGTATACAACACCATAGACTCTACAGGGAAAGGGACCAGGGAGTTCACTGTTCTCTCTATTGATGAGGCCAAAATCCGAGTTCAGGAATGGACCAATGGTGTTGGTGCAACGGCTGTTTTGGAGGTAGGTTTTTGGCGTTCACCGGGCTTTGCTTCGGTTCACCGCGCAGTAGGTCGTTGGAAACACAAATGCTATGAATCTTGGGTACGAACTTGTGCGGGCTTTTGGCGTCATTGTATCCGTGGGCGTACATGGTACACCACTCCTCCCTGTAACTGGCCGCCAACTGTATAATAAGAACGTCTCTCTTGATTTTGGTCGATGCCCGGCTCGTGCGATGTTCCCTTTGGCCTTTGATCTTCTTGGTGAGTTGACCGTAGAAATTCCTTCAACTGATTTAGTGATATTTCAAACAGTCAAACGGCAAGACGTCTTTGGTAAGGTCGGAGAAACGGCCAGTCTGATTGATCGGATAGTCGATTTTAGTCAGGCAGCGGAAAGCTATCGCGCTTTTGACAAGGGGGAGATTGGAAAGGTAATTTTTGACCCATGGAAAATCTAGAAGAGTGCGAAAAGAAGCGTTCTTCGTGGAAAATAATACTCATCATTTGTTGTACAA
>Ga0153951_1000036_pt1 | contig 48666 bp, 47 predicted proteins | sample TSNJ035MetaG_FD_102278 | JGI IMG/M metagenome (GOLD analysis project Ga0153951, IMG submission 102278) | Attine ant fungus gardens microbial communities from New Jersey, USA - TSNJ035 MetaG | ecosystem: Host-associated > Fungi > Mycelium > Unclassified | place: USA: New Jersey, Wharton State...
AAATAGTGTGGGAAGGATTATGTAAGATATAGATAGTTCTTAGTAAGGGTCATGTGATTGCAGGAGGTAGGCACACAGACCACCTAATATTTGTATAAGTATCCAGGGTCTCCAATGAGGAACTCTATTGAGTTCTTCCTGAACAACCACCTTGGTTGAGCTCTAAGTCCTCATGACTTCATGCTAACACAGGAATTCAACCCTCCTGACCTTGAAAAGGTCTGCTCAGTTTATCTATTGTGATTGTGTAGCAAGTTGCTCAGCCATTCTTCCATGGTCCCTTCTTTTCACCTCTGCAGTTTGGAAATTACTTGGTTGGTTGATTACAGAGCTGGGATTTTGAGATTTGATCAGAAATCACCAATGGACCCTGCATATTTCAAATTCATCTCACCTTGTGTCAATCCTTAATGCCATACACACATGATCAATACCAGATTTGCAATATACCCTATGGAGGTTTCGTCAGTGAGATCATCCATGATAGTCTTTGTTTTCTCTGCTATACCATCCTAGACTACAGTATTCTTTGTGCTTTTTAGAATTTGGGATCTAGATGCTGGAGGCTTCTACCTGGTTTCTGATGCAGTCACTCAGAAGATGTCATTCCATATCAGGAATATCTGTTTGTCAAAAAACAGGGCTCTATTACACTAAATGATCTGCTCCAGAACGGAGCACTTACGCTTGGGAGACTGTCTAATAGCCATGCTGACGAGTTTCCAGTCCATAATGTTGAGACTGAAAACACACCAAGCTGCTAGCAGATTTCTAGTGCTATCGGTACGGGAAGTATTCTATCTGGAAGAAAAGTGAAGACACACTGGGATCTGGTTGCCATTTTCGAGATTGTGTGCATGGTGCATGTTTTTGGATTTCTGTGTCCAAGTTCCTGTGTCCGCTTCTCAGGGGTATATCGTCGATGAAATGCCTAATAGTGTGCTTTCTGTTCAGTACCGTCAAGTATGCGCAACATGTGATCCAGTATGGTATTTTTGAGGAGGAGCAACGGCTCCTCAGGAACTCAGAAAGCGGTTAATTGAAGTCTAAAGAAGCAAGCTGATCTATTTTCGGGCCTCTGAGAAGAGTCATTCTTCTCATGTCACTAGCACAAAGCACCTGTTTGGGTTGTTAATACCTGAAAGAGAAACTCTATGCCCTTGACAAGTCATTTTACGCGGCAGATTATACAAGGCGTATAAGGACAATTTTCGTTTGTAATTTTGATTAATTTATGGTATTTGCAACCCATAAGTCTGGTGGTGGATTCACCACTGCCAAGAGGGTGATGCGAAGACTCCAGAGGCCGAGAGCAGTCCAGGGCTATCACGAGGATGATGGGCGCACAATGGATGTGTACCAAGACTTCCGGGCGCTTATGAGTAAGAATGAGATAATGATCTCGCCAGAAACGAGGTCTGTTCGGCATTGATTGGCCATATGACGGTAAACGTCATTGGTCCATACGGAATCAGCGGAGATAAAGAAGGACATAAAAAAGGACTAGCGTTGAATTGTTCTCACTCTCATTCTACTATCACGTCGTGCCTGCGATATCAACACCTTATTAGATTCGCCCTTCTTCTAGTCACTGACAAGGTCTACAGTTATTACGCTAGTGACAGCAACGATGATGACCACTATAACTTCCATCCCAGTTGATCTGTGCTTGAGGGTTCAATGCGACAAGTGCAATAAAATAACCTGGAAAGTGAGTATTATACAAAATGTCTTTAGATTCTTGGTTGATAGTCTCTCAATTTGTTGTATTCCTGCAGGGTTGCGGAAGGCATGCTGAAGAGGTAAGTGAATTGGACCTGGCCTCTTTTGCATCGGAGATCAGGACTATCTCTCAATCCCGCAGAGGCTCTGGCCAGCTAGTCACAGCAATCCTCCTGGCTGTAGTAGAGAACTGACTTTTTTTTTCAGGTCATGAAGAATGTTGAGGAGGAGAACAAGTGCAAGTGCAACGAGGGAGATAGGCCTAGAATAGAATAAATAAATTCAGGGTCCTTCCCTAGAAAGGAAATCATTCAGGATCTTCAAAAGAGATTTATTTGCTCAGTTCCAACACCCATGTCCTTCTCATAATGCCCGATACTCTGTCCCCTCTTCAGAATTATGACCGCAATCCTGTAGACACGGTTGCCCGTAACCTTAATCAGCCGCGCCCGATGCTCAATAACTATACTCGCTATGCTCGCATAGGGAACGGTCACCACGGCGAGGTCTTTCTCTGCTTCAGGATAGATGCTAGATTTCCCGTGAACGACGTTCGAAGATGGTTTCCAGTTGTGCGTCGAAGATCAAGTCTGTTCTCTTTTTGATGTATGTCCGACACTGACATACTTTCATGCAGGCCATGAAGTCCGTGCGAAGGGATACCGTCATTGACAAATATTCACGCTTAAAGGCAAATCGCATTGCCCTTACTGCTCCTCGCCCCTCAAAACCTGCAGTTGTCGACAAACTCAACACTACTGAGCTCAAAATCAAAAAGGAGATTGCTATTATGAAGAAGCTTAGCCATCCTAACGTTGTCCGTCTCTTTGAAGTCATCGATGATCGTATGAAAGAAAAGGTATACCTTGGTGCGTTTGATATTGTCAATAACATTCTCTACTATCTGTATTCTTAGCCATGTGTGTGATACTTGGCTTAAACCTCGGAGAATATGCTCCCTTACTTCTGCTTCCATCTTGATATCAGAAATATTCGAAGAGTTTATATCTAACCAACCATACTATTCCTTCTAGTTATGGAATATCTGGGTGGTGGCGAGATCAAGTGGCGTACAGATCATGACGAGCCCACGCTTACTCTCGCTCAGACTCGTCGCATTATGCGAGATGCCATCCTTGGCCTCGAATATTGTGAGTCATTTTTGACCCATCAAGTTTGCATGTCTGATGCTGGTCCAAGTGCACTATCAAGGTATCATTCACCGTGACATTAAACCTGCCAATCTTCTCTGGACAGAGGACCGTCATCATGTTAAAATCGCCGACTTCGGCGTGTCTCATTTCTCTTATCATCAACGATTGGCTGAGGCAGGTCAAGAAGGCATTGATCAAGATGATTTGGATGATATTCTCATGGACGAATCTGATCTGACGAAACGCGCTGGGACCCCAGCATTTCTCGCTCCTGAGCTCATCTTCGAACACTTCGAGGAGAAAAATAGACACTTCGTGGTTTCTTCCTTGGTTCCCAAATTTTCGAACAAAAACGTTTCTAAGCCCACTATCACGAAAGCGATTGACGTTTGGGCTCTTGGAGTCACACTATATTGCCTTCTTTTTGGGAAAACCCCATTCTTAAGTGTTACAGAAGGTGGTACCACGGAATTTGCACTCTATAGGGCTATATGTAACAAAGACTGGGAGGTTGCGCCATTAATGTGTCGCGATCAAGTGGCCACTGGTGGCCGACACCCCAAGAAGGGTGGCAAACACAAGCAACCTGAAGGTGCCAAGGTTATTGGTCTGTTAGAACGCCTTCTCCAAAAGGACCAGACGAAGCGCATTGCACTCGACGAGGTCAAGGTTAGTACAACTTCTAACACTTGCATAAATTGGTTCCCTCCACAGACTATTCGACTCTTTGACTTCTGGTCATCATTCTCCTTTTAAGCAAAGCTTATATCAGTAACTGATTGTTCTTTCCACCCTTCGTGCTTCGATGCGATGGGTTATACAGAACTATCATTGGATTACAGCTGATCTTTTGAATCCTCCTGAATGGGCAAAGCTGACTTCGCCAGACCGGAAAGAAAAGGTCGAGGTCACAAAGTCTGACATGTTTTTGGCTGTCAGTAGCGTCCACTTTAGGTGGGGGCTCAAGAGGGGTATGTCGGCTTTGTTCAAGCCTCTCAAGGCTCGGAGTCGGATGACTCCCACGGCTGACTTTTCTCCGATGGGGATCAGTAGCAAATCTGACCTGCAGTCGGGAAGGTTGCTCCCAAATGTCGGAAGTAACAAAAGTCCAGCCATCTCGGGAGTGCAGGATGTGCACGTCTATATTCAGCCTCGTGCTTTGGGTGAGACAGTCGACAAGGGAAAGGGTAAGGCCGTCGTCCGCAATAGCTCTCAGCCGTCTTCACTTGCTGGTCTCTCAGCTACATCGAGCAGTCCAGCACTCGATGCCATCCGAAGGCAACGTTCCCAGATGGGAATACTTGGTCATGAACAGCAGCAACTTGAGCAATCATCAGACTCGCCATCTGGTAGTACTCCTGTTGATCCTGCGCCGAAATTAGAAGATATTATGTCTATTACCACATGGCGTCCTACAAAGTATCCCACACCTACTACGTCACTCACCCCACTCCTCGCCAACATTTATGCAGACGGGACCTCTACCTTCCGTTCTCTTCGGTCTCCACATTCTCGAAAACCAGATCCTGACATTAATGCCGTTGCTCCCGTACCCAGGGTCTTACCTCGGACAGTTAGTACCCTCGAAGGCGGATTTCGACCTGCTGAAGATATGCTTGGTATCTACGGCCCTGAAGGTGGATTGATATCGAATGCGCCTGTTGCAGCTTTGACTAATTTCAAGCGAGCATCAAGTTGGGGTCAGGGAGACGAGGTGGCAATGGCTATCTCATCAGCAGATATTGCCAGTGTGACGAGTGTTAATGCAGAGGTCAATGACATGGTAAGGCTCGTAGGTGCTGGTGGCATTGAGAGTAACCCCGTTGGTCCGACCACCTCCGTGAACGCTGGCGATAGTCTCGGGCCTGGTCATGCTAGGAGTAATGATAGAAGTGGGAGTGCTGGTGAAGGTACAGCTGGTGGAGGACGCTCTGTATGTGCAAAGAGTAGTGTAAGTGAGGGGAGTTGTAGCAGTGGTGTAATGAGACAGTGGGAACCACTTAACGAAGGGATTACGAAATGGCGAGATCAGAGGAGGAAATATCATCACCGTGATGCATCTTCTTCAACTTTACCGTGGGTAGATTCGTTGGACGATGTTGCTTTCGGAGACTCAGGTATCGATGGTGATGCGCAAACTAGTGGTATAGGAAAGTTGAGGGACCAAAAACACAGCCAGACAGAGTCGAGAGGAGAGTTGACAATGGAATGGATGGATGTCAATTATAGGACACCGGGGGGTTACTATGGGGCGTCAATGGGACCTGCGACGCAGTTCTGGAGGCATGGGAGAGGCACGTTGAGTGGGAGCTCGACCATGACAAAGAGTGGAACTTCCAGCCGGAACAACGTCTTAGATCATGGTGATACTTCTGCGGCTAGGCATCAGAAAAAAGTGAAGGTTGTTAGGCGCCGAGAGGGTCCATTGGACAAGTTTTTAAGTGGAGAAGACTCAGATTCTGATACCGACGAGGGGTCGAGCGATGAAGATGACGAGAGCACTTATGAAAGCAGGCACTCGAAGAGATTTGGAAATGATTCCCAGGAACAGCACGAGGAACATTGCGACGAGGACCATGCAAATGAGACCGACGACGAGGACGATGGCGAACATGTACAACAGATTACAATGAAATCCAAAAATATCTCCCTCCGGCAGTGATTGAATGTGTCATTTCCAGTTGTCCAACGATTGTTTTCATTCATCCGCTTGTGCAGTCTTCTGCTAGTGCCCCACAACTCATACCTAATCGATGCACCGTCGTTCTCGTTTACGTCCTCGCTGCTTCAAATTGTCGCGTACTCCTCATTGCAATCTAGTATGTCATCACAAAATAGACATGGAAGTCACAGCTATATATGTATAAAACGTTATTCCCATCTCCTATATTTCTATGTGTTAATTTCTTTCGTGGTCGTGCTGTTTGTAAAATAAGGTTTTCGACTCCTCTCTCTTTTATCAGTTATTATCACGCTTGTTTTGCAGAGATGTTGGTGGGATTTTCTTCATCGATGTAATTTGCCTAATTTTCTGATCTCTAGGTGCTATTTGTTTTTTATCATTCACATTTCTATGCTTTATACACATAGACTGCATTTGCTTGCTGTGTAGTACCTTTCAAATTCGAATGAATCTGTAAAAATGACTTTTTTCATGGTAGATCTTCCATCTTGTACTTGAAGACATTGTTCGAGGAAGACGTTAGTTGGGCGTGCGGCTGGTTAATATACTGTTGACAAAAAGCGCAACTGTCATAGTGCGATAATTATAGGTCTTTTGTTTCAGCTTGTCTTGTCTTCGTTCTTCGCTCTTTTTCATGCTGACCAGAGGTTTTCAAGGATTGTCCCGTAATCTCCAAAACCCCTGACCCCCATCCAGGGGTATGGATTGACAAAGAGCAAAGATATCAGCCCAAGGGTCAGTAGTGCTCCAATCCATGTCAACGCTTCAACTTCACCATAAGGCTTCGTGCAGAGGCTTTTATCACGACACTAGGGTATGGCAAAGGATGATGATTCATGACTCAGTCGCATCGTATTTTCCAAAGCTTGGCTCATTTTCTGTTCCCTTCCTCGTACTCTTTTCCGAAATCATTTGATCTTCTACTGTGTTAAAATAATGCTTCGCAGCAGGTGAGCTCCAGGTCTTCTGAAGAAAAGGGGCATTCATGACAAGAACTTTGATCTTTGATCTAATCATTTCAACATAGAAACACCCATGTAAATGGATTGCCATCTTCCACAGCGATTCATTAGTGATTCATTAGAAAGGATAGCAAATACAAGGAAAAGAAATCCAGAGTGAAATAATGATACTACAACCTACGATCAACTTGATCAGAAAACTTTAGTCAATATAACTACTAGGCAGGCGTCTTCTCTCGCGCAGGCGTACCGTGTCTCCTTGGTGTTCCCGGTGCTTTTCGTGGAGTCATAACTACACTATTCCCATGAGGATTACTGAGAATCCCAGCGGGGTAAACTGCCGTCAGTCTTCTACTTGTACTACTCTCCCCACCGACACTGGCACCGACAGTAGTAGCATGATGATTCGATGAGGTATAGGCGTAAGAATCACCGATTCGAGCAACCTCCCGAGCGGCCCTTCGAGCTTGATCGCCAATTTGGGAGGGATGTCGAGCAGTATCTATACTTGATAATGCGCGCATGAGCTCCATCAATCCTCCTGCCCATAAGAATCCCGATTCGCGCGAAAACGGAGCCGCATCTCGAACATGTAAAGCGGAATTTTCTGCCTTTACGTAATTCCTCGCTACATCTACGTCTCCGGCCCCCTCTGTATAGGATGATCCCACCCGACGTCGTTCAAGATTGTCAAGAAGAGTCTTGTTCCTCTCATCCAACATCATCTCTGCTACACGTGTCGTCATACGAGCAGCATTGACGAAACAATGAAGTTGGTCGATTTTGAATGAGATGTCAGGAAGGAGCTGAGATATCGTGGAATCGAGTTCAGGACGAGTCACGGTGGCGTTTCGATACGTTGTTAGTACTGCTATGGGTCGTGAAGCATGCGAGTGAAGATCAGATGAAGGTGTAGGTGTAACCAATGTTGTTCGTATGAGGTCAATCGACCGTCGTAAGTCCAGTGGTAGATCCGATGGGTCAGGTAACAGCGAGTCCAGATCTTCGTCTCGTTCAAAAATAATCAATCGTTGTTTGCCTTTTGCTTTAGATGACCTAGCTGCCACGGCTGATACTTGAGCTCGGTTGTCTGCAACTCGCTTTTCTATCGTTTGAGAGAATCGTTTAAAGTATTCTTCGTATCGGTATGAAGTCTTTTTCCATTCATCTTCTTCATTTTCGAACCTATCCGTTTTCAATGATGTAGTCAGTGAGAAGACCATACAAAACATACTGGCGTATTTCTTGGCTATACTTGACCTCGAAGTCCTTGTTCTTCAGGTTTTGCTCGTTCTCCTTCAATTTCCCATTACTGCTTGGCCCGGCTGTCGGCTCGGTCGGTCCACCGTATAAACTCAAATCAATCATCCGCTTGGCCAACTTCCGCACAAGATCATCTTGTTCCCTTCGTATCACCTCTTTCGCTCGTTCTGACATAGATGGTAGATTTCGAGCGCTCTTCTGTAGCGCTGCAAATGACGGAAGTGATGATGGTTTAGAAGGTGTTGACGAACTAGAAAACGTAGTCGTCCCTGATGCACGGATAGCACTCCACATCAAAAGTTGCCGAAGGCGTTCAGAGTCAGGGAGATCCAAGTCGATGTGCTTGTAGAAACTAGCTTCTGAAACTGAGTTGTGTGGAGATGCTAAAGATAAAAAGCTGTCAGTTGTCATGTTTCAAAGAATTTATTTGCTCACCAATGATGCCAGTCAAATCGAAGCCGCTGCTGATTCGCTTCCCTCGTGAAACTGAACTTCTCCTTCGGTGATTGGTTCCCCTGTCGTTCCCCCTTCCACGTCCATTATCATTCTCCTGGTCACCTTCCCGCTCACTAGCAATAGCAGCCATAGCTCCTTCTCGAAGACGTTTGTTCCGTTGAATCTGCGGCGTTTCGTCTTGTTCTAGAGGGGCTGACATGTCAACAAGGATCTCTCTTGCTTTTCCCTTCCCCGACAATGGTTTCTTCCCTGTTTCTGGCTCAAGGTGGGAAAATTGGAAGGCAGGATCGATATTCTGATCCATCATAGTTGGGACATAAGATTGTCGTCGTATACTTCGCAATGAATTGACTTCATCATTCATGGCACGTACTGCTTCCTCCACTTCTGCTTCTTCCGGTATTGGCGAAGGCGCAGGATGGGGATAGCGTGACGAGGGTGGCTGAGCCGAAGCACGGAGCCTCTTGATTTGCGTATGTTGTTGAGACGTGGAGAAAGGAGATGAAGATGTTCGGGATATGGATTGAGCAGACGATTGGACGGAGGAGGAAGTTGAGGGAACCGTAGAGAAAGAATGTGGAGGAGCACGGACAATAAAAAGTCCAGATGGTTCCTCTGCGTTGAACACTTGTTTCATGTCAACTTCAACCCGGAGAATACTGGTCAAGGACTCACATTTCCGTTTGTTTGCAGATCTCTGAAATAGATAAATAAAAGCACCAGATGTGAAGAACAAGAGTAGACATTACATCTTTCTTCAGCCGCTTGGCAGCAGCAAGCAATGGATTCGTTTCAACATCCGCAGATTTGCGCTTGACACCATTTAATCCAGAGGGTATCATTGGAGTTGTAATCGCAATAGAATTTGTCGAGTTAACAAGCATCGATGAGGCTCAGTGAGAGCGCGTACGATCGGAGTCTTAATTTATCTTCCCACGATCAGCTCAATCAACAAACCGTGTTGTATGATAGTGTTGTTGTGTGGGGAAATTTTGATATTTTTGAAAATCTACATGGTTTGGCACTTAAGGATTATGAGATATTATTCAACAATACACCAGGATTAATAAGAATATGAGTGGATTAACGAATTCTTATCATAAACAATGCTCAATCAAATACCGTACACTGTGTTCGTACACCGCGTAATAAATTGTTAATTAAAAAAAATGCTTAATCAGATCTTGTTGATCGCCGGAGTCGGTTGAATCGGGACAAGTATCTGATTCAAGGGCAGGTAAATGTTAGTTTATCAGTACAGCACATATCACTTTATAAGATCTAATGATTGAGACAGATTATATTTTCAGCAAGCGGCAAAATAGCCCAGAAAACACAAAGGAGGAGCCTTATTGATCTGGCCACAAGATGCCAAGCATCTAGCTGATGGCAATATTCTCAGGACTACAGCTGATCAAGGGTTGGATGTCTACACACTGTGGAATCGCTCAAGCTGCCAAATCAGGTCATTACCTCACACACTAGTCAGATCTAAATCATCTGACTGGTTATCGCTCAAAAATTCATTGTACCATCGTACAGCATTTCTCCTCTTACCTGCAATCCATCTGCGACTGATAATGTCAGAAAACGCACCCGTTCGTCTGAAGTTGCCAGGAGATCAGCCTCCCCTAGCTGTTGAGGTAGATCTCTATTATTAGCCAAAAACTTGTTGAAACCTATGTTAGGTCCTCCCTCGAGGTCTTGCGATTCACAGAATGATTGTTAATGTCGCTGGACGCGTATGTGTCTAGCTTGCTAAAAGTCGGTACTTATTTATATCGGTCTACACAGGACAATGATATCGTTATCGGCCCTGAAAGACCTGAGGATCACGCCACCCAAAAATATACCAATACAATCATAGGACGATACGCAGGTCGCATCTCCCCTGCCACGCAAGTGTTGGAGCGGCATAACATAAAGAGCGTATTTGCGCCTAAAGTCAATGGCAAGTCCCACTGAATCTCTAATTTTTGAGTGACGTTCAATCTTGGGTAACTAGAGAACTCACGAGTGTCTTTTCATGGAGGTCCACTCGGCTTTGATACGGTTTTATGGAGGGCCTTACTAGACGGCGAAGAACCTGAACTGTTTTCCTCAAGCGAGATAGAGAGTATTCAGTCCCTTCCTCCAGGATCATATGCTTTATTCTGTTCGATCTCTCCTCATGGAAACCAAGGCTATCCTGGAGATTTGTTAACGGAGGTCTTGATTTCTCTCGTACCATCCTCTACTGGGCATGCAGGATACATTGTGATTGTCTACAGATCAAAATTGATAGGTATAGAGAAGGTCGTTACACCTGTTAATTTATCGCAGAACTTGAGCTTCAATTTGGATGCAAGCTTGGCTAATAGCCAATGGCCAGAAGTTGCTTCGGTGACAGATCATAGAATAGCCATCGGGGTAAGCCCAAGACTCTCTAAATGTCCCTCCGACTTAAAATTTGACTGGGTTTTTCGCAGGCAGACTACGTTGCACGGCCGCCTGGATTTGATGTCACAGCGATGGAATTTCTACACGTCTCGACCTTACCCTCCCATGATTTTCGACAACTGCAAGTAATCAGAAACCTCCCCTCGTTTCTATACAGTAAATTCTTGAAAATTCTTATCTGGTGATAGCTGATATTTGATCAGACGACTACTTTCTGTTCTGCGATCACCTGGTTAGCCCGTTACCACGGCGTATCCTTGTGAATCAGCTGCAACACTTTAACATAGTTTATAATATATTTTCACGTAGAGGTCTTTCTCCATATCCCGCTCTTAGGCTTGATTCCAGAAATGCTGGAATAGTGCTTCGGTTCTTCACAAATCGTATGTCCATCATTGTTGTTTTTTTATGCTGTTTTTATGTGGATTGATAAAACTATAGAACCTGGTGCTGTGTTTGGTTCCAATCATCTCTCGACTCCTGACCAAGGTGCCAGGAAATTTGCTCATGGAGGATCTGGTATAAGTGGTCGAGGTGATTCATATGGACCTTGGTGTACGTTTTTCCATGTCGTAAGCGCAAAAAAATTTCGTTACTGACAGGTCGGTCGATCAGCGGCGGTACGTCTTGAATTTCACGAGGTCAGTTACTGTTTCAGTTTTTTCTTAAAAATGGGATCTCAACTTGATTGCAGCCTGAGAACGCTTTCTTGCATCCTGGGAACAAAAACCAGGAGGATACACTTCTCACGACAGATGAACTATACAACAACTTTCTCTTCATAGAGATCAGTCGAGCAGGCTAAGACCAAGTTCTCGGATTTAGATTTTAATCAGGTATAGTCTATTGTCATGCCCAGGTTGTCTTGATCGCTTTATATGTTTTCTTTTATCAGTAACGTTTCCCCATTTTCGGGCTGAGGAGTTAAACAATGTCTCGGTTATTTTTTCTTCATTTCTGTTGAGTTTGTTTGATATTTCTGTCTCGGTTCTTAATAGCAGCAGCATGCTTGGTCTTGCTGGTTTATTAATGAGTTTAGATAAAGAAGGAGGGGAAGCGAAAACTCGTAACAATGAGTTCTTGTCTTAATTGTCTCTATTTTGTTATTTGAATTGAAACATTTGATCTACATTGAACATGAAGACATGGAATGAAATCTTTTATTTGAGTGTAGTGCTTGATCCTCCAACAATGATGGCTGCAATACAATGGCCTACAGACAGCAGAAACCCGTCAGATATATGAGTCCTTGTGTCAGGAAAGCATAAATGGTTGTTGCAATAGCAAGGTGACTGAACAGCTGGCTATTCAAATTGTTGAAGGGGGACCACCGCAGATGCACTTCACCAGTCGGATAATGGAACTAGCGATGTTGTCATAAGTACCCTCCCTACCAGTTAAGGTACTCTCCTTTTATACATGCTTAGTTTATTCGTTACACCTCAGTTATCAATCTACATTATTGTGTATTTGCAGCAAGTTTTTACTTGCCTCCCCTCTCTCAACACAGGTGTACAATAAAAAAAAACAATGATAGTATTGTGAGGGGACAGCTGCAGTTCCATCCACATTGCAGACAAACCTGAATAGCCAACAATGTTTTCCCTTTGATTGACAACTGCGATAATTGACCCCATGATTGACAGAGTTGTTACAACCTCAGTGAGAACTCAGGTTGTAGCACTAAGAAAAGGCTTGAGGGTAAGTAAAAGAGTGGAGAAAACTGGTTAAGCATAAGTATTTGCTGGAGTCTATATACCTATTGTTATTAAAACTCATAGTGTTCAGACTGTAGACCATAAGGAGAAAATAAATTTCACCCTTGAGCATATGTCACTTGATATCTCTTCACTCCTTTACAAAGGATCTAGTCAAGGATTTCTTGTGTAGCCACTTGTAGTAGTTGTTTATTGGTGGTGTCAAGGATTTTCAAGATAACCAGACATTGTCTCATTAGATAGGGCAAAGATACCAGGAGTTATCAAGAGGCAACTGCAGAATTATCTGATAGTTATCTAGAGTATCTCCTTATGCTTAACCAATTGTATCTTCCTACTCTTTGACTCACCTTCAAGCCTTTTCGTGCAAGGTTATGACACTTAGTGCCTTAAGTGATATCCTCCCAGTGTTTCTCATTGTTTATAGATCATTCAGGATGAAGAGGACAGAATCTGTGTGAGAATGAGAAGCACTAGTTGCTAAGTAATGCCAACAAGCATTACAGTCCTTGGGGTCAGTGTCAAAAGAGTAGATGCTGTATGGACAGACATAAGAAGAACAACTATCAGATAGGACTAAGCTTCCTTAAACAAATTTATGGTAGATCATTTCTCAAATAAGTTTGGCATGCAAATGACCAGTCAATTCTGGATGACACCGGTTTCTAAATTTATGAAGAGAATCCTTAGGTGTATGAACAAGGAAGGAACCCTGCTCGAGGCAATGATCGCTAGTGAAAATGACAACTGCCGCCCAAGATCATAAGCAGGTACCGAGTTACTGAGCTGTGGTCAGTGATGGCCGCTGAATGATGTGATTATGAGTTCTGAAAAAGATAACAAATACAATACACTCAACGCTTGTCAGTGTTTGACATGCCCGCCTATCATAATGTATAGTCAATGGTCAGATACTAACACAGGGAGCCCGGAATCTGAGAGCATGTGATACTGCCGTCAGAAAGTTCCGGGATGTTTGTGGCGTTCAGAAGTTAGCTTGGTAATAGTCTGATATTGAAGTAACTATCTAGACAACTGCATAGTTTTTCGGGAGCATTTAATGTGCGCCATGGTATGATGGGTACTTTCGGGATGTGAACCGAATACACGATACTAACATATTCAGGGGCTGCGTGACAGTGTTACCCCATGTGTGTCCGCAGTCAGCTGATTCGAGTGAATTCTTGAACTAGCTTACCTGTTGAATCATCATCAGACCTGTCCTCTGACGCTTTTTTGACATTTCTGCTAATGGCACCACATAGCTAGGCAAGCGATTTCCGAAAGCACGGTAAGTTATGTGTGAGTTAAGAATACGAATGGTCGAAAACGTTTAGGGTGGTCACGGTGACGGGTCAAGTGAGCAATTACCTAATGGACAACGCGGGGATCCAGGTGATGGACCAAATCAGGCGGCAGTCACGCGGAGAGACGGCAGGGTAAGGGAAACTTTATTTTATTTCATTTTGTTGTTTGTTCTTCCTCGTCCTCGCCCCGTCCTCGCCCTCGTTTTCTCGCTGCTGGACCGGTTTCTAGGTCTGTGGTCATACAAATTTCTCTCTCGACCAAGTCCTCCTGTGCCTTTCATAGACCTTCCGTGAAAGTGCTCCATTTCTGGTATGTTTCTTGGCTGTTGGTTCCGCCCATGACTCCACTGCTTACTCTCTCCTTCTAGGACCTCTTGCAATGCAGAGGACGCAGTTAGCATTGCTTGCAGTCGAGGAGGAAGCTTTGAGGCAGCTTGAAGGCAATGAAGCGCTGCCTTGGCTATGGAATGGTGGGTGTGCTACTTGTGCTTGATGTGCATATTCAAGTTTTTTTGCTAGTGTTCACAAGACATGGTAGTGCGGTCAAGGATGGACAGAGATTTGAGAATATCTTGTGGCGATTGTGGTATAAGGTTTTACTGGGCTCAGACGAAGAGCTGGATGCAAAAGTTTACCGCCCGCCTACACCCGACGGAACATCTCGACCGTTTGGTAAGCTTTGGCTGTTATATTTTCATGCACTCGCTCATTCCGAAGTAGAAATTTGTCGGAGCTCATCCAGGATGGCCAAGGTTCTCTGTGAATTACTGCCTAAGGCGACCTTACCTTCAGTCTCGATTTCAACCTCTACCCGCACTATATCCCAATCACTTTTAGATATCTCGGGTACCTCTGCACCTTCTACGGCGTCACTGCCTACACCAGAGTCTGAGATTGTCGAGGAGCCTTGTTGCTCCCTTGTTTTCGACTACTCACCGAACCCGATGATTGCAAATCATCACTATTCATGTTCCCCCATTGTATCTGAAAACATTTTACCTCCTCCCAAACTCGTGGTTGTGGATCCAACTCCTAATCCAACTCCCCATCCGACGCCTCCCAGTACACCTATTGTCCCTTCGTATTTACATGCTTTGAAGCATGGTGCCACGGAGGCTTTGACTCTGACTGCGAAAGCCACTGTGGTATGCTCTGATAGTCTGAAAGTGCCGTTGCTGTGTGTTCCTGGACATGATATACCTATGCATGCGCAAGTGGGGATCAGTAGTAGACAGGTGAATCTACAATCACGAGAATTGGAGGGTTTTGATGGGGATGAACATCATGAGTACCCGTCCAATATTAACACATGTTTATCTGGAGGTAGGTATCACTTTCTTTCCTCGCCTATGCACGCACTTCGTTTTTCTAATGTTTTCTTGTTACCATAGAACGGATTCCTTCTCTGCTCCCATCTCCGCCCTCAAACTCACCTCCACCTCCCCTATCAGTTGCTGCCACTGCCATCAACCCTGCAGTGGGTGATTTAGTTGACCCAATGACCCAAGACAGGCATTCGACATCAGAAACTAAGACTGATTCTTCATTATCCTCTTCCGATGTCACGACTACAAGGACGGCGACGGCGATTGGGCCTGTCTGTGGTGAAACAATGATGAATTCGCTGAAGACACAATCACTCCCTTTTCTTCCTGATTTGGCAGATGAAACTGTTCCGACTTCTGAAGATCTTTTTTCTATGACGTCGATGGGGAATCAATTTCAAGGGGTAAATACCATCACTAATTCTACTTCCCTTGTCGCTGTTGATACCACCGCCACTACTCCTCCTGACGCCGATGCCGCTGCTGTTAACTCATCAGTAAAGACCGATTCTGCCACTGTGATAAATACCACTAGCACAACTGCTAGTACCACGACAGCCATCAATGCTGATACAACGCTTACGTTATCCTCAACAACTTCGTTTTCGTCCTCTTCACCCTCTTCTGGTCGACCTCCAGCAGCACCGCCTAGAAAGGCGGCGTGTAGTATAAGTGCGTCAGCGAGCAGTGGCACTTGCGGTCGTGGACATCAGAATAAAATCGGAGCGTTATTAAATGGGAGAAAGGGTGTGAGGTCTAGGAGTACGAGCAAGAATCGGGTGGGCGTAGGATGGGTAGCGAAAGTTGGGTCTGATAGGTCGTTTACTTCTGCTATCCCGTTCACGAAGGACGATCCGACGATGTTGACAACGGAGGTTTCCACTATTACTGATATGAATACCCGGAGTGCAAATCTGGATGCTGACACTCATATCGATGCTAACGTCAACAATGTCGTCTTCGGTGGAAAGGTTCCTACAGCTGATAATAGTGTCAGTAGCAGTGGACGTGATCGACAGTCTGGTATAACTCAAAATCGGACTCTACCGGGTCAAATTCCCACCAGAAGTACGACTTTCGCAGTTGGCAAACACCATCATGTAAGAAGACAGTTCTCTTATCAATCTCACCCACGTCGTCACTCCCAGCACCAACCTGTCAAAGAAAGTGCAGAAGAAAACAAACGCCTGATAGTCAATGGCGTTATGAATGGTGCTGGGAAATTGAACATTGGTTTGCATAGGACAGGGACGAAGAGTACCAAGAGTGCGAGGAGTGTGAAGAGTAGTGGTTCTAATGTTAAGGGCGAGACAAGGGATATTGGAGAGGAGTTGGCTTTGGATGTACTGCAGCAGCAGCAGCAACAACAACAACAGCAGGAAAAAATGAAGACGGAAGAACCAGGAAAGGAAGAGGAGAGAGAAAAGTCACGGAATGTATCGGTTGTGAAGAGTCCGGAGGAAGTTGAAGGTGATGCAGTAGTGCAAGCGATGTCACCGTTGAAGGAGGAAGGAACATTTGTTGACGACATTCGAGGCAAAGGGAAAGCAAAATTTGTTCCTTCTGTTGCTACTATCACTTCTAACGCTACCGCCAGCGGTAAGCTGAACCGTCCTACTACAACCAAGAAAACATCAGTTGTGGTACCTCTTCTTCATGTTGAAGCGACGCTCGCAGATCCGTTGCTTCCCAGAACTACGAGTCGGAAGATTATAGTCACCAGTGGTTCTGAGGATGATGAGGATTTTGAGACAGAGACAGAGGATGAGACAGATTGTGCTGGTACTGTGACTGGGACGGGGAGTACTCTCACGGATAAGAGTCATGTCAAGGAGAAGGGAAAAGGAAGGGAACGAGAGGGAGTTTCGAGTGAGTCGCAGCAGAAATTGAAGGTGCAATTTGAGTTGCAGCAGCAGAAGAAGAAGCAGATATTAGAGCAGCAGCAGCGGATTCAGCAGCGACTGCAGGCGCAAGCACAGCAGCACCTGACTCGACCTCGACCTCGACCTCCGCTAGATCGTACTCAATCTCATAATGTTGTCCATCCCACTCGTACAACTACGACTACTGCTCACAAGCACGCACCCTTCCGGGGACAAGTTCAACAGCACCAACGTGCAGTGTCCGAACAACAGCATGCAGTGGAAGATCGCAAATGGAAAGAAGAATTATTTCTTAAACTACCCACATCGTCTTTCCAAGATTCAGTCAAGATTGCGAGGGCAAAAAGTGTACCTGGATTGTTGAGTCGGTTGTTGAAGCCTGATCTACAGATATTACCTGTGGATCCGTCGTTGAGGAGTCATAGCGGGGATGGGAATGCTGGAGCGGGTAGAAGAGGATTTAATTCCGAGATGATTCAACCTTTGAAGCCGCTTGTTCCTTTGCATGTAGGACAGCAGGAGGAAGCAATAGTACAGAATCAGCAGGTACGACCGCAAATCAAAAAAGAAGTGCCTGTTCAACCTCCGCACCCACAAGAGAACCAACAAGCGCCTCCTGTTCATGAACCTACGACAATGGTTAATCCTCAACCTCAGCTCCAGCCCCCCAAAACCGTTGCTACTCGTCCCGTTCTTTCTAAACCACCTGTGGACAAGGATCCAGCTACTGGCGTTGATGCTGGTGGCAATCAGCGCCCGCAACATAGCCGAACAACCAGTCGGACATATCGACTTCCTAAACGTTTGGAAGCATTAACCAACTCAGGCGGTGGTGATGGGAGTGCTGGAAATGCCGGGGGTGGAACTTCTAAGACGCCTGTAGCGATTGCAGTGATGTCGGAATTGCGTGTTGGGAGTATCCTTGGTACGAAGAAACAAGTTGTTATTAGAGGTGATAATGCTCTTGTGGATATCAATACGAATGCGAGCGGTAGTGGCAGCGGCAGCGGCAGTGGCAGTGGAGGCACGATGGGTTTTGGTAAAGGAAGGTATAAATCGAAAGCACCACCTCCGGAAACGGTTATGGAGGATACAAGTGGTGAAGAGAGTGATGATAATGAGAATCGGCTAGATCTGTCTAAGAGCGTTGCTCAAGAGAAGCTGAGGGCATTGCTGGAAGCGAAAAAAGGGAAGAAGTCGGTCCAGGGAGATGAGCAGCAACAGCAACAATCAAGAGTGAATCCACAAATAATTGAACAGCGATCTAGCGAACCGATTTCAATACCCCCATCAAAAAAGTTTTACCCTTACAATTTACCACCACCGAACCCACCTACTTCACCACGTACAACAAGACGGAAGATGTTGACTGTAGAGATCCCTGAGAGTTTAAGAAGAAATCTTTTGTGGGAGAGACAGGTTAGTCAGGCGCACCGAAGAGGATTAAAGAGGAGTGCAAGTAGTGGAGACATCGCCAAGGGATGGGAAATACCTAATGTTGTGAAGTTGACGCCGAAGTGGCTTAAGCAGGAGCCGGAGGATGAAGAGAAAGAAAGGTTGAAGGAGAGTAGGAGGAGATATCTGGCGAGGACGAGAACTTGGTTGTTCGAGTATCATGGTGCAGGATGGTGAGCCTGGAACGACATGGATCAGGCACGGTTTCTTGCATGCGGAGACTTGCCATCGAGTGTTCCTTGCTTTTCTGTGGATTGGATTCATACGACTGTATGAATTATATTGACTTCAATTGTTCATTACCAAAGGGCAGATATCATCCAATTCGGCGACTCGCTTTTCTTCCTCCTAATCATTTGACACCGGCATTATCTTGTCTTTCATGTAATTGGAAGCAGTCTGTTCTCAGGTGAACACCTGCTGTTCGTTTTCTTATCTCTTTGGTTGGTTATGTTCGCTCTCTGTCGTGTATACATTCGTGCGTTACGTTACGTTTACCCATTTTTGCATTGGTCATTTCCATATCCTGCTTGTGCATTACCCATTTCTTCCCATTCTCCATCGCCAATCATATCCAGCCTTCTTCCATAGCCATCGTCGTACGACATAATAACTCATCTTGTTGTATATCCATTTTTGCTGTCGTTTGTTGATCAAACTCCGATGTGAATATTGTGATTAGCTCCAAATAAAGTCAATACTTTTTACTCTGCCATGCAAAGGACAAATTAGGTCTTATTCTTGGCTATCTACATGTGTCCAGTGTTGCGAAAGATCCAACCGACATATTGAAAATGGTTATATCTACTCCGGTAAAAACATAAAATTTTCCTATCGTTGGGGGACTGAAATGACAAGCTAGGTGTCTCTGCTGCTTCAAATCAATGCGTTAGCCGATCAATGAGAAGTAGCCCCAAGTCTGATTTGCCCTCAGTGGAAAGTTGTCCAAGTTACTCCTGCCTTGTCAAAATAATCAGCAGCACCAGATAGATACAAGACACGAGAAAAAGCAGCATGAATCTTGATGAATTGAGGATTGAGTCGAAGAGTGAATTCAAGCAGCAAGGCCATGGGTATCTGAAAATGACTGCAAACCATTCCATTGGAGTCTCTAAATAATTCCTGTCACTCATTATCTGGATTCTGAATCTGGGTGTGCACAAAGAATCTGGTCAGATAATCAATCTGACAATAATTAATGTCTTACAATCTCAAAACCCATGCTAGAAAAATCAAAATATAATATTGGCCAGCTCAAGACCCACACTACGAGCAACTACATAAGTACAATGGATACAGACCACATTACTTGAGTGCTTTTCAACATACCACAAAAGTGTCCAGATGGGTTGGAAGTATGAACAAGGGTAGAGTACACTCTCAAGAGTAGATCCCACCCAGAGGTAATACTGGGTGGGCACTAACAATCATTCATAAACATTGACATTAATCCCTTGAACTACTGATGTCAACGATGAATACCAGATTACTGGTAGTAGACCAACACAACACATGGCCTAGACATATGTACCCCGACCTCGACCTCGACCCCTCACGCCACCTCTTGGCCCTCCTCTCGCCACATCGTTTGCATGAAAGTTAAAAATTCCACGTCCACGAAATGGTCCAAACCCTCGTCCACGTAATCCTCCTCTGTAGTGTGTAGGCGTAGTGGATACCTCTGACTGGCCCGAAGAATTGGTGTGTCCATTGACGTGGTTTGCAGACGAATATCCACCCCTCCCGCTTCCATTTCCATGGACAGTAGGTGCATGTCTGCCCCGAAGAGGGGCATTTGGAACAGCATGATTGGCCGAAGCTGAGGGATGACCACCTCGTCCGTTGCTATGGCCTCCTACTACTCGATTGGGATTGCTCATAATGTGGACTGGGCCAACGGATTGACTGAAACTGTGAAATCAACAAGGGACGGAACGCGCGACTGCGCCTACAGACCTTTGTGGAAGTTCTGGTCGGAAACCCCAGGTAGTGCGTTGACTAGGACCTGGCTGGGCTTGGGGATTCGAACCGGACCTCGGTTTGAAGGGTGTAGAAACAGGTGGAGGGGGAGGAGCTTTGGGATTAGTTGAAGTGATGAATTGAGGGTTTGAGAGGTTGAGACACGAGTCAAACTCAACCGTCATGCCCCTATATGGCGAGCACCTTGAAAACAATTAATATAAATCTTAGCTACAACAAAATCCAAACCTATCGCCCAATGTCACTCCAGACATGAATGGAACATCCCAGAGAACATCCATCGATTTTGTGTTGAGACCAATGACGATTCCTTTGACTGACAGCGGCACAGCACCCGAGTCCCTTACCATGCTTACACGATCGCCTAGCTCGAACTTCTGATTCTGAAGTCGATAAACTGCATGATTTGGCTTGAGGATCGCTTGTCTTGGAATGCCCTTGACGATGACTTTCTTGAAGGCAGAGGGCGTCTTGACCTTTGTCAATGCGTCTGCCTGTTCTTCGAGTTCCATGACCGTTTCCTGTCATAGTTCAATTAGCAACGTCAAGCATCACAAAATGAACAAACCTTCGACAACTGATCGCAGGAGAGTGAAACCGATTCAAGGTCCGTAACACCTTTCGTCTTCAACCAATGCTTGACTTCCCGAACCTTTTCATCTGGGTTTCGACACCTGAAGATATCAGACGCATTTACTATCACATCGCCATCGACATCCAAGTATCTAAAGATTTCAGGAAACGCATTCTAGATGAAGAACGAGTCAATTCACTCTTCCTTGTACTTGTGGGAACTGACCTTATACTCTTTGATCAACCCCACGGCTTTTTCGCTGTACTCCCAATATCTGCCGTCCTTCCTTGTATAATCGACAACTTTGAGTGCCTTAGCTTCAAATTTTAAGCTCAAACCGATGTTCGTCTTCTGTTTGTCCTGCCCAACCACCATGTAACTCGCGGTAATTTTTGAGAGTGCCCGCGGAGAAATTCCTATATGATCTGCAGCCCGAAACGATGGTGTGTAAGTCGATGTCTTCCTATTCCTGACAATATTCCTAAATGTCTCTATTTCCGACTTTTCAGAGGGGAAGAACTAAATGGGATCAGATCAGTGAACTGTTGGTAAAAGTAAGAAGAATCACTTTACTGCAAGGACTACTGAAATACTGATATCAGACGTGTTAGTCACTTGTGCTGCGACACCGTAAGCATGCTCTCCCAAGAAAAACACTTTGCTTCCTTCCGGAAATTCCTCTTTCAGTGAAGGTGGTTCCCTCTCCACGAACCTCGGATCCTCTGAGATGACCCCAGTTGGGCACATCTGCAAAGCCTGTTCAATTTCCTTATCCGCTTCTTCGTAATCCTTCACCAATGCTCCTGTCTCAAGTCGCTTTAAACCCTTCAATGGTCGGACGTGCAGCAGCATCTCAACATGCCCCGTCAAAACACCGTACTTCTTGGAATATAACGACTCGATACGCTCAGCCTTTCTCTCCCACAGGACCAGACCCTGTTGTGCGTGTGGGGTTGATAAAACTTTAGGAGGTGAACCGGGAATTATGGACATCTTCTCATATCTGAAGAGATGATCAGATACGGACACTACCAGACCTTCCTGGAGGAAAGGCCAGCCGATGAACGTCTTCTGTCCTATCATCATACTTGCAACCTCCTCCACCTTCATTTCTGCGAGAGGATTCTCAATTTTGACGATCATCGACTTATTCTTTGATTCATAACCGTGGACATTGACACCGTGGAAGTCAAGCACAGCAGTATGTGGGAGCGTCTTAAGTGATGGAAAGCCGGCCAGAGCATCTGCGCCAAGAAATACGCCATCACAGAGCCCTGGTATCAAATGAAGACCATCGAGCGTAGGAAGATCGAATGGCTCCATACGACAATAGCAGCGCTGTATTGTTGGGAAGAACCCTGGAAGAGACGAGGGATATGTTGTAGGTCCGCTAGGATCATAACTGAACCTTGTGCTGGTCCCCCAGGTGTTGCGTTTACGTTCCTCTGAGGTCAGTCTATGTTTTCTAGCTGGACACACATTATTAGACGATTGTCATCAAGCATAATTACTCACAGGTCATTGCCTTCAGAAGTCTCTCTGCACTAATAAATGGGATTTTCACGATGGCCTCCCAATCCTGTTTCTTTCCATTGAGGTCTTGTTCGAATTCGGTAGGATAAAAATCCAAGATTGGAGAGTTTGAATCGTACATGAGGTCCCGATATGCCTCAGGAATATGTTCCATACTAGCTACGGGAAGGACACCCATGAGCTGCTCAAATGGTTTGAAAGGAGCACCGAGCTCGAAATTGAACGTCATTTCATCAACATTGCGCAAATCTGTATCACGAGTTGAACATTTATCCACACCGAAATGTAAACTTGAATCGTACCGGAGATACGAGGCGCATAATGATAATTGTAAAACCAGCCCCATGATGCAACGCCACTATAATAATAGTGCATCACCCACTGCAAGCCTTCTACATATCGGTATACCAAATCACCCATCGCTTTGCTGTCATCGTACGAGAATTCAAGCTTGCCCTGTCATTCATTAGCAGAACCCACAAGTTATTTCGGCAACCATCTCACCTGATAATACCCTCGTTTCCACTCATCCATTTTCTCCTTGATCAATCTCTGATGGCGCGCCTCAAATCCACCATCTGCCTCCTCATCAAAAATTGGCGCCTTCTCATACTTCTGCAATATGCGATCTATAGCAGCGCTACTTTCCTCGTCGTCATCATCTTCATCACTCACATCCTCCCATTCACTGTCTGGTGGACAATCAACATCTTCATCCACAACGGTCGCACTAGCAGCACTCTCCTTCAGATTTTCTTCGATACTTTCGTCCAGACCTGGGAAACGCCAAGTGAGAATATTGTTGTCGTTCTCATCGAATTCATCCCATCGAAGGTCTAGATGTAGGTCCTCAGCGAGATGTTTGACGAATTCGCGTTCGCGAGCAGGAAATGTATTCGTCATTGCCAGCGTACCCTTCCTAGCTCCACTTCGACTGCCAAGCACATAATCCTTTACTTTATCAAAAATCTCTCTTTGCAGTTTTGTAAGTACTTTCACGACAGAGCATCAGTGGAACGAAAGATATGCCCCAAAATTGACCGCACCTAGCTTGGACTGCTTCCGTCCCATCTCTACTTTTTTCATATGTTTGACCTGTTTCCCCTTGAACCATTTTAAGTCTGCGTATTCTTTCTCGAACACGTCCTGCTCCCAAAGTGTCATTTCATCAAGGATGACTTGCAAACGCTTCACATTGATAACACCACTTTCATTGATATAACCGTCTGGCGGTGTTATAGTTCAAATAAAATAAAACCTCACAAATAAAATAACGATGCTTACCAAGGCCTGGCAAAACCTTCTTATATACCTCAAACAACTTCTCTACTCCATTCTCATGGATATGCAAATCGGGCAAATTAGGCAAGAAATCATTCCCAACAAACACAGCCAGTAGTACGAAGTCGTCTATGACGTGCTCCAAATTATACTCGAAGGGCAACGTTGGCTCGATATCACGGAACTCGAGGTCGAGATATTCGCGCATAAGACATAGGTGAAGCAGGTAGAAATTGATGGACTCCAAGCTGGAACTTGAATGAGCCATGAAATTTTGTACTCAGTAGGATAAAGCAAACCTCGTATCTTTCTTCTTTCTCGAACCAGGGCCAAATTTGACCTCTTCTCGCAACAAACAGAAATGAGGGTCATGACTGACTAGTCCAAGCATGATGAGGTCAGCATCTAGGCCATATAAACAGTGCCGAATGTTGGGGTTATAGTCTGGTTGCGCTCGGGATAACCTGATGTACTCCATGATCTTGTGTTCTCCCTCTCCAGGGACCTCATGACCAGACAAAACGACTTCAATATTGCGCCAATTGGAGTCTTCAGAGATCTTCTTATTAACAAAGTATCGCAACTGCTCTGACAAACGAGTCATAAACGGAGTACCTAAAGGACCAATGATAAATGGACCACGCTAGTAAAAAATGGTAACAATGACACACCAGGCGTTATACAATTGCTGTCGAAAGCCTTCTCATCAGGCAATTTTTCACCCTTTCTCTCTGCTTTTTCCCTGACCTCTTTTGCTTCCTTCGCTGTACGGAAACGTCTGCTCCGCTGTTGGTTCATCTTAGCACGAGGAGCAACACCATCCACGGCCATGAAGAACAGCTTCTTAGGCTTGATCTTGCCAAATAGATGATCGACATAAGCAAAAATTGATGTGAATATTTGGTCTTCAGAAAGTCGGAAATGAGCATCTTCGTCATTGGGATGAGAACCTAGAACTAGATCAGCCAGACAGCAAGAAGTGATTCAAACCGCATACAGTTGTGAATGATCCCATTAAAGTCGAGATACAAGTTATCTACAGAAGAAACGTAAGCCTTCGCGCTACCCGTACAAGACTCGATCCGCACCAAACTCTGGAATCTTATTCTCCTGAATTATTTGAGATGTCAAAGGGTAGCGTTCACTAGAAATATATGAGCAGACGCGTAATATATTGAATCTATCACTCACGAGATATAGCGAAAGAACTATGCCAGATGAATATAAGTAACTACCAACAGACCTGAAACCAAGCGTACTTTTGGGATACCTGAAATAAAGTCAATACAATGAGAGCTATTGCCTGTCACCTTCAACGTACCCATGATATTGATGAAGGAAAAGAGCGCAACGATAATGGTGAATTTTAGATAGGATTGTCACTAAGGAACACGCTGACCGTGGAAAACTGATGCCAGATTGATTCAGAACCTCTTGATGCTGCCTCCGTGTCGGACTCCTTTCTTGCTCAAGCCGATACAGCTGGAACGTTCCCGACACGGATTCTCTCAACATTTCCTCATGTATAATGCATCAAGTCAATAAATCTGTGCCCTGACCTGATGTCATTCCATCCCCATTCTCGTCCTTGCGAAGGTCGTTCAGCAACTCATCAAAAGATTGATGGACCCTACATCCTAGGCTCCCAAATATTTGAGTCTTCATGAGCTTCACTCATAGACATACACAGAATCTTGCACTTCAAGCTAATACAACCTGAATCTCAGAAAATCATGCTTTTAAGTGATCGCCTCCTTACCTAATACAGGCGAAAAAACTGTGGCCACGACATGTGCTGGCCCACTCTCGTCATCTCGTAGAATTCATGGTATATGGGAGAAATGGAGCGTGATTCACTGAAAATGAACTCATCTCAACGTAATAGTCCTCAAACGGTGTGAATCAAGGGATATTGATCCGCTGCCCATGCAAACACTTATTGTACACATGACAATGGCCCACTCAAGGACGTCCGCTTTTCCGGAATCAAGACACCGAATCTTTCCATTGGAAGCTTCATAGACCTGCTGATCGAAACACCTCGAAATGGGAGAAATTCGTTTTCTATCAGCCACCCCCTATTGCACATCCTTAATGCCATGTCCACAATATGGTAGCTATTTCTGGAAATGCTACCAATGGTGCACATACTGACACTATAGACTATGCAGGAGAGTGTGCCTTGATGGCCGTAACATATTATCTAACACGTATATTCAAGGCTCTATTACACCAGGCATCGGAAAACTACAACCGATGAGCAATGAAGAACTCGAAGAAGTGGATCTCACTTAGACTTGGTGTTCAAAACCCCGAAGCACTCTCGAACAATCTGCAGTTGATTGCCGCTCCTCCTGAGCTTGTCCCGCCATTAACGGAGCAGCCAGGGACAGAATCCATTCCCATGCACTTCCAAGCATGCAGAAGGAAGGTGCTTCCATTGCTGTGTAACTACCAGGCAGGACCAATTTTGGTTGGGTCAAGTTTATGGCAATCGGTTCTCGTTCTCCCCGGCAGTAAGTCAATCTAGTTGAGTTTGTATCATGATCGTAGCGTCTTATGAATTACGGCATACGTCGTATTCGGGCGGCCTCAATACTAGGAAAAGACAACGCTGCTCTGTACAGATGCTTAGGTGCTATATGTCGAACATATCTACTCTGCTGTAGATGGTTCTCTGCAACGGGCAGTGATCGAATTCTGCTCTACCAAGAGGTTTATATATACAACCTTCTGAGAGACGCATGAAGAAGGGTTATCTTGTTTCAAGCTTTACCACTTCCGGTCAACTTAATCGCCCGCCCAACTTATAGATAAGGCTCTGCCCTATTCGGTTCAGGAGTCATCATCCTTAGCATTAAGCTACAACAGTCCATCTCATCTGACTAAAAAATTGAGGTAAGTAACATCATCCACCATAAATTCGTGAAACAGATACTCGAGAAAACTTGTAAGCTAAGATTCAACAATGATTACTATCGGACGAAAATATACAGTCATCAAGTTTCAAATTTGCACTCAAATACTAGGAACACGTTGCAGAGCGAGAGACTAATTCCGTCAAGGTCAACTCACAGTGATAAATGACCAACCCACTATAAGAAAAATTCTTTGCCAGATCTCAATCATTATACATGTATGTCAAACTGCGTGAGGACCATTCTATCTATCGGCCGTGCATCATGATTGATTTCGCAATTCGCCTTCGATGCATGGCCATCGCCAAGAATGCTATCATTTCACATGTGTGATAGATTCAAGGGAGAAGGAAGAAGCAAGCGGTAAACAAATCACACCCTTTATTCCCGGTGTTCAGTTTCGGCTGCGCGACTCCAAGACTTCCACGAGCTATAGAAGCATTGGCAAGCTCAGCCCTGTCAGCGGCCTGGGGCGTGATTCCCAGCATGCTGTGCCATGGAATATCACCTGAATCCTTGTTGGGTTAAAATCTCCCATCAGAGTTTAGCATAGGGATGTGACTGAACACCACCAGCTTACGAAGACTTCGCCTCTTAGACCACCCGCCACCGCAGTATTGGTCTATATATATCTTTTCATGAATCTAACATTAGTCCACTTGTATCCGCACACCTCCCACCTGCACGTATCCTCCCGATACACAATTGGCTGACATCATGTCCCTTGGTAGCAAGTTGACAACCATATCAACACGGACATCAGTTTTACCACAGGAGAGCTCCATCCACAGCTGCTATGGCGGTTAACGATTATCCGTGACCTGATGTAAATATGATGACTTTGACACCTTGTTTTATCCAACAAGGAATCAATTGCTGATAAAAAAAATCTTCATTGTGACTGTGACTCGACTTGACCGAGCCTAACTAAATACATGTATTCCACGCTGATCGAAAGTCCACTGGATGTTATCAATTAGTAGAGAGGGTCTGAGGTGTACAGCACCTGGGATATAGATCGACGTGAATGTCACTGACGCCTCGCACCTCATGATTCGCAGGGACCTGCTTACCTATGGTGCGACATGGATGGAGAAAGATAGCGAACACGTGTAGAAGCCGAAGCTCAAGATGATCTATTTCTATCACCGAATTCATTAAATATCGTAAAAAAAACTTGCAATATTACTCGTTCAAGGTTTACCTCGACTAAATACCGTTTCACATTTTACTGACGTCGCCTCGCCTACAATTGCCGAACTAAAGCCATTCTACCGTCTGTCGTCCAGAGAGTCATAAGTTGATAATCAATCAACGAAAGGACAACTCACCGCGGGAGGTTTCGACGAGATGTCATATGTCACCCGATTGATACCAGCGACCTCGTTGGTGATACGAGAAGATATACGCTTGAGTACCTCAGGGGGAAACACGTACCTTCATTTTCCCATTTTGAAACAAAGCGCAGGCGATTTCGGAAACAAAGCACGAGGATGAACATCGGAAGCGTGAGACCAAAAGGGGTGATTGCAAACGGGACTTGTGATGAACCCTGAAATCTACAAGGATACAAGAAGCGCTTACCAATCGGCGGTCATGAAATCTTCAGACTGAACAGCACGCAAAGCGATGACCTAGGGATGCATATCGAGTCAAACTTGATCACTTATCGTGCCTAACTTACTTGTTCATAGGTTCTCTGATCCCCCATTACGCCCACAGCCTTCACAGGTAATAGAACCGCGAATGCCTGGGAAATTTCACCATACAAACCTGCGCTACGAATCTCCTCAATGTATATACTATCCGCATGTTGAAGAATCTTAACCTGGTCGCGAGTGACCGCTCCCAGAATACGAATCGCCAGACCAGGACCCGGGAAAGGATGTCTTTGAACAAGGGATGCGGGTATTGAGAGGAGCCGCCCTAACGCGCGAACCTCATCTAAGACGAAAATAAGGTAAAGTCAAGATGAGGAAAGATTCAGTTATCAGCGGTCCTGAATCCTACTCGACAGTCCTTCCTTACCTTTGAATAGTTCTCGAAGGGGTTCGATCAATTTTAATTTCATGTCCTTCAGTAAACCTCCTACATTATGATGGGTTTTGATTGTAGCACTGGGACCCTTGAAGCTGATGCTCTCGATGACATCTGGATATAAAGTACCCTGAAGCAACCATTCGACACGACCTTTATCCGTGCCGTCTCTTTCTTCATTCTCCGCGGCCACCTCGATCTTAGCGGCCTCTGCTTCAAAGACGTTGATAAATGTGTTTCCAATGATCTTACGTTTCTTCTCCGGATCCTCAACACCTTCTAAACGGGACAAAAACAAGTCCGAAGCGTCAACAACAGTCAAGTTGACCCCAAGATCTCTATTCAACATTTCATCAACTTGTTGAGCTTCATTCAACCTCAAAACGCCATTATCCACCATTATAGCGTGAAATCTGAAGAGAATATCAATCGAGGTCGTGTGAGATATCTCTGCGACATACCGATCACCGATGGCTTCATTCATTAACTTTGCAGCGACCGTACTGTCAACACCACCACTAACTGCCCCGATTACACGACCTTTCGGACCACATATCTCCCTGATACGTGCAATTTCCTTACTGATAAATTCTTCCTGGAGATGGCAAAGTCAGAGATTCAAATGAGCGAACAAAAAAAAAGTACCATCGTCCAATGAGGTCTGCACTGACATATGTTCAGAATGAAACTTCCGATAACCTCCTTTCCTTGAGGAGAATGTGTGACTTCCGGATGGAATTGGATACCATAGAGTGGTCTTGAGCTGTGAGCGAGAGCAGCATAGGGCGCAGATTGTGTGTAACCGATGATATTAAAATCTTTTGGAGGTTCCGAAAGCTGATCGCCATGGGACATCCAAACCTGTCTCAGAGATAAGCTTGTCTCTCTTCTAACTCGGGGCAAGAAATCAGGGTGCACCTGCATCTCATCTCCTAGACTCTTAAATAAAGCGTCCACAGAACCTTTCCCGCCGACTTTATTTATCTTTATTTTTGCGGAGCCATATTCCCGATGATCACACTTGGTAACCTGACCACCTAGATTCCACGCTATTTCCTGAAAAGTTTCATCGATTTTTGCATCTACAACCTGAACTGCCATGAACTCGCCTGTAATCCATAGCAAATCCCAAGAACTGGAACTCCAGCTTCAAATACAGCAGGATCTACGTGAGGCGCATCTTTGTCGTAGACGGAAAAGGGAGACCCTGAGAGGATGATTCCTATTTGAAAGCATGTAAGAGTCTTCAGCGGAAATAGCTCATAAAGTGAGGGACCTTTCGGTTTGAATTTGACATCAGAGAGTCTCATTGTACAAGGCAGCAATTCCGCATAAACTCGATGTTCTCTGCACCTTCGTGTGATTAAATGACTGTACTATTGTTGGAGTTTATCGATGTGACAATTAGAACCATCAGGATGGAATACCTGAGAGCCAAAATCTAGAATGAGGATTGTGTCAAACTGGTCGTGAATTTCAGCCATCCTTGACGAAGTCTGTAGTGCTTGATACGATAAGTTGATCAATTGTTTCGTCACGTGATTCTTACAAGACATGTACTTTTAATGGAGACGTTTCGAAAGTTCAGCAATAGTGACTACTCAAAACTCCAAGCTTATTTAAAATGACGTACACTTATTTCGATAGTAAGGTCCAATATGATCTCATTCGCATTTTAACTGCTGAATATCTCCTTCAGATTTCGAAACTCCTGCATTCTCTCTTTTAGTCAATTGTACTTCAGGCAACAAGCATTGGCGATACTGCGTCCGCGGACTAATCAAACTCAGATATTTTGCTGATGACAACTTGGGGCTTGTGGGATGTAAATTTAGGCTTGCTACATAGCTTTCCCACTTCAAAGGAGTGCTGCTAAATCCATGATTAGACTTCAACATCATACTTGTGTAGTGCGTGCACTATCTCCTGTTCCATGACTTCTTGGATTAACGTCGTCGGTGAAAGGAAATCAATTTCCGAGATCAAACGTCATAAATATCCAACGCCTCGGCTTTCCTATTGTCAGTTAGGTACGTTGCCGCTTATATACCATTCAAACAATTACTCGGTGCTATATTAGATCTGCATCATCTGGAAACGTGCCTAATCAAGAGTCTCGCGACCTAGATTTGGATGAGGCTCCCGTCACTGGGGTAAATTTTCTATCAATGATCCTCGCAAGTTTCATCGTATCCTAAGCGCGTCATTCTATCTTTAAGCCTATTTTCTCAGTCATCTTTTTTAATTCTGCCGATCGCCAAGAGTGCTATACCAGCTACGTTGTGACTTATCGTCCTCTCACGATCCTGACCTATTGCAATTACACTTCACCAAAATCTGAAAAACACGTAAGCCCCTTGTTTCTCGGGTTCCGTCCTACAACCTATAAGTATCAATCTTGGTACTCCGATATCTCTCCGATATCTGAGAACTTAATTTTGCATTTTATTCCCACAGCACTCCATTTTCTTCGAGCAGCTGACGGAGGCAAAGTAGCGTGGGGTATGGCACAGCCCACATGCTATATCTACATGCTTGCATTTCCATTTTTTGATTATTATATAATGACACATGTTTCACTTAAAGGACCATTGGTTCAGGAAGTACACCATGTTCTAATGCTGCGGATTGACTGTTTTTCTGCCCAAATTTTAGTGATACGAAGTGAAAGATTCAAGTTGTCTTCACAATATCCCGGCAACCAGCTAAATGGCAAGTTGACAAGAGCCTCGACTAATTAGCCGAACTCAGAGTAACCATTTCTTGGAAAACATACACTTAGACCGAGACATGGTTTAGTCTCTCATTAGACATTTTTGGTATGTCACTGGATTTAGTTATAATTGGCCGAAGCGGCTAACTGAATTCCAATACATGTCGCATATGAACACGCATTTTGCTGGCAGTGTTAGGCGGTTGACAAGATACTCGTCAAATGAAACGCTCGCGTATCCGGGTATTGGGCGGCATTTTGAGAGCAAAGCATTTTCCAGATGCGTAAGATGGTCAAGTAGACATGCAGATCCTGTATTTAGACGCTGATATAGTGATCGTCATATATTTGTAATATATTTGTGGCTGGGATCTGCGTGAGAAATGAGCACAATGGGCGTTTACTTCTTGAGGATTACTTCTCGAGGTTTCGAAGAGACGCCTGCCAGAGCTGAAGCACTGCCTCCGGCCGTGGCGCGAGGACTTGAGGTCGGATATTCAGAGTTTAGTAAGACGTCCCACTGGCCGCGTAATGAACTGGCATCGCCTGTCCTCATCCCTTGCGCTCGCGTAACAAAGCAACCAACATTCTGTAGCTCCATTCCTATTTTCAGAGTTGCCCATGGGATGTGACTGCGTGATTGCTGTTGACTTACAGATAACACTCATTTGTGCATTTGGCCATGCAATAGTGGTAAATCCATTTCGGATCTCTTTGTGTTGTGAGGGAGACCCTGAAAAAGGAACTGCTCATGAGCTTCGTAGATCATATAGCAGTATTATAATTGCCCCTTCAGGAGGAGGCTGCGGCAAACAGGGATGTGACGACAAAGTAGTGTCCAAGAAAGAGCATACAACAGCTGTCCTCCGAAGCAAGGACAAATGCAGGAAACAAAAAAATCTTTGAAGATGTCTGACCACATGCGAACTCATACATATCCCAAAAAGCGAGCTCCTTTTAGGTCGGCCTCGGAAATAGCCATCGGACATCGCTCGTCGGGCCAGATCTCGGAATCTGATCTGGATACAAAATTGATCCCGATTTGGCTGTGAGAACTTATTCAAGCCTACCAATCCGGCATCCTTGGCGTCCTGGAACAAAACCTCTGAATGAGTACTTATAGTCCGGATCCTCAGGTCTCGATGACCCATTCTAGCTGCCGAAATGCCTGCTATGCTTTTCAGAGAACGCCGCTCCTGGACCACAACAGAGGACCAGCTCCTCCGCAATGCCGTAGCCAAAGGTCAGCAGTATCTGTTATGTTATCCGCCACTTCTGCTCACTGCGTCACAGAGGATCCCAACAACCAAAATCCTTCCAAATGGCATGCCATTGCTAAGCATGTCCCCAACCGCACAAACAAGGACTGCCGCAAACGCTGGTTTGCCAAAATGGCTTCCGATGTTGTTAAAGGTGGCTGGGCACCAGAGGAAGACGAACGCCTCATCAAGGGCATCGAGCGTCATGGTACGAGGTATGGCTATTCTCATCCTAGTGCAACAGGTCATTAACTTTCCCTCTTAGGTGGTCGCTTGTTGCCTCTATTGTCCAATCAAGAAATAGTGATCGTACGTGCTCTCTCCTCTTTTGCCATCTACATTCTAATCGATTGTTCTCTTCAGAGTGTGCCAAGCGATGGACTGATACTCTCAACCCTGCCATTGATAGAACGACTTGGACCTCCGAAGCTGTAAGTTTCCCTGGATTCATCTCCGATTCATTCGCTGACCATCGCCGCTAGGATGATTTACTTCTGCAGGCAGTCAATGAGCATGGAAAAGTCTGGACAAAAATCGTCAAGACTTATTTCCCTGGACGCACGGGGTTATCAGCCAAGAACAGGTAAGCATGCACTTCTGAGCTTTCACCATTAGTGTCCTTACAATTGGGTGCCATAGATACAATAGCATCACAAGGTTCAATGCTGATCCCTCACGAGCCAGACCACGTAGAAAATCGCTTGACAATACCCGCTACTCATCAGGAAGACGAACAGACAGTGTATCGTCATCGTCTAGTGCCTCCCCTGCGACTCCGTCTGCGTCATTGCCGCGGCTGATCCAATCTCCTTTCTCCTCGGAAGGATGTCTTTCTTACGATTATGATTCAATACCATGGCAGTCATCGTCACCTTCTACCGACGACAACCCTGTCTTCAACTCTCTCATCAGCATTCCCACTTTGGATATCGGTCGCTCCTCTCTCCCTGTCACCCCTCCCACTGAATCGTATCAAGGGATTGACGTTCATGGAGTCAATCAGACCCTTCCTGGCTTTACGGACTCACCACAACTACTATACTCTGATGCAGCTATGCTCTCGGCGGATACCATGTATAACAAAGCCTACATGAATGGGCCGACAATCGAGACCCCTTTCGTATACTCAGGGAGTGGCGTAGAACCATATCAAAATTATCCCGCTGTTTACCCTCATGACCTCTCCATGCAATTTTTTGAACCTATGCCCAATCACGTTGATTCGCTGATTGGATTTGGCTTGGATATCGCAACACCTCCACTGGAGGCCAGGGCGTACAATTATTCTAAAATACCTTCGCAAAGTGACCTTGCAGTAAGGAAACAATCTCTTTCCTGATTATATGTTTCTGATCGCTTTGGCAGTATATGTTCTAGATCTTATCCGAAGCATCACTTGTAAATTGTATTCTAATGCATAACCATTTCGGGACTCCGTTAGGCCTTTGTTGGTACTTCGTTTTCTCCAAACCCTATGGACTTTGATTAGCCCCTATCATTATTTAGTAGACTTTACAGCTTATATTACGCGAGATTCCACAAACTATGTACAACTAGTAGGTAGTAGTATCGTTTGAATTTTCATCGTACCTTTCGTATATGGTCCTGATGCAGAAAATTTTCTTTATGGCCATACTTATGATAAGAGTCGTGCAGTTTGAAAACAGTGAAGAACGAAACTACCATTACTGACAATGCGGGGTTTCTCCGCGCAAATGACAGCAAAATGGAGTCCTTTCATCCGTGGTCATAGTTCGGTCTCGTGTTTGAACACTCCTTACTTATGACGTCTCCCTAAGCGTTAATTTAGGTGGGGCATCTTGTCACATTTTCCCTCATGGTTCGGTACCGTCGAAGGTGCTTTACTCAAATCACCTGTGAGAAGATCTAAAATCAAGGGTATGAGTTGTAGATTCCAGGATGAAAAGTCGTTGCGAACCCCCTACCTTCTTGTCCGAAGAGAACCGTCTCGAGTCCATACGCTTCCATACACTGCCGCGGAATGACCTAATTTTAGAAAGGGGATATTTAAGAAAAAAAGGTGACGCGAATGATCGCTATCTCCGAGGCCGCCGGTAGTAATGAGAGGCCTTGAGGCTGGTTTTTCGGATGAAGAGGAACAATGCTCTGTTTTCTGCGATCTGGAAACCAACACGGTACGTTAGCTGAGGGACTTTGGGGCTGCAGCTGTTCTCCGTTACCTTGGACTGAGCGATAGTACTTGAAACGCCCAAAAAGACTGTACATGTATCGCCTTGGCCTGAAGCTCTTGTGAATATTGACCTCGGATCAAAGACATAAGTGATCAATTTGAGTTCTTTGCGTATTCTAGGAGCCTTCTCTCATGTTAGCTTCAAACGTAGAACTTTGGCATCTTATGATTCGAGCCACGTACAAAGTTATCGATGCGAACAAGCCATAGCAGAAGGAGACGCCAGTTTCATTTATAAATCTCCTCTCACAGACGCATCTTGGCACGAGCTGATGCAACAATCTATCCGAAATAATCGTCTTAACGTCCATTTTTGGAAACTTTACAAGTCCCACGAGTGGCTCAGGCTGATCCTTCAGCCATCAGAACCAAGTCCATATTTATTCCGCTTGTAGCTTATTGCCCCTGACACTCCTCGTAAATCTGAGTGACCGAATTCGAAGAATCTGTTGTGTAACTGCTGAGTCACACCTACTTACAACAGGAGTATCCTTACTGCCAGCATACCAGGAAAATTTACTCGTGAATGAGCCGAAGTTGGATGCCCAGCCTTGACTTGACAGCATTTTCGCATTCCACCAAAAAAAAAGAACACTGGTGATTCTTTTTCCTTTGGATGATGCGCCTCAATCTACCTACTTGATGTGATCAATGAAGCGTGATACGAGCGAGTAGTCCAGAGATTTCTGAACGATGGTTAAGAATTGACAGGAGCAGATATTGGCAAATTAGGGAATTCTGTCATACCGGACCGTTGGCGCGGGAGTGTCTATCATCTGACCTTTCAAACAGCGAGGAGTTTCAACGAGTCTATCATCTAAGTATTGTTTAAATCTTCCACGATCATCTTCAGTTAGGACATGTCTGGCTACACGCCTGTTCGCTTGGAATTACCGGGAAAAGTGGAAGTTGAGGTACGTCTTGAATGTGATCGCGTAAACGGCGGCTGTAGGCTCAATGCATGGTTGTCTTCGCTAGATCCTTCCTCGCGGTCTTATCATCCATAGGCTTATTATTCATACCACTGGAAGTGTAAGCGATCCAAGCTTCGTCTGTATATAACCCCTTAATCATAAGATGCTCAGGAAAATGACATTGTTATCGGGCCCGAGAAGCCTGAAGATCACTTGACGCAGAGGTACACGAACACTATCATAGGGCGATATTCGAATAGAATCGCTACTGGAACTCATGCATTGGAGCGGAAGGGTATCAAAAGTGTATTTCAGGCAATAGCTAACGGTATGTTGTTCGTTGTTATCGGACGGCATTTTGCTCATGACCTGGTAATAAAGAAAACCCGAAGGTTTCTTTACATGGCGGTCCTATTGGGTTTGATGCCGTAGAGTGGACGATTCTGCCAAGTGATGAAAGACCTCAATTATTCTCTGCGGCAGAGGTGGAGAAAATCCATTCTCTCCCTGAGACATCGTATGCTTTATTCCGTTTGGTCTCTCCTGATGGCGACCAAGGATATCCCGGAGAATTGTTAAATGAAGTTTTGTTTGCATTAGTGCCATCAATAACAGGAAAACTCGGAAATGTAGTCATTGTGTACAGGTCAAGACTGAGCGGTCGAGAGAAAACAGTCACACCTGTTAATCTGACACAGGTAAATCACTCTTGTCGTATAGATCGCCATCTAATGTGGAAGGGACATTAGCATTGGGGTTTTAACTTGGATGCTAGCTTGGTTTCCACTCGACCATCGGAGGCGGTATCGGTGAAAGAACATCTACTCACACTTGGGGTGTGTTTTGTCAACCTTGGTTCACAGACATTATCAGTGTAATATAGGCAGATCGCATCGCTGAGCTGGACGGATTTGCTCTCCCAACATCGAACTATCCCTTAGTTTCAACTGTTCCTGCCTTCGACTTTCGACAACCAAAGTCCATCGGAAAGGATTTTCCTGCGTCAGGATACGGTAAGTTCCTTAACCCAATATATGTACATGGGGAAATTAATGTAGGTGAAGATAACTACTTTCGCTTCGCTGATTCCTTGGTCCACCCTTTGCCTAGACGCACAGCGCTCTCTGATATACAATCCATCAACATTTTAGATGAGGTTTTGAGTCAAAATCCCCTTTCTGGGCCTTCTTCGGCCCGATTAGAATCTATGAAGGCGGGAATTGTACTCCAATTTTTCTCGAACCGTATGTGGACGCATGTTTTCCAGAGTTTGATCCTTTCATGTATGTATTCATTGACAGAACGTGGTGTCATGTTTTATTCCAATAATGCAAATCCTAAAGAGGGTGCAAGAAAGATCATCCATGGAGGCTCAGGTGTCAGCGGCTTCGGCGATTCATATGGCCCTGGGAGTACGTCTCGCAATGACATATACATATAGTATTGGATGTCCCTGACTGACGTGATCACAAACAGCTGCGGCATTCCTTGAATTCCATGATGTGAGTCATTTGGTTGACACTACTCAGCCTTCTTGAATTTGATTTATTAGCCTTTGTCTGCCTTCTCGGCGCCCGAGAACAAGGATGCAGAGGACACGCTTCTTACTTCCGATGAATTGTACAACAACTTTGTCCGTCTGGAAATAAGTCTGAAAAATGAATAAGGGCCTTATTGACATTGAAAAGCATAGAACTGGAAATGTGATATTGTTACAGGTGCTTTGGGTATTGATATCAAGAGTATATCGTCTCTAGGCACTATTTACTGTATGTATGATCAGGAGTATGTAGTCCCATCTTGGATCCCACTTTGCAACTTGTGTTTATCACCGACTAAGTTAATGGCTGAGGAAATTTCAGTGCCATTCATCCCGTCCCATGCAGCTTTCGTATAGCTTCCAAGGTTAAAGCAACATATTTTTCACATGTCAAGTACCACTTGGAGCAAGTTGTCTCACACATACCTGGAGCGCCACTTTTGTTAGGTTTGAGTCCCATCCGTTGCCACTGGGAGCCTTGAAGTCCAGCATTCAATTTCTCAAATAAGATGGTATCGATAAAAACTGTTTCAGGCCAGATTTTTCTAGCTTAAAGAGTGGTTCAGGGAAGTCTCGTCAGCGAGCCACCGAAAAAATGTTACCCAGAGGATCGAGCGATTGTCCGTGGATGAGTACAGGTTTCCACTCATCGATTCATTTGATGGCTGATGATTGTTATCATCGACTTGAGAGTGGTCTACATGTATTGTACTCTCACTGATCACCGAATGCATTTAATTTGATTAAGTATTTACATCTGTGGGTTTTGACAAATAAGGATCAAGAAGCATTCCCAGCTCGGTGACATCAAGACTTACGCAGGACCTCCGCCAAAAATCCGTAACGTGAGTGTTTCATTCGATGGTATGGAACTTGGAATGCCTAGGTGTAGTTTTGCATGCCTGTTGGGCGGGAAACAGGGGTGGATTGGTTTGGGGCTCTTGCGATGATGATTATTGATCCCAAGTTTCTATCTTACAGCCGGATCTCACTGTAACCCAAAGTTTTCGCTGTATGTCTGAATAGTTTGAGGTGGAATTAGTACTCAGATGCGATTTACAGCTTCCTTGTGGTCAAGCATGATTATCTCAAAAAAGAACAGGCGTACCATCTATGAATACCTATTCAAGGGTATGGTTCATCCTGTAGGAAAAGGATCCTAATTGATTAGCTCGTTCTAGAGGGAGTTATGGTTGCGAAGAAGGATTACAATGCACCAAAACATGAAGAGCTCGATGTTCCTAATCTCGAGGTCATCAAGGCAATGCAAAGTCTGACTTCCAAGGGGCTCGTCAAGACCCAATTCTCGTGGCAATGGTATTATTACATATTGACTCCCGAGGGTGTTGAATTCCTCCGTGAATGGTAATAGCTGTCATTCTGTTCTAGTTTCATCCACCTGATTTTGGTCTCAAGGCTCCACTTGCCGGCTGAAATTGTTCCCACTACCTATAAGAAAACCCCTCGCCCTCCTCGTCCCGCCAATGTACGTTCTGGAGGAGAAGGCACTTATCGTCCTCCACGCGGCGACAGGGAAGATTATCGTAAGAAGGAAGGGGGCGCTCCGGAGGGATATGAGGCGCGATATGCTGGTGTTGGTCGGGGCGCTCCTCGAGAGTAAATATTGGCTTTGGATCTCTTCTGTCGACGTATCACACTGCACCGTAGTATGCTTTACCCTCCTACGGTTTCCACTTCTTAGTGGTATCCTGGGATTCGTGTAATTATCTGATTCATTGTGTCTCAGGGATATAACGATGCTCGGGCGAACATCCTTTTGTGGAGCGTTCTGACACATGTTTAATCTCTTACCATCAACTGTCGAACAATGTTTTGACAGGAAACAATCCAAATGACTTCCAGAAATTCCTCGAATCAAGAGCCCGTCCTAGCACACTGATTTCACGTGGAAGAGCACGAATTCCCTGCTCTATCATCAACTCCTTTACCCACTCACATTGTGGACCTCCTGTTGAAATTTTACAGTTGGATATTGTTGGGGAAATTTCATTTTCTTTGCTTTCTGTCGATGATGTGTTGGTTCCCCATGCAGATGCAAGATCCCACCAGTCATAGACACGAGCGTCCGTAAGTAACCAACGCTGGCCCTCAGAAACTGAGAAGTTGTCGTGAACAGCGACGATAGCACGAGCAACATCGATCCCATGAATGAAATGGACACTCCTCTAGTAATTATATTCAGGAAAACGAGGGACTACTTCCGATGGACAGAGAAAGCACCTTTTGGCAGAGGGCATCTTTTGTGGGCCCGATTCTCTCAACCCAGTTGCGAGGTGAACGTTGACTGCCCCAGAGTCCTGCAAGGTTCAAGACTGTAGTCGATATTTCCGGTGATAAAGCAAGCAATTCGTCTTCGCAAGATGCACGAGGCTCCTGATTGTGTGGCGTGTTTCGGTCACACCAGGGGCTGTTCCCCTCTTGGACTGTATTGCCCATCCGCTGACATAGGGTCGAAAACACTCAAAATGAGACAGAATGCATCAGCTCAAGACTCACATCCCAAATACTGGTGGCTCCCAGCTGAATGAAGCCAACTTTATCCTTCGCGCCTCTCCGAGTCGACAGATATCCTGTCACAAGCCGTTGTGATGCTCCGATTGTTTTGATAGGAAAGGAAATAAGAATTGTTTTTGCATTTGGAAGTGCCTCGTATGGCCTGGTATCATCTGATTCTGGGTTAAAGACGAATGGAATTGTGCCATCCCTCCCAGAACGGGATGTAGCAGCCACCTGGATACCGCGCTCATCGCAAAGTGGAATTAGAAAGGTTGAGGTCCAACCGGCACCTAAAATGAGTAGATCCACTGACATGGGGAATGGCTTACTACACACTTTTGAAAAGCAAGTAGGACGGGCAGCTGACAAATAATGATGCACGCTAGTCATACTTTGACAAAAGTCATTGGTCAACTGTTGCGTAATTCTTGAGTACATGAAAATCATCGACATGACGAATGAACATCTAGATTGCAGGTAGTCTCAGCTAGTCTCACCACCTGTCCAAGAGTTGCATCAGTCATGAAAAGTTGTTACCCAAATTAGGATCAAGCAACCAAAGAGGTCGATCTGACACCAATCACTGTCTCAGCAGAGTCAAGTGCTTTATTTGGGCAGCGACGAGCGTCGACACGCAGCAAGGCTCAGAAGTTGCGTCGCAGGCATCGGATATTTGAATACACTGGTAAGGAAAAATACTTGGTGACAGAGATCATCTGTTAACTTCGCAAGAGCACAAGGCAAGATTTGATGACCAAATCAATTCTGACGAGCTCACGTAGTGGTTTCTCAAACCATATGTGTAATCGATATGGGACATTGTAGTCTCATGGAATAATGCAAAAGCAGTATCCGGGCGCTTAGATATAGAGCCTTGCAGTGGCGCCAACAGAGTCCCGGCAGTTTCGGGAAGCGAACCGTAAATCACACATGAACAAGAACTACGTACTCGAAGATCCAGATAATGAGAGACTGACCAAAGTTAGCTGCTGTTTTCCGAACAAGGTCATTGTGGCTTCTGTAGGTTCAAGTGGCTCGAGAACACGATTTGTGAAGGTATTCATCGCACGAATGCAGGGCATGCACCTGTAATTCCTTGCAGTAGTTATATGTCAGCTGGAGGAAGGTTTACAAGATCTCTGGCCTACCTCTACGTCTCGTCGTGAATTATATTTTGGTCAATCAATAGTGAGCACAGTCAGGTTTAGTTTCGTCATGCTGAGAGTGTTCAAACCATCGTGGTTCCAAATGTGTGAAGAAAACATCTGTCCTCATTGGGCAGGGTAGAGAACGCATTATGCCTCGTCAGGCCATAAAAACACACCCATCTAGGGAAGGGCCATCTGGAATATATGGGACCGAGTGTTTCCATCCAAGTATGTGCAATTGATTGTTGAATAATGAGCTCGAGGGAGACCTCTTAGAGTAGAGAATCTAGACATTATATGGTGGCATTTAAAGAGCACAACTGTATATTGACCTATTGCGCAGCGATTCTTCTAGAGGCACTGCATGTAGAATCTATAGATTTCTTTAGGTGAGCACCCCAGTGGCTGTTACTTCCGCATGTTACTCTGGCAACGTACCCCTTCATTGATGAGAACCAAAACCACTGAGACCGAGGATGTGGGTAGGGTAATACTTGAAGTTTTCATTCAATTTTCATTCAAGTACTATTCCATTCATAACAAATATCCTTGATAGATAGGTAGGGTATATAGATAGTGAGATAGGATTATCGTTACATAGTGACAATCAAAGATACAAAGGCACGCAGAGAAAATTACAAAATAGCTGCAAGCTTCTCCTTTAACTACTGATTTCCCCATCACCTGTACCAGGAGTTGATGCCGCCAACGATGATGACGACGATGATAGCAGAGGCGAACTTTGTCTAGCACTGCCATTGAGTATCGGCGGAGATGTCGGGATCACATCTTGGTCCATCCGCTGTAATGGTTGTTGTCCATGCGTAGTAATGTCGTTATTCCTACTATACATCATCCAATCCTCCATCCTAGATACATACTTAGATCATAATCAGAAGTGAAAAGATGCACTCACGCAAAACCAGTTGATGGTGCAGAAGGCCACATCGACGTCTCACTACCAATGGTATCCATATATCCATGTTGTTGATGGCGGTGTTCACGATCCACCACCGAATCCGGTGCCAACCCACTACAACTTTGTGTAGAATTACCAACTCCATGCGTTCCGCCTCCATGATGTTGACTACCCGTCATCCCCATCCCCATCCCCATCCCCATCCCACTCAAAATTTGTTGTTGCTGCTGTTGCAGAGATCCTGGAACTAGAAGTCCGGATTGCAATCCAGCCATATATAACGACAACGATGGTACAGCAGGATACCCCATCGCCAACTGATTAAATATAAAATCTGCTTCATCAACCTGAGATTGTTGTTGCTGATTTCCCATCCCACCAAATCCTGAGCCCAACCCCATTCCAGAACCAACAACACTCCCATTCGCCCCACTCAACTGTTCAGACTCAGGTCCAACAATCCCAAACCCTTCCAACCCCAACATTTGAGTCTGACCTTGTTCAAACGAATACCATAATCCACCCGGGTTTCCAGGCTGATAATAATTCGATATATATGGATGATATCCAGCAGACGACGGTGATAGAGGTGATGACAACATAGATGGAGGTGGAGGCGGTCGTAGAGGTGAAGATGACAGCGGCGATGACGATGTTGTGTGATTGACTAAAGGTACCCGACCAAGTTCATTGCTATACACTGGCAAAGTAGACATGTCCATCTGCGGTTGTGATTGCGATTGCAAAGGTGGCTGATTTGAATCAATAATCAACGTCGAATCCTGTTGAGGAAATATTACATCCGTCAACAATTCCTGCTGCTGCTGCTGCTGCTGAAGACTAGGAGCTGAATGCTGCTTGTATTGAGGTTGACGATTGCTATGATCTTGTTCCTTGTTCTTATTCACGCGTTTGGAACCAGCCACTGTTCTCTCCCTATCCATCAACCCCTTTTTCGGTGGTTTGTCCTCTCCCACTGAAATTGGACTATCCGAGTTTCTTTCACGTTTATTACTCGAACAGGGTGATCCTTGAGGAAGAGGTAGATCACCAACAGATGCCAGTTCATAAAGAATATCCCTAAACCAAAGGATGAACAGCACGACAGATGCATTATTAAAAGAATTATACCACAATCGTCCTGCAGAATGCCATCTCTCTTCACATCCTTTCAGCACAATCATAGATTTATGAACATCTTTCATTTCCTTACACGGATCCATTCCCAATCCCGATTTCTTCCCTCCCCAGATACTCAGCAATAGTACAATGCCAGATGTAAAAACTGCCATCTAAAAAAAATCAACAACACCAACACTCATCGTCACAGAAGACATACCTGGACTTGTGGGCTTGCCATTGGCGATCTTCGATATTGAACATCCACAACATGAATACACGATCTTGCAGCATTAGTACAAATCGCCAACGAAGGAAAGGATAAGGGTGATGGTTTACTAGGAGAAGGTATGAAAGGTCGATGAATCAAGATTTGAATATGATAATAGAGACTCCAAAGAACAACAGATTGCTTGAAAAATCGCTTATCTTCTCTATTGGGATCCCAACGAACTAACAAAAGAATTAAAATTTTCAAAAAGTGAATTTCAAAAACATAGGGAACAAATGATCGAAGAAAATGAACATACGATGATCTGGGACAGAATCCACAAAATGATTTAATGCAGAATCTAGCTCAGCAACAATGTGTTGTTCCCATTGATTGCCGACAAACCCAAGCAAAACCTTTGACTTGTTGATCGAGTACTAGACACAAAGATCAACGGAAGCTTAGATCAACAAATAACAGCTCACAATTGTCCTCAGAGAAAGTGCCAACACTTGATACAGTTTTAGAAAACACAAAAACGCTGCAACAAGGGAAGGTTTCCCTATGGGTTGCTTCCAACGTTTCTCTGGATCTGGATGTTCCCAATATTCATCATCACAGTCAATGGGTAAATCAAGGTCAAAACTAGAAGTCATGACTCGTCATATAGAATTTGATGTATGTATATGTCAACGTACTCTTCATCTTGAATCGCACATGGTCGACCTAATGCGGCACTCACATTTCGATCGATACATGCCAGCACCCTTAAAACAGTTGATATTACGGTCAATAACTGTTCAGCAGAAGACGTACCAAAATGCCCTTTTCCACAACTCATCTTCAACTGACATTGGTTCCGCTGTTTTGCGCTTGCGATGTGCTCCAACATCCTGTGCCAATCTGATGCCTACACCAACCATAGCCCAACAAGCCTGAGGTGCAGATGAGCCTTGCAAAAATAATACGGAAAGCTATAGAAATGTAAGTTGAAAATCACGTTTTCGAGTAATCGTACTTTCCGAGTAGAATTGCAAGTCATACAATTGTGGTGGCGCCAAAAAACTTTTCTTGACCATCTGAACTTGATCGAACCATTTCCAACCCGACGAATGTCGGCTTTTCTCACCATCCAATAACACTCTTGGATCGTCAGAGAAGCGTGAACCATTGGCGCATACCAATAGAACGTTGGCACCAAAGCGTTCATCGCGGAGGTGTAACTCTTGACGGATGGAGCGTTCAAAGGTCGGACGATGTAAGAGTGGAAGGAAGATATTGATATTCTCAAAGTAGAGATCAACAAGAGCAGCTAGAAGATCAGGTTCTGGAAAGGTATAGCGGGAGGGATATGAATCTTTGGAAAAAACGTCTTCCCACTGGACCAAATTAGAAAGAAAAGGATGAAATGAATGAAGTATCCAAACGTACAGGATGTCTTGACCAAAACTCTTTTCGCTTCAATCCTAATAAACCAGGTTTAGTGTCAGGAACCTTGCCAGCATACTCATTCTTCAAATCGATCGCTGTTTGTATTAACATTGCACCGCTTGATTTGCCGAAAAATCTATATTCTTTTGGCTCGAGTGAAAGTTGTTTAAGGTCATCGGCAATTAGAAGGTGGCCGTCGTCATCGGAGTGGTCATCATTGCGATTATCAGTAGTTCCATAACGACGTATAAAGGAAGTGGCAAGATCGACGATTGGCTGCACATTTTCATATTGGTCCTTCTTTGTTGAAGAAGAAACAAGTGGACTGGGATCGATAGGGAGTTGATCCAAGTCTTGTGTGTCAATGGCAATGTTTAATTCTCGAAGAACCTTTTCATCTGGACATAGCTTTTGCAAGAGGTGAATGAAGGAGGGTGATTTTAAGATAGACAGACGCACTCTCTTTAAGAGTTTCTCCAACTTCGCTAGACGAGTTTCCAGACCCTCGACATATCTGGATGGCGATTAAGCAGAGATGTAAGAACATAACCCACACATACCCTTTGGGTGGGGCCCGTTTCTGAAATTTGCTGGATGTCAGGGGGGATCTAGGGGGGCCAGACAGGGCGAACCTTGGCTGACTCGAGATAGGTACAATCCAGATTAAGGGACTGGCAGTTAGAACACTTGTTTGTAGACATCTTGATTCCATTGCCTGTGAGAAAGGGAAATATGGGGAGAGAGATTGGAAGCAAAGAGAGACTTACAGCGAACTAGAGTTGAGAATGAGAGAAGAAGGAACTAACTGTAGAGGGATACATACTCTTTTTGCGCCGGCATATATCACAGGCACGCTGTACTCTGCGTTTCTTGTGGTCGTTGTAGTCATCGTCGTTGGAGGACATGGCCGGTGGAGAAATTAAGAAATTGAGCGAACCTGATAAGGCAGGTGGTGATGCCGAAGAGTGACGCGGGCTGCGCAACATGACTCGGCTGCGGGTGTCTCCGACGGAAATAGATTCATGCGACCCAAACTGGTTCGCCCAGAATTGAATAAATTTTCAGGGGATCGCAACATTCGCCTCGACTGCCAACCAGGATGCAGCGGTGAGTGGACCGTACTGTGCCCAGCTATTACTGATATCTTCGCAGAGAATCAGACCTGGACCATATTTCGTCGCTGGAACGTGCTCTAGTGCGTACTAACAGCTATTTATATTCCGATCACTGAGGGCCACAGTGCTCTGACTTCAGCTGCTGCAATCTGCAGCTTGCTGACCTGCATGCCCTGGTTGAGCATGTCGAGGAACAGCATATCAATGGAATACGCATCCACCCAGATCCTGTTCCTAGTCGCCCTCCTCCACAAAATATTCCTCTTGTCTATACTCCCTTCAACCTTGCTGCTATGCTCAACTACATCGAACCGGAATTCAACCCGGACCCCTACCCCATTTTTATGCACGACGATGACTTGTCTGTTGACATCCCCCCATCCACTCCAGATAAAAAACCAAAGACTCGCATTTCCAAACGCAAAGAAAGGACTTACCGTTGCCCCGTAAGTTTTGCCATGCCCTTGGTTCTTCTCTTCTGACCATTCCATCAGACGCCTGGATGTACCAAGGTCTGTTATATTTCCTTTCCCAAACCCTTCTTTACCTGAACATAGACTCCAAGTCCTATCTCAACTCCAACGGTCTCAAATACCACCTCGAAAAAGGCACTTGTCGATTCGAGGCCACAACAGATTCGGACACATGCACTAGCCCATCACCACAATTGACAAAGACTATTTCTCGCCGACGAGGGCCCCGTGTAAATCCAACACCTTCAACCTCACCTTCTGTCCCACAAGAGTCTTGAAATGCGTGGCATAACTTTCGCCAAATCGCTTCCATTGGGCACATTCTTCCTCTTCGGTACCGTCTTCGAAACGAACACATCTGTATCCATATCTTTCTACATTCGTTCAAGTAATACCAGCAGAATTTAATAATAGCTCACTCAAGACCCGAAGGTTACCAAACTTTGATGGCGTATTCGGAAATGAAAAATGATACTGGCTAAATGTTGAGAGGAGGTCTTGAAACATATCGTTATCAGTTCCCACGAGATGTCTAGTCTAGGCACCATTTCTAATATGACATTCCCATTCTCAGATGATCTTGATATCGGGTATGAAGCAGTGCCGATTGCTTGCCTTGCCTTTCATATCAGAATCCTAACCAAAGATGAATCTGCTGAGTTTCATATGCTCATCAAGAACTAGTTGTGTCGCACATATACAAATCCGGTCGTCGATCCCCTGGCTGCTTAGGAATACAGAATTACAGCCAGACCGGAGGCAGTTGGCAGTTGATAACGCTCGGGAGGTGTGTGCCAAGGTAGTGACTATTGTTTTTTTCGTTCGAGAGGTGGGGTGCTACTTCATCCATGAATTCCTTACATATTCATATTTTGACAGAGTGTATGAACTTACCTACAGTTGTCCACCATATCGTCTACTATAAAGATAACTCACCGAGCGATCCAAGAGAAACGTGTGAATGCTTCTCACAATTCATAAAACTTCCAAGTTGTCTGCATCGAAGAAAACTAACTTTATACGTGCCATATCAAAAAGGGAGACTCCAGAGCTGGTAACTCAATTAGTGAACACTTCAGTTTCAAGCAATTCTTATATTCAAACCTCAAGCCAGAGCACTCGGCTTCCAGCATGGTAAGTACAAACCTGGAGATGGAGGGTCTGGTTGAAATTCCTTTAAATTAATGAATAGGTTTGTTGGTGGCGATTGCCAGGAAAAGTAAGGGGATCAGCTAAGCAACTGGCATGTGATAATGCCTGAGGTAAAAGGAAGATCGTGCAGGTTGAACATGTAGAGAGGGATACATGTTACTCGTAGCTCTATGACAGTCTTTGAAAAATGATGGATCATCATTTCTATTATAACTCACTGAAACTGTATATAAAATGTAGTGAAGTATATAATAAGTTATTCGTTCCTGACTCACCTACATAGTAGTTGAGTATCTAATCTCACTGCAAAGGTAAGACCTAGTCCCACTGCATTGCTTGGATGCTCAGGGGCATGCATGAAAGAAATTCGGAGAGATCGTACAAATGCAAGAGAGGAAAACTGCCATCCTGCATCTTGTTCCATGTTCAATGCCATCAACTGGCTAATTGCTTAGCTTTCACAAGAACAAAGTCGTTCACAAGTGGAAGCTGCGAGGAAGGCGGCAAAAGATCGTATCATTGAACACACCGCTTTAAGATCCAACTTTGTCATTGGTGACCAGCATCCATGAGAGCTTGACCGATAGGATAATTGGATTTTCACTATGGCTGTGATCAGAGTTCGAAAAGAAAGAAAGCAATGTGGAGGTATTTTCATCCAGAGCCCCATAATTCGCCATCACGACCACAACATGGTTAACTTGAGAACAAATTAACCAGCAAACCGCCATGAGATCTGGACAAGTTCTTTCCTAGGCTGAGACAAGCCAGTTTTTGTATGCCAGTTTTTGGAGCGAATACTACTGACTACCCGTACACTAGTAGGACCTGAGAGCAATTGTTGAGACGTAGTCATTGGCTATAAAAGACGAGAAGTCAGTTGGGTATCGTTCAAATTGATATGAACAGCCAAGTCAGGTCACCTAAGCTTCCAAAGAAACTAGGATACAAAACGCCGGACATAATTCATTCACCTCCCCAAGACATTACATCAAAACAAGAGTAAATGCAATGAGCTTCGAAGAGTCATATGGCCCCGGCAACATATCATCACATGTCCGTAGGGTGGCAAAGAAAAAGCAATATTTACCAAATCCAGGAGAAAGACTTCCGTATCCCTCGAGGGAATTAGCAGAAGCCTGCAAACGAATGAGAGGCCATTGCTCTACTATGAACCGTCGTTTTCATCGTCCTCCTCGTCGGTCAGCTCATCACCAGCTCTCACACCAGCATGCCGATCGTATCCCGGTTGC
>Ga0153951_1000037_pt1 | contig 48481 bp, 48 predicted proteins | sample TSNJ035MetaG_FD_102278 | JGI IMG/M metagenome (GOLD analysis project Ga0153951, IMG submission 102278) | Attine ant fungus gardens microbial communities from New Jersey, USA - TSNJ035 MetaG | ecosystem: Host-associated > Fungi > Mycelium > Unclassified | place: USA: New Jersey, Wharton State...
AAGTGCTGCATCAACGGCGAGTGAAACATCACAAAGCATTGCCTCAATTGCAAGTCAGAACTCGCAAAGTGTAGCTTCAATTGCTAGTCAAGATTCAGCAAGTGCTGCATCAACGGCAAGTGAAACATCACAAAGCATCGCTTCGATTGCAAGTCAAACTTCAGCAAGTGATGCCTCGATTGCAAGTGAGAACTCGCAAAGCATCGCTTCAATTGCAAGCGAGAACTCGCAAAGCATTGCTTCAATCGCAAGTCAAACTTCAGCAAGTGATGCCTCGATTGCAAGTCAGAACTCGCAAAGCGTAGCTTCAATTGCTAGTCAAGATTCAGCAAGTGCTGCATCAACGGCAAGTGAAACATCGCAAAGCATTGCATCGATCGCAAGTCAAACTTCAGCAAGTGATGCCTCGATTGCAAGTGAGAACTCGCAAAGCATCGCTTCAATTGCAAGTCAAGATTCGGCAAGTGCTGCATCAACGGCAAGTGAGAACTCACAGAGCATCGCATCAATTGCAAGCCAAAACTCACGTAGTGCAGCCTCGATCGCCAGCGAAGGGTCAACTGCAGTGTCTGAAGCGAACTCAACAGCAAGCTTGAATTCCTTGAGTGCCGCATCCACAGCAAGTCAAGACTCACTCGGCGCGGCATCAGCTGCAAGTGATGCCTCGACAGCATTGTCAGAAGCAAACTCAACAGCAAGTTTGAATTCCTTGAGTGCAGCCTCAACTGCCAGTCAAGACTCACTCAGCGCAGCATCAATCGCCAGTGAAGGATCAACCGCAGTATCAGAAGCAAACTCAACGGCAAGCTTGAATTCCTTGAGTGCCGCATCTACGGCCAGCCAAGACTCACTTAGCGCAGCATCCGCTGCGAGTGATGCTTCAACGGCACTGTCAGAAGTAAACTCAACAGCAAGCTTGAACTCAATGAGTGCCGCATCAACGGCCAGCCAAGACTCACTTAGCGCAGCATCAGCTGCAAGTGATGCCTCGACAGTATTGTCAGAAGCGAACTCAACGGCAAGTTTGAATTCCTTGAGTGCAGCCTCAACTGCCAGTCAAGATTCACTTAATGCAGCATCAATCGCTAGTGAAGGATCAACTGCAGTATCAGAAGCAAACTCAATGGCAAGCCTGAACTCAATGAGTGCAGCCTCAACTGCTAGTGAGAATTCAATCGTGATGTCAGAGACAATGTCGACAAACAGTGAAGCATCTAAGGTGGCTAGTCAGGCTACGTCAACCGCAATGTCAGAAGCCTTGTCAACGGCAAGTCAAAACTCTGAAACCGCAAGTACCGCGCTTTCAACAGCAATGTCCGAAACCTTATCCGCATTATCGAATAATGGTGGTGGCAACACCGGCAACGGTGGTAACACTGGTAATGGCGGGAACACCGGTAACGGCGGTTCAACCTTACCAAATGGTAATGGCGAAGATGGCTACGTCACATTGAACAACGAAATTGCTACGATTGTTCAACGTCACGTTGAAACGGTTATCTACGACAAACCAAATGGCACCGTGACTAACCGTCATTTAGCTGAAGGTACTGACTGGAAAGCATTCCAGCAATACACTGATGCTAACGGGTTGGTATGGTACAACCTTGGCGGCAACCAATGGATTAAGTCTACGGGCGTGATCCTTGATGCAAAGCCATTCACCTACAAGGAATTGAGTGAAGTCGGCGTTGTTAAACCTGGCGCTTCTGCACCGGTTTACAGTCTTCCTGGCGTTAAGGGACAACTTAACGGTCAAGTCCTCAAGGCAGGAACCGCATGGCATATCAGTGCTTCCGTCTACACGAACGATGGCACGCTTTGGTACCGTGTTGGGACTAACCAATGGGTTAAGGCTGAATTCCTCAATCTTCGTGGTGAACAAGGCTACCACGATGTCGCAACGATTAAGTATCCAAAGGGTTACGGAATCGCGGTCTGGACCGATGCTAATGAATCAGCTCCAACAGGTAAGAAACTGGAAGCTGGGTCATCATGGCAAGTCTTCGGTAAGACGGTTGGTAAGAACGGACACACGTTCTACAACATTGGGGGTAAACAATGGATCGACGGCACTTACGTCATTCTTCGTTCTTCCCATGTTTCAACCGTAGTGCCACAGACTAAGACGACCATCAAGTATGTTCCAGGTTATGGCATTAAGACCTGGCAATCACCAACTTCTAAGGTTTCTGGTGAGACCTTACCAGATGGCCAGACATACAGTGTTTGGGCGACAGAATCTGTCAACAACAATGTCTGGTATCAAGTCGGCGATAATCAGTGGATTCAAGCTAAGTACACCACTGGGCTTCATTAGAACCTGATTGTAGCCAACAAAAAACCCCTGAGGGAAATTCCCTCAGGGGTTTTTGCGTGTCCTTCCTTAACTGATTTGGGCACTTAAAAGTCGTTGATATTTGGCCAAAATTTGATTGCGAATTCGTCCCACTCGCTGATGCGATATGGCAAGTCGAGCTGCAATTTCTGTGTTACCGAGTTGATCAAAATAACGGAGTAATAAGACTTGACGCTCGGTTGCGGTCAGCTGGGCGTAGAGCAACGTCAGAAGATTATTGGTTTGAAGGCGATCACTGGCTAAATAGGCGGTGTCCTCAGCGACAATTGGAAAGGCATCGGTGTCGACGGTGAAGCTGATTTGGCGCCTGCGAGTCTGGTCTTTAGCACGGCTAATCAAGGTCTTATAGACAAAATATCCGGCTAAGCGATTGAACTTGTGGATTGCCTCAGGGGTGTTGACTGGATCGCGATATTTCACAAAGTAGTCCACATAAATCAGCATGCCATCGTGAAAGAGATCATCATAGTTGCTCGCATAACGCGGTACGGCCATCCGGGCGAGCGCACCGTAAATAACGGCTTTGTTGGCCAAGAAGAGCTCAAATCCTGCTTGATATCGGTCTTGCATTCGTTCCACATCCAAGTGTGTCCCATGGGTCACAAAATTATCATTCCGGTGATGATATCGTGACTATAACGGGCTAATGCGATGGATGTTAGGTCGCGTCATTCTGTCATAATCGCGGGTTTTAGTGGGCAAGCTCCGTTAGAAACGGTTGCAAACGGCTATGCCACCAGGACATTAGCTGAGATAAGCCAATTTTTGCGACTAAATTAAACTGACTGTCAGCTCCTCAGTGAGTAAATCGGCCAAGCCAAAGAGATCTCGCCCCGGCTCGGTGGCGTCGATTTCGTGTACAGCGAGTTCCACGCCTTTGTAGATGACGGCAGGGACGGCCTTGGCATTACTGTTTTCAGGTGTGGCTGGGTATGTCGTCAGATATCGTAAAAGTCCTGGTTTGATGGCAGCAAAGTGAATGTTGTGGAGCATGGTGGCAAACCACACGAACTCGCTCATTTGTTTGCGACCCATCGACGTGTGTGCCTCAACAGTGATTGTTTGTTGGTTGATACCAAAAGTCGCAAGGATTTGTTTTGGTCCGATGAAATCAATCTGTCGCAACCAATGGCCAGAAATCCAAGTCGTATTGCGATTTTTGGCACTGGAAAGTGGGAGATAGTATTCATTATTCAACACAATCACAGGCCGCTGATGCCCAAGTCCTAATTGCGTTTCTAAGAATTGCCGTTCAACGCGAGTTTGGATGGTGAGATGATAGTATGTCCGCATGAGTTGCTGCATCAAGGTGCGGGTATGAAAGTCAGTCAGGTAAATGCCCTCGAGACCGTCAATGACAAGCGTGTGAAACTGATCGTCTTCAATTGGAAAAATCGCAAGCGTACCGCCACCAATTTTTCCCCGGAGACGATGTGGGAGATCATGGTCAACGAGTAAGTCCGAGAGTCGCAAAATTTTGGTACCGAAGTGGTGCAAATTCATCTAAATCACTCCTCCGTATTTGGTGAGTGAATTATAGCGCTTACACAAATCTGAAAATAGACCATAGCGTGATATCTCGTGCTGCGGCATGTTTAGCGGGTTGATTTTTGCTATACTGAATGTAAAGAAAGAGGTGCATTCAGATGGCAAAACGGGCAGTCTTTTATACAGTCAGTGGTCAACACATCACGTTACTAGCAACTTCCTTGTATTCATTGATAACGCATTACACTTCGAAAACACCACTTGACGTGATTATTTTTCACGACGATGTTTATGATTCCGACTTGGACTTTTTGAAGGTCCTGCCTACGTTATTGGACTGTCCACAGATTACGGTTCAATTCGCAACTCCTCCGGACGCAATTAATCAGATTAATTATAACAATGACAGATTTCCCAAGATTGTCTTGTGGCGCCTCTTCGTTCCAGCTGTTCTGTCGCAATATGACACTTTAATTTATTTGGATAATGATACGTTAATTTACCAATCGATTGATCAAATGTTTCAGTTGATTGACGCGGATAAAGCTGTTGCAGCCGTGCATGATGCCTATCTCTACTTGACTGCGCTTACTGCTGACCGATCCGTGCAGAATTATGAATGGAATTCCCAATATGTTAACGATGGTGTGATGGTCATTAATGTTAAAAAGTACAACGAGGTTGTTTCACCCTCAGCAATTATTGATTATGTTAATTCCCATATGGGCAATCAATATTTGGATCAAGACGTGATTAATGAATTAGTAGGCGATTACCGACAAATTCTGCCTTGGCGTTATAATGATCAAAAGAGCCAACTTTGGCTGACACTATACGCTCAGCCAAAGTCAGCGGGCTTTGTTGAGGAGATTATTAAAGAACGTCAGCATCTCTTTATTCGGCACTTTATTGAATTTGCCCCCAACAGTATGCCATGGCAACATTTACGGACAGATGATAAGCACGAAGATGATTTCTGGGAAAATCTGACGGCCATGAAACAAAAGGTTATTGAATGGTCCCGGCAGCAGGACCAGCAAGACTAAAAGGGATGTCACGCATAACTTTAAAGCAAAAGAAAAACCATCCTCAGTTGGTGTTAGCCAGCCATGGATGGTTTTCTTTTGGTGTGTGAATGATTTAAACGGTTAGATTTGCCGTATTAAAATCGTTATCTAGGATCTTGCGTTCAGCTTGTTGGAGCGCATTGGCAGTAAACCAACCGTCTCGCAATAAGCGACCCATTTGCGCCGTATGCGCTAATGTGTCTGCCAGAACATCGTTGGGTGTTCGTAAGACAATTTGGTCAATGTCGTCAAGACTGTCAATCGCAAAGCCTAATTTGTTGGCTTCAATAAAGGGCGCAACGGCACTTGATTTAGGAACAATTACTGGCATCCCATGTGATATGTAAAGTGAAACTTTATGGGGATGGTTGTAACTCGTATAATCGCCATAGGCTTTTCCATCGAGATTAATATCCCATGCTAGGCCAAAGGCCCGTGGCAACTTGTTAATCAAGTCCCACTGATGGTATGCACCGGCATAATTGACCTTTGGATTATTATTAAGTTTGTTGGCAAGCTCATCATTAGTTGCTCCAAATGCCGTTACCGGAGTCTCATAATCCCAGTCGATGAGAAACCTCGATTTATCGAGGTTGCCCGCTAAAACAAGATTGCGTTCGAATGTGTCGAGTGAAATTTCGTATTTGTCCCAACTGTGATCATCATCGAGATAGTCAAGCAACAGGCAATCAACCATCGGCACGGTCACACCATCTTGATGAAGTCGATCAGCCATAGCTTGTCCATGGACGACCAAGATAGCAGCCTTATTAAAGTATTCAATCTCGTCGAAGTCGTTTTTAACCGATTCGAAACGCCAAGAATCAACATCGTGCGCAATCACAACTGGTTTCATACCACGTTTGTTCATTTGATCGATGAAGAATGTATCGAATTTATGGCCAATCCAGGATGGGTACTGGATTGCCACCATATCACCGTAGTTTAGGCCAGCTGTTAATCCGTCGATGCGAGAGATTTTTGCAGCATCCGATTCGCCATCATCATTGTAAAAGAGGACATGAATTGGATTATAGCCCTCAGCTTCACCGATTTTGGCGATATCATTTTTTGCTTTGGCAGATGCATCATAACCTGCACCCGCATGCATTGAAGTAATCCACTTTTGCATGACAGAACCTCCATTTTTTATTTATTAAGGTAATCTTTAGCATAGGTAAACGTCGGATCTACGACGCATCTTTCAGCCTGTAAGAGAGCGTTTGAGGTGAACCATCCTTCACGCATGAGGCGACCCACTTTCTCCGTATTGTGGAGAATATCTGTAATCGTCTCGTCTGGTGTCTCCAAAACCATTTGGTCCACTTCATGAATATCACTAATTGTGAGACCTAAGTGATTAGCCTCTACGACTGGTGCCATCGCGCTATTTTTGGAGACAATGACTGGTAGGCCGTGTGAAAGATATAACGAAACTTTATGGGGGTGATTATAACGGGTATATTCAGCATAATGTTCACCCTTCTGATTGCTGTCCCAGGCAAGTCCAAATGCTTTGGGAAGCTGATTAATCAGCTCCCATTGGCCAAAGCCACCGGCAAAGTTAATTTTGGGGTTATGTTCGATCTGAGCGCGGTATTGATCTGTCGTGGCACCAAAAGCGAGAAGGGGGGTCTGTAAATTCCAGTTGAGCAACAAGGTTCGCGATTTGAGTAGGTTACCAGCGATAAAGACAGCGCGATCGAAGTTTTCAAGGTCAGCTTTATATTTATCCCAATCATGGTCTTCATCAAGGTAATCTAGGAATGGTTGCGTGACAAATGGGACTGTTACGCCCTCTTTGCGTAAGCGCTGGGCCATCGCCGGTCCATGTACAATGATGGCCGCTGCCTTATTAAAGTATTCTGTTGAACTTTTCTCGACGGTCTGGAAACGATCAAATCGCCAAGAATCAATATCATGAATTAAGAGGACTGGGCGGGCACCCCGTTTGTTCATTTGGTCAATGAAGAAGGTGTCGAATGTGGGACCAATCCACGTCGGGTGTTGAATAACTACGATGTCGCCAGCTCTGACGCCAGCTGTAATGCCATCAATTCGAGTTATTTTCGCATCATCGGATTCACCAACATCGTTGTAATAATAAATGTTTAGAGGCTCATATCCGTGTGCGGCCCCGATAGCAGAGATATCGTGACGAGCTTTTGCGGCAGCGTCAAACCCAGCTCTATCGCCATTAAATGTACAAATCCACTTCTTCAAACCATGCCTCCGACAAAAAATATATTTAAATATTTTGATAATTATCGTAATCGAAATCTGGCACTAAAACCTTTCTTTCAGCCTGCTGGAAAGCGTTTGCTGTAAACCAACCATCGCGCATCATGCGGCCAACACGGGCTGTATGCTCAAGGATGTCCTCGATGACTTCATCAGGAGTATCATTAACGATTTGATCCACTTCATGAATGTCGTCGATAGTGAAACCAAGGTGGTTAGCTTCAATGAGGGGTGCGATTGCGCTTTGTTTTGAAATAATCACCGGCATCCCGTGAGAAAGATATAGTGATACTTTGTGTGGATGATTATAGTGCGTATAGTCGGCATAGGGACGGCCTTCAAGATTATGATCCCAAGCAAGTCCAAACGCTCTTGGCATCGTCTCAACCAAATCCCATTGGAAGAGGCCCCCACCATATGTGACCTGTGGATTAGCGCGCAATTTGTCCGCGAGTTCATCATCAGTCACACCAAAAGTCGAGATAGGTGTTTCTAAATCCCAATCAACCAAGAATTGGGACTTCAACAGGTTACCTGCCATGACTAGCTGGCGATCAAAGTCCTCTGCGGGAATTTCATACTTGTCCCATTGGTGTTCATCATCTAAATAGTCAAGTAGAAGATGATCGACCATTGGCGCTGTGACACCTTCTGCACGCATCCGATCAGCCATTGGCTTGCCGTGGACAATGAGAACGGCTGCTTTATTAAAGTATGCCATTTCGTCAAAGCCGTCTTTCACCCAATTAAAGCGCCAAGAGTCCACGTCGTGAACGAAGATGATTGGTTTAATACCGCGTTTGTTCATTTGGTCGATGAAGAACGTCTCGAATCGATAACTGATTAGCATTGGGTATTGGATGACGACAATATCACCAGGATTGACACCAGCAGTAATCCCATCAATGCGGGCAATTTGAGCTTCATCGGATTCACCAGAATCAATATATCGAAAAACATTAATCGTTTCATATCCATGGTCGACTCCGATTTTGGCGACGTCGTTTTTGGCTTTGGCAGTGGCGTCAAACGAGAAACCAGAGTTCATCTTAATAATCCACTTTTTCAAGAGTTTTCCTCCATGACGTTGAGATTAGTTTTTAAAAAGTCACTATTAATATAAGTTTACCTAAATAATGATAGCATAATTGAGCTTGAAAGTCTGGGCATACTGGTACGCAACACTGAAGTTTCTGATACAATAGGACGAGCTCAGATAATTTTCAAGAAAGCACAGGAATAATCATGGAACAGCAACATTTAAAAAAAGAAATTGGCTTATTTGCCGCATTAGCGACGGTGATGGGCACGGTTATCGGCGGTGGGGTCTTCTTCAAAGTCGCCACGGTAGTGCAAGCCACGCAATCTGCAAGCCTAACACTGCTGGTTTGGTTGCTTGGTGGTCTGCTCACGCTGGCAGCTGGGCTAACAGTCACGGAACTGGCTGCGGCGATTCCTAAGACTGGTGGTGCAGTGAAATACATTGAATACACCTATGGCAAGCTGCCAGCCTTTTTGCTGGGCTGGGCGCAGATGATTGTGTACTTCCCGGCTAATATTGCCGCGTTATCGATTATTTTTGGCACGCAGTGGGTGGCGCTATTGCATTGGTCCAATAATGCGATTGTACCGGTGGCAATTGCCGCGGGTGCCAGTATCACAGGCCTGAACTTCCTAGGTGCCAAGGTCGGGGCGCGTGTGCAGTCTCTGGGCTTGATTTTCAAGCTAATCCCGATTGCACTAATTATGGTAGTGGGGCTCTTTGCACCCGCGCATGTGACGTTTGCCTGGACTGCGTTGATTTCGCCACATCAAACGAGTTTCTGGTCCGCTTTTTCAGCGGGACTTGTGGCGACGATGTTTGCCTATGATGGTTGGCTCGGGGTCGGCGCGATTGCGGGCGAAATGAAGAACCCGAAGCGCGATCTCCCACTGGCGATTGGTGGCGGGCTGTTGGCCATCACGGTCATCTATGTGCTGATTAACTTAGTGTTTGTCCGCACGTTGCCGATTGCTGACTTGGCCGGCAATCTGAATGCCGCGGCGGACGCGTCGATGAAGATTTTCGGCGACTTGGGCGGCAAAATTGTCACGGTGGGTATCCTGATTTCAGTGTATGGCGCCATCAACGGCTACACGATGACGGGGATGCGGGTGCCATTTGCAATGGCAGAAGAAGACGCGCTGCCATTCAGCCACTTGTTCAAACGCTTGTCACCACATACCTCAGTCCCATATTTTGCTGGGAGCGTCCAATTCCTGATTGCCTTAGTCATGATGTTACTGGGAAGTTTTGATTTATTGACGGACATGTTGGTGTTTGTGATGTGGGGCTTCTCAGTAGCGCTGTTCGTTGCTGTCTTCATTCTGCGGTGGCGCGAACCAGACATGGATCGGCCATATCGGGTGCCAGGTTATCCGATTGTGCCCGCGATTGCCATGATTGGCGGGGTGTTCATCCTGGTGGTGACCGCCATTACCCAGCCGCTCTTGGCAGTAATAGGGATCGTGCTGACGGCAATCGGCGTGCCAGTATATCTCTGGAATGAACGGCGAAAATAAGCAAACAAAACGGCAGCGCACATGCGCTGCCGTTTTGTGTCACCACTTTGCTGGTTGATCAAAGCTTGTTTGGAGCTGCTGGTAAAATTGACTGACGTGATACCCGTCAGCGACAGCGTGATGAATCGTGAAGGAAAGTGGCATAACGAGCCTGCCATCTGCTTCTTGAAACTGCCCGGCTTGGATTATCGGTAGATAGTTTGGCAGGCCGTTGAAGACTAACGGTGTATAATTGGCAAAATGTAAATCAGGCATGGCACCAATCATATAACTATTGGCTGGTGCGGGTTCTGACTTCGCCACGGGCCCGTGGACATCTTGATAGGTCGTGATGTCGTCTAAATAGGCGGCGTGAAAGGACGCAAGATTCGCGGTGTATTCGGTCCACATGCCGGTAATCGAGTGATCATCGGGATGCACGATTGAATAATTGGGGGTTAGGTCGTCAAAATGACCGAGAACACCTTCCTGTTGGGCCACCATGAATTCGGGCATTTGACTGATTACCTTGGTGGTGAGGTACAAGAAAGTGGGGAAGAAGCGGAAGCCTTGTGCCTTGGCTGCTTGCTGCATTGTGGTCACATCTAGGTTTGCCGTCACGCTAAAACCGGTTGGCTGCATTTTTGTGAAGTAGTAGAAGTAATCTCGCCGCGCCCAGGTGGCAAGATCAATTGGTATAAATGTCATGAGTTCTCCTTAGGGCGGGTGTTATATCCGCGGTCGTCAAATGGTTGGAGTTTCTCCAACCATTCAGCTTTGAGTGATTTTAAAGTCTGACGCATGTTTTCGACATCGTCGGCTTTATGTTGCCAGAGCACTTCGAATTCGAAGGCGTCAGCGCTCTCCCGATCCCAAACAGCTTGCAAGGGGCTATTGATATAGAAGTGCCGGTTTAAGTTGAGCTGATAGAACGTCCACCGGTTTTTGACATTTGGAACAACGTCAATCCAAATTTTGCCATCAGGGATGTGTTTGATTTGGATGACGCCATAGTAGGTGGACTGCAGTTTGTAATCGCGAATGGCTTGTTTACGTTGGTCTTTTTGCATGATAATCTCCTAAAAAATGCGCCAGTAGTCACGCCCATCGTTGGTACGGTCGAGGAAACCGTAATCGACCAGTTCCCGGCGCAATAAGCTGAAGTCAGGATAGATCGCCTGTAGTTTCTGGTCAATCTCTTGATGGGTGTAATGGCGGTTGAATTCAAATTCTTCAATAATCCGGTGCATGAGGCCGACCAGTTTCTTTTGTCCCTTAGGTAATAATTTGAGGCGGAACTGACCGGTGGCTGTGGTCGCATATTGGTTGACATAGCGTTGATATTCGGCCTCGGTAATGACCATGCGATCATCACGTGAAACCTTGGATGGCAGCGTTAAGTAAGTATTGGTTGGGTCGTCGCGCCCAAAGACTGCCTCGTATTGGGCGAGATACAGCGCGGCTTGTTTGGCCTTTTCCCGAAACGTGAACTTCTGATGGCGGACAGTGGAAGGGCTGAGCTCCAATGCGTCAGCGACCACTTTATCACTGGCGCCACTGGCAAAAGCAGTCAGCAGTTCCTGTTGGCGTCCGGTCAACTTATTGTTGGCTGCCTGTGTAATCAACGCCTGTTGCGCGCCACCGTGGACTTCAGTGAGATGGTCTTGGATAGCCGTTACGCCAGCCGACAACGGAAAGGTTTGTTGGCAGTAGTGACATTTGAAACTCGTTGGCGTTTGGGTGTAACCGGCGATGAGCGTTTCGATATCGAGTTGTGGTTGCATAATTTTCACCTCCACATGAGTGTACATATGTTTATATTTTTTGTAAACACGTTTGTTTATTAAATGTGTAAACAAAAGACAAGTGCCGCGCGTGCTCTAAATATTTCTTAGCGGTTATTGCTTCAAATATTAAAACAGCGAACCCACACATTGCGTGCGAGTTCGCTGTTTTTGTTAGTAATTATTATCTTTGATATATTGTCGCGCCCAGGCGAGCAGTTCAGCATCTTCCTTGGCATCTTGTGAGGTCAAGATTTCAGGACCATCATCGGTGATGGCCAGGGTGTGTTCGTATTGAGATGACCAACTGCCATCAGCTGAGACGTAGTAGACCCACGGATCGTTTTTGTCGGCCAATTGGTGATCTTTAATCTTCCAAGTGCCTTCGTTAATCATTGGTTCGATGGTGATGGTCATGCCAGCCTTGAGCCGCAGACCTTCACCTTTATCGCCGTAGTGCAAGACATCAGGCTGTTCGTGCATGGTTGGCTGAATACCGTGGCCAATCAATTCGCGCACGTCGCCGTAATGATGCTTGTTTTCAGTGAAGTCTTCAATGGCAAAACCAATATCACCGAGGCGTTTGCCAACTTCACTTTGGGCAATCCCAAGATACAGTGCCTTTTTGGTCACGTCCATCAAGTCTTTGGTTTCTTGACTGACTTCGCCAACGGCATAACTCCAGCAAGAATCACTTTCGTAACCATTTTTGTTAACGGTCAAGTCGACTTTGACAATGTCGCCATCTTTCAAGATGAGGTCGCGCCGTGGGGTCCCATGGGCGACTTCTTCGTTGACGTCGACACAGGTCGCATATTTATACCCTTCAAAACCCTTTTCAGAGGGAGTTGCACCATGGGCTAAGATGTAATCGTTAGCGAATGTTTCAATTTCAAAAGATGAAATGCCGGGCTTGATTAAGTCGCGTAAGCCCAGATGCACGCCGGCGAGCACTTTACCGGATTCGCGCATGCCCTCAATTTCGCGGGCGGATTTAAGTGTAATCATACATATCTCCTATCACTGTCTGCAGGTACACAATATTTACATTCCATACTTTACCACACTTTGGCGGCGACAGTTAGTCTACGCGGCAAGTGCCTTTAAGTAGGTGCGGATAACGGGACTGGCGGCAAATGGCCAATGTTTGCGCGAGGCATCTGCCATTGAGTCGGTGCTGTCGAACTCACCTCGAACCGTTTGGTAGCGGTGTTGGAGCCAAGACAGTTGTTGCTGCTGTAATGCCAATAGTTGGGATAGCGTCAATCCGGCCATCCAGCCCCATTCCACGGTAGTTGCCTCATCCGCATAGACCAGGCAATAGGCTGTGATTCGCCCGGCGTCAAAAGTGACGATCGGCGCGTGTGGAAGCATATCAGCAAATGCCACCTTTGCCCAAGCGTCTGATTCAAAAGGACGAACCGGATTAATCAGATGCGTCTGTTGATAATGCCGATAACTAACTTCAAGGAGTTGGTGTTTTTGGATAGCTGATAGCTGAGTGAAGCTGAGCGCGGTGCTGGCAACGTCGGGAATGGCGCCCAAAGTGAGCTCGGGCACGGTGGTTTGGCGAATCAGTTTAAAACCCTTGGTGAGTGCCCATCGGCCGAAACGCGTGGTCGGGTCTTGCTCCCGGAAGCTGAGTAAGGTCTTGCCCGCAATGCGCGCACGTTCAGTCACCGTGGCCAAGATGTCATCGTAAAGACTGGTTGATGCTTGCGGTGCCATAACGGCGCTAAAGTAGAGTGCCTGGGGATGGAAGTCATTTGTCCACCAGGTGACTGCAGCGGTGATGGCTCCACCTGCGGTAAAGAGGCGCGTTTGCTCAGGATGATTTTGGAATTGTCGCAGTGGGGTATCAGTGGAGGCAAACTGAGCTAAAAATTGGTTCAGCGTATTCATGTGGACCCCTTTCTTTCCAAAGTGTCGTGCTTTTCTCGTCAGTATACGCTACTTGATCCAAGTGTTGCCTTGGTTTCCCAGACAAGATAGTCGCCGAAAAGAGGATTCAGGCGCATAATTGAAGCAATAAAAGTCGGGAGGTAATCGGATGAAAATTGCAGTGTTTGGCGGCAGTGGCCGCGCAGGCCACGTGATTGTGCAAGAGGCCGTTGCACGCGGCCATGAAGTCACGGCGATTGTCCGGGATGCGGACAAGGCCAAAAAGGTCCTGGGGGATGATGTTAACTTATTGGTGAAGGCCCCTCAAGATGTGACGACGGCGGATGTGTCAGGCTTTGATGCTGTGGTGGATGCCTTGAGTGTGCCGTGGGGTTCAGGGTTAGGCCATCTGCACTTGGAATTTGCCCAGCACATTGTCCAGATTCTGGCGAACCAATCAACACTCGCCGTCTTCATTCTCGGCAGCGCCAGCTTGAGCATGCCAGGTGAAACCGTGCCGATGTTTGAAGAATTTCCACCACAGGCCGAAGCAGCCCCTTGGTATGATGGTGCGAAGTATCAATATCAAGAATGGCAATTTCTTAAAACAGTGGATAATGTCAACTGGATTGGCGTGTCACCGAGCGAAGCTTTTCCTAGCGGCCCAAAGACCGGCTATGTGAAAGGCGAGGACACCTTGCTGGCTGGTAGTGATGGGCAATCGCATATCACAACTGGCAACATGGCTGCGGCAATCCTTGATGAATTAGAAAATCCTACACATATCAAGCGCCGGTTTACGGTGGTTGATCAATAAGCAAAGAGACCTGCGACTTAGTCGCAGGTCTCTTTTTCTATGCTTTGCGCCAAAAAGTGTCGATATGTTGCTTGTCTTCAAGATTAAACGCAATCAATTGTTGTAATAACGCTTGAGACCATGCTTGGTCCCATTGCATTTGAAAGAGTCGTTTTGTGGTTGTATAGCCAGCCTTGGCAATTGCCTCTTGGAAGTGGGCAAAAGCAAAATCTTCCACTGCCACGGAGATGTGGTTCTTGGCGGCACTGAATCCAATAATGAAGGTGCCATGCGCCGTGAACATCGGTTGATTCCAAGCGATGCGTAATGAAAGTTCCGGGAACGCCGTGGGAATCCAAACCATCAAATCAGCAAATTTTTGGCGGTGATCTGGAGCGGGAATACTGTTAAGAAAGTCATCTAAAGTCGCAAACTTGGGCATACTACTGTCCTCCTTGTTGGTGACTGTATTATCGCACGTCCAGTTACAAAAAGAGCCCGCAATGCTTGCAGATTTATTCGACTTTAACAGCGAGGACTAAGAGTCGATCCATGAATTGGTGGCGATGCAAAAAGCTCCCCGATTCACGGTATTGGCGCGCCCCACTTTCAAAAGCCATACTCAACATCTGACCATCAGAGGTCAGCGAGACTTGCTCCACTGAGTTTGGCACGTTGACGTTTTTGGCGCCAGCCGTTGGTTCTTTAAACTTGAGGTTTGACCATCCGCCACTTTCAGGAATTCGAATGAAAATCTTACCAGGCTGTTCGCCGTTGGACTGGCTGATGAGAGTGACGCCATTCTTTGCAATGGCCACCCCTTGCATCCGATCCCAGCCAGTGGTGTAAGAATTAATGATTTTGGCACTAATCAGTTGCTTTAGTCCCGCGTTCAGCGGATCTTTTTGCAGTTCGGCTGCCGGCGCCTTAGCGAGTGCAGCCCGCATTTGTTCTGAGGTAACGGCGTTTGGCAGGCCTTTTTGGTTGAGCGGTACGGCGACAATGGAGTGTTGCGACTTTTTACCGCCGTATTTCACAATTATTAATTGATTGTCATACAGGGTCATGGCCGATGTCCGATGTCCCAAAGCCCACTTGATGCGGCTTGATTCGATTGGGGATTGAGCCACAGCAGCATCATAGGTGTCGATGGTGTGCTGGTCGGCATAACCGAAGCCGGCACCGTTGCTTTTCCCATTATCATCGGACCAGATCAGCCGTTTGTGTGTCGTGTCATAGGTAATGGCGCCGACATGGGCGGTGGAATTTAGAATCAATGTCTTCACATATTTGCCAGTGTCTTGGCTGACTTGGGTAATGATGGAATTCAACTTGTGCTTGCCATCATACATACTAATGTAAAAATCAGAGCCCGATTGGGTCACACCTTGAGGTACCCAGTCGTTGCCAAAAGCAGCTTTGCCTGTTTTATGGTTAATCGACCAAGCCCCGCGCAGGCCAGGGATGACAACGGTCGCCTGGGTGGCCATTAGGTCTTTGTCTGCTTTGGTGGCTTGGGTCAGCTTGCTGAGTTGCTTATCCACAGCCGCATTTGATTGCAATGGCTTGGTGTCAGCTTCCCACTTCTTCACGTCTTTAGATGACGCAACCATGTTGGCGTACGCATTACGGTCCACGGCCCACCAGCTCCCAAGGCCGACGACTGCGACCACCACCACGGCGGCCACAGCAATCCAAATTTTCTTCATCGTCATGATTCCTCGCTTCCTTAAAATGTCACTATTAAGTTTACGCGAATTCATTGATTAAGTTAAATCTAACGCCTTTTATGGCACAAAAACGACCCGAGCTTTGGTCGCAGCCGACCAGACTTTGTCCACATCAGCAAAATGGGCTGTTTCGGTCGCAAAGGTAAATGGTGCGTCGGCCTCTGAGGCCACAATCGCCTTGAGGGTGGCAAGGATGTTTGCCACGCCAACTGAGCCTTGACCTGAACCGACCATCTCTAAGGCAATGGCCCGAAAAGCTGCGGCAGGGAGGACGGCGTCTGTGCCAGCGGAACCACCGATTTCCACCCACTTCAACGGTTGGCTGTCATCAAGGCGATGTGGCACGATGGCCTTCAGCGCCATCGGGGTGACTTCGCCCCACAGGTAATCAAGCACAATGTCGATATCGCGCCCGGCCCGGGCTAAATCCTCTTGGGCAGTCGCAGCACTCAGGTCGACAAGCTGGGTGGCACCCAGTGTAGTCAATGCTTCAAGTTTGGCGGCGTTGCGGCCGACGGCAACAATGTCACTGGCGCCAAGGCGCTTAGCCACTTGCACCGCCATCTGACCTGAAGTCCCAGTGGCCCCGAGAATCATGACTTTCTGACCAGGTTGGATGTGAGCGCGATATTGCAGCGCCATCCAAGACGACATCGCCGGATTCATCATCCCGGCAATTTTAACTGGGTCCAATTGATCAGAAATTGGGGTCCAGAATCCTTTATGGACCGCAACTTGATCCGCGAAGGTGCCATTAGCGACAAAATAGATCTGTTGACCATTGGGTAAAGTGCCGACGCCATCGACGCCGGGAATCATTGGCAGCGTGCCGGTAGAAGAATAATGCGAGCCATTGGCACCGGACTTTGCGCGCTGGGAAAGCGCAGCGGCTTGGACTTGAATCAGGACTTCTTGGTCAGTGGGTTTTGGGGCAGGATAATTATCCTCAAATTGAGGGGATCGGTTAAAATCACGAACAACGATTGCTTGCATAAAAAGACTTCCTTTTGGTTTTTAATATTACCGGTAATGATTCACCGCTAAGTAAAGAGCAGGTTGTTGAATTTGTATTACCTGTAATGTAAAATGAGTATAGAACCGGCTGCTGAATTTGTCAATATATATTACAGGTGATTAAAATGGTGAAACTAAAAAAATTCAAAGAAGTCTTTGACCAGTTCTACGAAGACGAGGGGCCAGATCCGGAGAAACAATGGTTAATGAGTCACGCGCAATCTGAAACCACGAAAACCGCGTTGCGGGCGGCGCGCAACTTTACCCATTCGGAGCTCGCCATTCTGTCCACCTTGAGCGAACACGATGACACGTTGGCTTTCAAGTTGCTGCAAGAGGAATCAGACCTATCGCAAGGGATGTTGTCACGCTATGTCGATCGGTTGGCGAAGAATGGGCTGCTAGAGAAATTTCATACGCCAGAGAACCAAAAGGCTGTCATGCTTCGGGCCACGCCAATCGGACATGAAATTGGTGCGCTGCATCTCAAGTTGCATGCCACTCAGAACCGCCGCTATAAAGAAGTCCTGAATCATTATTCCCGCGGTGAACAAGAAACAGTCTTAGCTTTTCTCACCGAGTTTGCTGATGCCCGTAAGCATTTAGACTAGTTTCAGAAATTTTTCAGCCCAAAAAATAGCGGATGTCTTGACATATTACCTTCTGATTAGCAAAGTTTATTGAATTTTAGTCAAACATTTACAATAATTTGCAGAAAACTCTATTCAATTTGAGTATAATTTAGGATTGAGAACAGAATTTTTTTATTTAATCCGAGCCAAATACTCAAATATAAAAGAATGGACCTGAGACAAATGGATGAACAACTGCAGATGATTTTGGACAAAGGAAGCCCAGTACCGTTTGATAGCTTTGAAACCCGCAAGGACTTGAAGCAAGCTGGTTTAACGGAAGAGAATGAGCTGGAAGTCATGTATGTGCGTATTCAGTATCCTGATTCTGAAGTGCGGTACGTGCAAGCGGTCGACACGGCAGGAGACAAGCCTGTTGTTGCGACAACAGAGTCAGAATCTGAGGCTTTGTCAGCAATCAATTCGATGGAAGCCAGTGATCTGTTTGCGGCGGTTCACGCTGCTGTTTCCGCCAATAATGCGGATCAGGCAGGTGAGCGACCAGCGTTCCCATTTTTTGAAGATGGTGTGCGGGCTTGGCGGCCTGTCGACTTCACTGAAAATACACCGGCACCAAAGTAGCGTCGCTCAACCCCATTCTGTTACGCTCAAAGTAAGAATGGAGGGATGCTTGATGACAACAAAACTCACACGTTCACGAGATGATCGCTGGATTGCTGGTGTCTGTGGTGGTATTGCAGCGCGGTTGGGGATTAGTAGTTTCTGGGTGCGGCTGGTCTTCCTTTTCGGGAGTCCCGGTTTTTTCTGGATTTACATTATTTTAGCGTTTCTGCTGCCTGATGCACCCGCAAACGATGATTTCTAACTAGATTAAAAGGGCCCAACATCGCGTGATGATTGGGCTTTTTTTTGTTGCTGTTATCGAAGGCCAACTCTTATATTTACGTTTGCGAATGTTATCTTGCCATTTTTGATGGTAAGAGTACAATATCCCTAATAGATTGTGCAAAATACATAAAGCCGATAGGAAAAAAGGACGGAGGGCCACACATGTTAAAAGAATTAACCACATTTTTATTGTGGGTGACCCTCGGACTGGTGGTTATCGCGAGCAGTACAGTGGTGATTTTCTTCTATCAATCACGCCGCCGCAGTCGTAACTACTTGGCCAAGAATGAGAGTGAATTGCGTTATTTCATCCAGCAACAGGTCAATAGTCGTGGTGAGATTACTGGCTATGAGTGCCTCTTGCGTCAAAAAGATGATACAGGTCAATGGCGATTACCCACTCACCTGGAAACATTGCCACTGCAGCGGGTGATTTTTCTGCTTGATGGCGTCTTTGCCAACTTGCCCAAGGAGCCATACACGTTGGCAATTAACTTGGAATACGATCAAATCAACAGTCCGGAATTTGATTACTTTGTCCGCTGGGCTCAAAGTCGGATTGATCCGATGAAGCTGGTGGTGGAATTGACCGTGAATCCAGAAGCACGTTATCGGCATCATCGCCAATTTTTGCGGCAGGTGGCGGCAGCTCGGGATTATGGGGCAGAATTTGCGATTGATAACGTCGGCAACCGCCAGATTGATTTAAAGGCGATTGAATGGATGCTGCCGCAAACGGACATCATTAAAGCGTCGATGCGCCAATTTCGCAAAGCGGATGGCGAATGGCTCGATTTGAACTTGCAGTTCTGGCGGCGCCTAGCTGAGGAACATCACATCGACTTGATGCTGATGGGCGTTGAAGATGATCAGGATGTCGAACTGGCAAAATTATTGAATATTACCCATTTACAAGGTTATCGTTACGGACGGCCTGTGGATGTCTCAGAACAAACGGAGGACTAGTTTGAACAATAACCGGCAACAACTGTATACAGATTTATATTTTGATAAAGGGCATTGGGGCCTCAAAATTTGGCAGACGTTTATTGCCATTTTGGGATGGGCAACGGTGATTGTGCCCATTGTCGTCACCGGCATGAGCTTTTATTACGCGCTCTCGGGCAAGGGGTTTGCCTTTTGGCGGTATCGCGAAGGCGTGACGGAGATTGAATTTATCGGCGTGCTGCTGTTGTTTTTAGCCGCGGTGGCCCTGATTTATACTGTCAGCATGGCCGTCATTCAGGTGCGTAAACGTGAACGCCTGGTAGAACAATGGCCGACGTATAATCCGCTCAATCAGCATGCCCGCAATCAAACCGTGGAGACCTTCATGACCGAACGGTTTGGGGATGCTGAATTCCGCGAACATGTCCGCAATTATCGGGTTGAACCCGACCAGAATTTGGAGACCGACCAGATTCAACAACTTTACGCGCAAAAGAAACTCAATGAGGTGTAAGCATGCAAATGATTAATCACCTTTTTGAAGTGACGACCGGCCAAACTGTGGTCACGGCCATTTTGTTGATTCTGTGCTTATATCCAATTATGGGGGCTTTCTTCTGGTTCTTTGGCGCATTGAGTTATCGTTTTTTGCGCCGGGACACGGTGGATGATGACTGGCAAGTGCTGCCAAAGTCCAAACAGCCGTACGTGACCATTATGATTCCCGCGCATAATGAAGAACTGATGATTGAAGCCACGATTCGGTATCTCTTTGATCAATTGAATTATGACAATTTTGAAGTGCTGATTTGTAATGATGGCTCCACAGACCAGACGGCAGAGATTGTCGAACGGTTAGAAGCTGAGTATCCAAACCTGCGGATGCTTGAAATTGTGAAAAACAAAGGTAAAGCCCATGCGTTCAATATTGGGATGTTCTTCGCCCGCGGGGAATATATTCTCAGTAATGATGCGGACACGATTCCAGAACCCGATGCCATTATGAAGTATATGAATTACTTTATTCACGACTACGACATGAACACATCAGCCGTGACCGCGAATATGGATGTTCAGAACCGCACCACGTTGTTGGGTAAATCGCAGACTGTGGAATTTTCCAGTATTGTCGGCGTGATCAAACGCAGTCAGGCGGCGGTCAATGATTCCATGTACGCGTACAGTGGTGCCAACACCATGTACCGTAAAAGTTTCTTGATTGACGTCGGCGGTTTTCGGCAAAATCGGGCCACAGAGGACATCAGTATTGCTTGGGATCACCAGATGCTGGGCGCGGTCCCGCGGTTTGCGCCAAACATTGTTTTCCATATGAATGTGCCTGAAACCATTGGCGACTTATACAAACAACGTAAGCGCTGGGCGCAAGGTGGCACCGAAGTCTGGCTGACCAACTTCAAAAAGTTCGTGCTTCATCCGTGGCGCCATCGCTATCAAATGTCGATGTTTGTTGACTCAACCCTGTCAGTCATTTGGTCATTTTTCTTTGCGATTACCAGTGTCATGTACGTGGGTAGCCTCATCTGTCAGGCAGTGCAAGGTAATTGGCCAGAAATTTGGCATATGTTTGCCATGGCTTGGATTTTTGTCACCTTTGAACTGTTGGCTGGACTATTGCAACTGATTACGGCGCTGTTGCTGGATCATCGTGGGGCAAAGCTGAAGTATCTACCATTTGCACCGTTGTATATGATGTTCTTTTGGATGATTAACCCGATTACGATTATTGTGACTTTCATTCCCGCCGTCAAAACGATTCTGGGTTTTGGCTCTGGGACTTGGGTTTCTCCAACGCGCAAAACCATGCCGGATCAAAATTAATAGAGGTTGTGCCAAAACCGTGTTTTGGCACAACCTCTATTTTAGTATCTGAACAATTTCGATCCCTTTTTATTGCAGCTTCTGAGGCAGCTTCCTTTATCATTCGACACAATCGCGCAAAAATGACAGTATCAACACGATAAAGAAGGCGAGAGAATGACACAAAGTGAGGATCAATTAACCATTATCAACCTGATTAATCAAGCCGATCAGTTAGCTGGCCAAAAGAATGCCGCCGCTTATGTCGCTTTGTTTGCGGAAGATGGCGCCATTGAGGGCACGCAAGGTCAAGCACGGGGCCAGGCAGCACTCAAAACGATGGTTGATCAGGTCTGGGCTCAAGAAGGCCAGACGCTGCATCTCACGACATCAGTGGTGGTGCAAAGCTTGACCGCCACCACGGCGAGCGCAACATCGATTTTGGTAATTGTGGCTATCCCGACGCTGAAGATCATCTCGTTGGCGCAAGTTACCCACCAACTGGCGCTGATTGATGGCCAGTGGCGTTTTACCAAGCGCTCCATCCAGTAGCCTTTTATTCTCGGGCGATTATCGACTATAATGGGCGCAAATACTTAAAGGAGGACCACTATGATTGAATATATTTTGCTTGGCAGCATTGCTGTGGCGTTAATCCTGGTCCAAATTGGGCAGCGGTTGAACACCAACCAGATTGTTGCGGTCCAACTCACGACGCATAAGATGATGTTTCCACCACAAATTCGCAATGCGCGCCGCGTATATTGGCGCGGCCTGATACGGCAGGTGCCAGGCATGGCTGGCCTGAATCTGGCCGCTAAAATCCTTTCAGGTTTAGCTGGCTTCATGGCTTTTGCGACTGTAGTGCAGTTGTTTCCATTCGAGTTTAGTTTTCTGCGGCTGCGCATTGTTCGGTTGGTGATTAATTTTGTGAGCGAGATTCCATACAGCGGTTTACTGGCCGCTGGGTTAGGGATTGTGGCGGCCATTTTGTGGTTGGTCATGGCCTGGTTCCAATTTCGCCAACTGACCGCAGCCGATGCGAGTCACCCTGGTGGCCCCAATGACTTATATTGGACGCCGCCAGTCCAATTACGGCGGCAGTATCAATTAAAGGTGCTGACGCATGGCCTGATTCTCGTCGGCGCCATTATCTATTTCATTTTCGAATGGGGACGCTGATTTATTTATTCCGCTGAATGATGCGTTTCAAAGAGCGGCGGAAGCGGCCAGGGAAGGCCCGAGCGACAATGACACTCATATGATCGCTGAACTTATTGAAGTAACGGCGCTTAGGTTTGTCGTCAGTCGCCGCGCGATAAAAGAGCTGAGCGAGGTCTTGAACTGAGGCGCCCATTCCTGGTGCATCATCGGCCAATGTGGCATTCATCACGTTCACAAGTGGTTCGTAGGCTGTGTCTGGCTTGAGGTTCTTTTGAATATTGGCCCGGGCGACGGCGCCCCAAGACGATTGCGTCCCACCAGGTTGGACAATGATTGAACGAATGCCGAAAGGCTCAACTTCAAGGTCAAGCGTATCACTCCACTGTTGCAGCGCTGCTTTTGACGCGTGATAGTATGCGCCCAGCGGTGAATAGATGTCGCCACCGACGGAAGAAATGTTGACGATGCGCCCGCTGTGTTGGGCCCGCATCGTTGGTAGGAAGAACTGGGTGAGGGCGACGGCACCAAAGAAGTTGGTGTCAAATTGGCGCCGGATGTGCGCCATCGGTGTATCTTCCACCGGGCCATTTTCACCATAACCGGCGTTATTAATCAACACGTCAATGCGGTGTTGTTCATCGAGAATTGTTTGCCCAAAATTGGTGACCGATTCAGGATCTGTCACGTCAAGAAATAATGCGTGGGTGTGCGCGCTTGTCGGAATGTTGTCGATGTGCCGCGCGCCCCCATAAACAATCCAACCTTTTTGCGTGAAAAGTTCTAGTGCGGCCTTGCCCATGCCATTTGAAGCTCCGGTAATTGCAACTACTTTTTGATTTGTCATGATTTTCTCCTTTGCCAGTTGGCATAAAAATGTTACACTTGTAACCATCAATGTGACAAGTGTAACTTCAGGATTTTTGCGATGCAAGCCTGTCAGTCGCAAATGTGACAGAAGAGGAGAAATTGTCAATGTCAGGTGTCAGCGAGAATACACGGGAGTATCTCTTAGGGGCGTTAGCGCGTCTCATTGAGAAAAAGGATTTTGATGCCATTTCTGTGAGTGAATTGACCAGGGTAGCGGGCATTTCGCGGATGACGTTCTATCGCCACTATGGCAACGTGGCCGATGTGCTCAGTCAAGAGTTGGCGCGGTTGGTGGCCACCTTACCAGAATACAAACATCTACCGGTTCAAGAGTATGGTGCGGTGATGATGTTTTATATGCAGTTTTTCAGCGAGCATGCTGAGTTCATGCAATTGTTATTAAAGGCGGGCCAAGAGCCCATGTTGCGGCGGGCTGTGATGACTGTCATGACCAATTTGGCTGAGTCGAAGGAATCGTTGCAAAATTTCAATACTGCTGAGAAGCGTTACTATATTTTGTATCAAGCGGCTGGGCTGGACAGTGTCATCATTGATTGGCTGGCACACGGACAGCAAGAAACGCCTGAGCAAATGGCCACTTTTATTCAAAAAACCTGGCCACCAATGGATGTCTCGCCTAATGACTAATTAATAGATTTCAATTGGTGGCAGACCTGGTATACTGGCGGTAAAAATACGCGAAGGGATTTGAGTGCATGGCACAGCCAACCTTGGATGAAGCGTTATACGTGACAATTACTGGGATGAATCACTATTTTGACTTGGCGCCGTTTGATATCGGCACCTATCTATTGTTGCAAAAGGATCCAACCAATGTTCATGATGATGAGGCAATCGCCGCCATGTTGCCCGTTATTGGCAAGGTGGGCTATGTGGCCAATAACACGTGGACGAAGGCGCGAGGAACATTGAGCGCCGGGCGTTTGTATAACCTGGTGCCTGACAAAAGTTTGGCCATCGTTCAGTTTATGCTCAAAGATCAATTAATTGCCCGCGTCTTTCCAGAGTTTGCGCCGACGTGGGAAGTTGTACTGAAGCGCAACGAGGCCGCCATTAACGAAGACTTTTTTGCTGAGTTACAAACGCGATTTGAAGACTAAAAAAAGAAGCTGTGACAAAAGACGCTTTGAGAATGAGGATTAGCAAGGATTGATGATAAAGCCTGAACTTAGGCTTTGAATCAATCCGAGTTAACCGGAATACTCAGTCTTTTGGAACGCAATTAGTCTAGTTTGTTCGGAAATTCAAAAAGGGGTTGTGACAAAACATAGTTTTGTCACAACCCCTTTTTTGGTTAACGTTTGCCGTAAATCAGTTCTGGTTCTTTGCGTTGCGTTGCTTGGTCATAGAAGGCTTGGGCAATGGTTTCAGGATTTTGCTTGCCATCGTTGCCTTCACGGATGTAAGTCCAGATGTTAACCAGACCTGAGAAGACGCCATCTTTTGCAAGGTCCTTGTTCAAGGACAAGGCGAAGTTGTGAACGGCTGCCTTACCCATGGATTGCGACGCATCTGTGGTCCCAGGTTTTTCCGCGACCACGCTGTTGGTGAATAGAATGGCACCTTTCGTTTGCTTGAGTAATGGAATCGTGGCATTGGCGATTTGAACGGCACTGCCGACGTTGACCTGTAAGTCTTGCATGATTTCATCACCGGTAAAGGTGCTAGGGCGACCCTTGCGCCGAACGGTGGCGTTGAAGACCACAGTATCCAAATCACCGAGCTTGCTAATGGCGTCAACGGACTTGTTAATGCTATCGAAGTCGGAAAGGTCGACGGGAATGGCGGTTGCCGTCACGCCTTCAGCGGCCAAGGCGGCTTGCACTTGTTTCAAATGATCCTGATCACGTTCCAATAAGGCAATGCTATAACCTTGTTTACCGAAGACTGAACCTAAAGCTTGACCCAAGCCGGCTTTCCCGACCCCATAAACTGCTAAAACTTTTGCCATATTTCTCACCTCATCATTTGTCTTAATGCGGTTATACTAATTGTAAAATCACAAAAATGGAAATATTTGGTCTTGCTGCCCGTCACGATGGGACCTGATGAGATGTAATTGACTTAACTTCAATAAGAGATACCTGCAAAAAATAGGCTGTGACCTCGCCCGATGGCGGTCACAGCCTATTTTTTTATTGTGTGTTTGAAGGATTTTCTCGATTAACGCCACTTCTTGAGTAAATTAGTGAAGAGCAACGCCAGCGCAGCGAGGACCATCCCAGCAATCGGGGTCAGGCCCAAGCCCACGTGATCAGCAATCTGCCCGCCAACGGCAGAGCCAATCATGATGCCAACATTAAAGGCGGAAATATTCAGCGCCGACGCCATTTGAACGTCGTCCGGTAAGTTCTTTTCGGCGATTTGCATGGTGAACAGTTGCAGGCCAGGAACATTCATGAAGGCCAGTAACCCCATCAGCAGAATCAAAATCAAACCAATAATCTGGTGGCCTAAGCCAAAGAGCATGGCTGCCATTACAATGAATAAGGCGCCAAACATCCAAGCTAAGGCATTCAGTGGTTCAGTGTTTCCAACTTTACCCCCGACAATGTTCCCCACAGCCACAGCCAGCCCGTAGGCAATCAAGATGAAGACCATCACACCCGATGACCAGCCGGCGTTTGTCAAAATCGTGGTCAAGAATGTGTAGACTGGGAAGCTAGCGCCGTAACCAATCGCGGTCACGAGTAAGCCGACCATTAATTCTTTTTGCTTAAAGATGCGAATCAAACTGCCACGGCGCCCGGGTGTGGGTTGGGGCAGGTTACTTGGGACCAAGAAGTAGTTGCTGACCAAGGCGATGAAGCCGATGGCCGCAATGACGATAAAGGAAGCGCGCCAGCTAGCGTGTTGGCCGATGAAGGTCCCCAGCGGCACCCCGGTCACGGTGGCCACAGTCAATCCGGTGAACATCGTCGCAATCGCTGATGCTCGTTTACTTGGTTCAACCACGTTGGCCGCAATCACGGTGGCAACGGACATGAATAGCCCGTGGGCAAAGGCGGCGACCACTCGACCCACGAGTAACATCGCAAAGTTTGGCGCAATCGCCGTTAATAAATTACCAAGAATAAAGGTAACCATAATCGATAACAAGAGCCCTTTGCGCGGAAAGCGTCCGGTAATCGCCGTCAGTAACGGCGCCCCGATCATGATTCCCGCTGCATAGACCGACACGGTCATACTAGCCGTGCTCAAGCTGATGCCAAAACTATCAATAATGAGAGGCATCACCCCAACACTAATAAATTCTGTCGAACCAATGGCAAAGGCACTCAGGGCCAACGCCAGTAGCGTCAGCGTGGGCGCTACGGTGTGTGTTTCTGTTTTATCCATCTTATTTCCTCCTCTGTCGTTGCGTTACGTACGAATTTTCATTATACTGGGTAGATTCAGAAAGACAATTACGTACTAAAAAGTGCTATACGCACCTTTTAGTGCCTATGGGAGGTCAGCATGGACGAAAAGACATATAACATTGGTGTGGAAGCAACAATGGAAGTGATCGGTGGTAAGTGGAAAGCCATTATCCTCTGTCATTTGCGGCATGACACGATGCGCACGAGTGAATTGCGCCGCGCGATTCCGCAGATCACGCAAAAAATGCTCACACAACAATTGCGTGAACTTGAAGCCGATGGCATTGTCCAACGGCGTGTGTATGAACAAGTGCCACCCAAGGTCGAGTATTGCTTGACAGAACGGGGTGAGAGCTTAAACGCGATTTTGAATCAACTCTGTAAATGGGGCGAAGCAAACATTGATGAACGTCGGGCCAAGGGTGAAGTGATTGAACTGATTCACCGCGATGACGTGAGCCTCGAACAAAATCAATCTGCCTCTTAAAATACGGGCTGTGGTGGTAGGCAATATCACGACAGTCTTTTTTGTGGGCCGCAGTTGGTTATGTATAATGGGGAGAGTAGGAAGTCGAATTCTAGAGACAAGGGACGAGCAAATGACAGCAGAGAAACCAGAACTAATCGATGCCACGGCCTTACAGGAGGCCGAGCGGATTTTTAAATTGCTGAGTAATGCCAATCGCCTGCAGATGTTAAAACTGTTGGAGCAACAGCCGCTGAATGTTAGCGAAATTGGCACGGTATTGCACCTGGAACAATCCGTTGTGTCACACCAGCTGGCCATTTTGCGGGAGCATCAATTGGTCAGTGTCACGAGAGTTGGCAAGTCCAGTTACTATCAATTAGATGATCCGCATATTTTAGATGTGGTGAACGAAATGCTTGAACACGTGGACCACGTTCTGCGTGGTAAAGGCCATGGTGCATAAAAATAGAGGTTGAGACGAAATTCTTCTGTCTCAACCTCTATTTTTTCGCGCCAGCTATTTCTTGAGTTGTTCAATATTATCGGGTTGGCTTAAGAACGTCCGCATGTCGCTGAGTAAATCAGTTTCAGTCGGGTGCCAATCCATATTTTGCTGGGTCCATTCGCTGCTAGTGGGATTGTCAGTCATCGCGGTCGCCGCAAACCAGCCGAAGTAAGTGGCGGCTTCGTCGTCGGTGAAGTGGTTCACCGGCAAGTTCATCGCATCGGCAATCGTTTGGATGATGGCTTTAAAGGTGATGGCTTCTTCGGCCACCGCGTTATACACTTGCCCAGCGGTGCCTTTTTCCAAGGCAGAAACGAACAGCTTGGCCGCATCTTTACGGTGGACAGATGGCCAGACGTTAGTGCCTTGGGCCACGTACCCGATCTTGCCTTGGCGCGCTGCCATCTGAGCAAAAATCGAGCCGAACCCTTGGCGCTGCACATCATGCACGGTTGGTGGTAAGCGGACAGCGGTCGCCCGAACGTCCTGCTTGGCGTAACTGAGGGCTAAGGCCTCAGATTGGGCCCGCCCAGTTTGATCGTCAGGGAAATCAGTTTCTGTGGCCGTCCGCCCGAGATTTTGCACGGTCAGTGTGCCTGAGGTGTTCACAAATGGCTTATCGGAGCCAATTAAGGCTTCACCAATCGTGGTGATGACGTTGACGTCTTTTTGCACGGCGCCGGCGAAATCACTGAAGTCATTGGTGAAGGCCAGGTGAATCACGCCGTCACTTGCCTTAGCGGTATCGCTGATCACTTCGAGGTCGTCGAGCGACCCGTGAACAGCCGTTGCGCCCAGGCTTTCTAATAAGGCGGCCGACTTGTCTGACCGCGCCAGGCCGACAACTTCGTGACCACGCGCAATCGCTTCTTTGACGACTTCAGTACCAATAAAGCCGGTGCCACCGGTGATGAAAATCTTCATAATCATGCCTTCTTTGTTTGATTTTGAATTCAGTATAAGAGCCTCAGTGCCATTTTACGAATTTTCCGCTTTTAATTCATACTTGATGGGCCGCAGGATTAACCACAAGGTCAGGAAGGAGACGCTGATAATCCCGGCAAACGGGATGAAGCGCGTGACTAGCACGGTGAGCCCCATCACTACGTAAATCCAGCGCTCATAATGATCAATCAAGGTGATTCGCGGATTCAAGTGGAGGAGGGTGACTTCTGCGATGGTGTAGGCGATGGACCACAAGAACCAGACTCCCACGTAGAAGGTCTCTGGTTGCCACTGATTCGGGTAATCGGACAGCCATGAAGTCGCAAACGGCGCACTAGACAGCATCAGCAGCCAGAAGACATTGGCCCAATAGAAGCGATGGTTAAAATGCGTCGCATATTGCAATAAGTTGTGGTGGTTATACCAGACCGCCATAATCTGCAAAAAGGTAACAATATACACGCCATAACTGCGCCAATTGGCCGCCAGCGCTGTAAAGGTATAACTGTCTGGCCGTTTGATTTCTAGCACCAGGAGCGTGACAATAATAGCAATGATGGCGTCGTTAAACGCTTCGAATCGGCCTTTGTTCACATCGATTCCGCCTTTCGCCTTGAAGATTCGCTGTTTACATCATAGAACTTTACTGATTATCTGACCAACATTCCAACATTGAGGAGACCAGCCATGAAACAAACGATTATCCATGACCAAGCATTCTTAGCCCAGCCGTCAACGCCTGCGAGTCCACTGGATGCCGCAGTTGTGACGAACTTGCTCGATACCTTGCGGGCTAACGCGGGCCGCGCTGCCGGCTTGGCAGCCAACATGATTGGGGTGCACAAGCGCATCATCGTCGCTCAAGTGGGACCCTTACCCCTCGCTTTGGTGAATCCTGTGATTACTAAGCAGTTTGGACCCTATACGACGGAAGAATCGTGTTTATCGATTCCTGGGACGCGGGAGACGACCCGCTATCAATCCATTACCGTGAATTATCTGGACGAACAATTTCAACCCCACACGCAGACTTTTACTGACTGGACGGCCGAAATCATTCAGCATGAAGTGGACCATTGTAATGGAATTTTGATTTAAACCTTTTTGCTATTTACTGATATTCGATAAGCGTTATAATGCAGCTATCTTGATACAAAGGAGCACAAACATGGAAGATTTTCGTTTTAACAACAAAACTGATATTCGTTTCGGCCGTAACCGAATTGAAGAAGAACTGCGTCCTGCGGTTCAACAATTTGGGGACCGCGTGTTACTGGTCTATGGTGGCCAGTCCATCAAGCGCTCTGGTTTGTATGACCAAGTGAAAGGCTTGCTTGACGGCCTTTCTGTGACTGAATTACCAGGCATCGCCCCAAACCCAAAGATTGATTCCGTTCGTGATGGTCAAAAGTTAGCCAAAGACAATGATGTTGATGTCATTTTGGCTGTTGGGGGCGGTTCTGTCATTGATGCTGCCAAGGTGATTGCTTCAGCGAAGTTTTATGCTGGGGATCCTTGGGACTTGGTGATTGATGCGTCTAAGCGCACCCAGTTAGACCAAGTACCTGTCATCGATATTTTGACCTTAGCGGCTACTGGGACTGAAATGAACTTTGGTTCTGTGATTTCAAATCCTGAAACCCATCAAAAATTAGGGACATTTGGCCCTAACTCACCAGCAGTTTCGTTCTTGGATCCAACGCTGACGTATACCGTACCAGCGAGCCAAACCGCTGCTGGGTCAATGGATATCATGAGCCACTTACTGGAACAATATTTTGATGCCGCTGGGGCTAACGACGTCTCAAAGGGCCTGATTGAAGGCTTGATGCGCGCTGTGACCAAGTGGGCCCCTGTCGCCTTGGAAACCCCTGATGATTATGATGCTCGGGCTAACCTGATGTGGGCTGCCACCATGGCCTTGAATGGGATTGTCCGTTCCGGGAACCAAAATGGTTGGACTGTGCACCCAATGGAACATGAATTATCAGCCTACTATGACATTACCCATGGTGTCGGGTTAGGGATTTTGACGCCACGGTGGATGGAATTTGCTTTGAACGCTGATACTGTTGCCTTGTTTGCTCGCTATGGCCGCAACGTTTGGGACTTGCGCGGCGATGACGATCAACTTGTTGCCAATCAAGCCATTGAAGCCACCTACAACTGGATTGAAAACCTTGGCATTCCAATGACCTTGCCAGAAGTTGGGATTGATGATGATAAGAATTTTGTGGCCATGGCTGATAGCGCCGTTTCGGTTGGCCGTCTTGGCGTGGTGCCTTATGTGAAGTTGAATACTGGCGATGTTGTCAGCATCTATAAGGCTTCCATGCAACCACTCAGCTTTAACAAATAATGATTGCGCGCGCTTCCTGTGGGGGGCGCGTTTTTTGTTGGCAAAAGCGATAAGCGTTAATTCAACGCTTTTGACACCGCTTGCGTTATACTCTCTTTGAAAATAGGTTTGAGGAGGTCTTTTCAATGTTAGATGTTAAAGGGTCAATCGATCGTTTGTTGTGGACGGCAGAACACCATTACTTACACATTGTGGCAAAGCATGACTTTATGCGGGCATGGGCGGTTCAATTTGAACTGGCTTATACTGACTTTCGGACCATTCAAATGGCACTACAACTTGACGGCAATCATGCCGACTTGTTGAAGAAGTTTGCCGCCGATTATGACCAAGTGTTCAACTATGAATATGCGTTTGCTGCTGGCGGTGTGGATGGTTTCTACACCCAATATCCAAACCAATCCGATTTGGATGCTTATAAGACTGCCAAAGATGCGCTGGAAGCGGATATCAATCAAATCCAAGCCATCAATGGTTAATGCTTTGTCAAAAAACCTCAGTCCTCTACAATAGGGTTGAGGTTTTTGTGTGGAGATGAGGGAATGGATAAGGGCCGGTTTGAAGCTTATACAGACGCGATTATTGCCATTGTTGTGACGTTGTTGGTGTTGGAAATTCCGCGGCCAGAGGGCTATACGTTTTCGGCGTTAGTGGCTAACTGGCGCAGTTATATTGTCTACATCATTACGTTTTTGCAGCTGATGGGCGTGTGGTACAACCATCACAATCTATTGAAATATGTGAAGCGGGTGGACCACACCGCCTACTGGGCCAACGCTGTCTGGTTGTTGCTGCTGTCGATGTCGCCATTTGCGATGTCCTGGGTGTCGACGTATCCTGAACATTGGCAACCAGAAGTCTTTTATGCCATTGTTTGGATGCTGTGGTCACTCGCTTATACCAATTTGGAAAATGTGTTGTTGCGGCTTAACCCTGAAGTGAAGGCCAAAGTCTGGTACAAAAATCGATTTAACCTCTTGATGGGCGTGACGATTTTTATTGCTTGGATCACGCCCATTTTGGGGATTGCCGTGATTGGCGTGTTGACGATTTGGCTGGTTGTGAGTCCACTTGTTTACGAGATTCCTGATAAGGAGGAAAAATGATGCAAATTATTTATCATGGTCATGCGTGTCTTGAAGCCCGCTTAGATGACGGGACGGTGCTGTTGGTGGATCCTTGGATTACCGGGAACCCACAGACCGACCTCACCCTGGATGTGAAATGCGATTATATTTTGGTCACCCATGGGCACCACGATCACAGTGGTGATATGGTTGAAGTCAGCCGCCGCAATCAGGCCCCAATCATCGGTATGCCTGAGTTGGTGCACTACGCCGAAAGCCAAGGTGCCGTCGAAGGTCATCCCATGAATTTGGGTGGCAAATGGGCATTCCCATTTGGCGAAATCAAAATGATGCATGCCCAACATAGTTCCAGTTTGGTGATTAATGGGTTACCCGTGTACATGGGGGATGCCTGTGGTTTCATGCTGACTGTTGATGGCAAGTCGGTGTATTTTGCCGGTGATACCTCAAACTTTGGCGATATGGCGCTCTTTGGCAAAGGTTTCGATGTCGAATTGGCCGTGTTGCCAATTGGCGGCAACTTTACCATGGGCCCTGAAGAAGCGGCTAGCGCTGCCAAGCGTTTGAACGCTAAGCACGTGTTGCCAATTCACTACAATACCTTCCCAACGATTAAGCAAGATCCTGAACAATTCGCAAAATTGTTGCCGGATGGCGTCGTCGAAGTGGCGCACCCCGGAGACACCGTCACTGTTTAAACAAAAAGCTTCTCGACAAAAGTTGTCGAGAAGCTTTTTTAGTTAATGGTCCCTTCAATGCTTTGAATATCCGCTTGGCCATTTTGATGAACAATGGCCGCAATCGCAGCCGTAATGGCGGCCACATCTTCAGCAAGCGACAACGATGGCTGACCTGGCCGGTCGACTACCTGCTCAGGGAGAAACGGAATGTGCATGAAGCCAGCTTTGATGCCCGGGAATTCGTGTTCGCGTAGGTATTGGACTTGATACATGATGTGGTTGCAGACATAAGTCCCTGCAGTGTTCGAGACTGCAGCCGGCACCCCAGCGTCGCGGATGGCTTTGACCATGGCCTTGACTGGGAGCTGAGTGAAGTATGCCGTTTGGCCATCGGCTCGAATTGGCGTGCCCAGTGGCTGATAGCCGGCGTTATCTGGCAGACGACCATCATCGAGATTGATGGCCACACGTTCAGGGGTGACCGCTGGACGGCCACCAGCTTGACCAATGTTTAAAACATAGTCAGGGCTCGTCGCCAAAATGGCCTCACGGACCACCGCTGCCGAACGATTGAAGACCGTCGGAATTTCTAATTTGATTATGTCAGCACCGGCAATCCTGTCAGGCAGTTGTTTGACTGCTTCAATAGCAGGATTCGTCCGGTCGCCACCAAATGGATCAAAGCCTGTGACAAGAATTTTCATCGGCAACCTCCCAGTCGTTTTGGCCAGTATAAAACGGCCAGACCATGGGTGCAACTCTGCCTGTCCAGCACAACAGTTGAATTACCACTCGATGAGTTGCATTATAAAGAAGTAAGCAAACGCAAGCGGTTTCAGCTTGGCAATGAGGAAGAGGACGATTGAATGTTAACGATTGAAAATGGTAAGTTTCGGGCCACCATTAGTGAAATGGGGGCTGAACTCCAAAGTTTAGTGAACCGCAAAGACGATTACGAATTCATCTGGTCGGATAAAGGTCGCGGGATTTGGCCACGGCACGCACCGATCTTGTTTCCAGCGATTGGGAAGTCAAATGATGACCAATATATGATTGATGGCCAACTTTATCCGATGCATCAACACGGATTTGCCCGGGATTTTCCTTTCACCTTGGTCAAGCACGATAAGGGTTCGGCCACTTTCAGCCTGAAATCAAACGATGAGACCCGCACAATGTTTCCCTATGATTTTGAACTGTTGGTGACCTATGCCTTAAACAAAAAAGGCCTGTCAATTGATTACACTGTCAAAAACGTGGACAAAGAAGACTTCGCGTTTTCGTTGGGGGCACACCCTGGTTTCAAAGTGGCAGTTAATGATGCGGGGGACTTCGACGATTACAGTTTGACACTGACGCCAGTAGACGGGGCGATTAAACAATTTGATATTGACCCAGTGCCATTTCGTGACGGGGATGTCTCTGACCTGGACGCCGCAGAAGGCGACACCATCCCATTGAGCCACGAATTGCTCGATGATGGCTTGATTATTTTGGACAATCCTGAGGTGCAAAGTGTCAGTTTGAGTTCACCTAATCAAAAGCACAGTGTGACCTTGAAGGTGGCCGACTTTCCGTATGTCGCAATCTGGAGTCCAGAACACAAGAATGCGCCGTTTGTCTGTGTTGAGCCCTTCAATGGTCTGCCTGATGAATTTGGGGATCCGAGCGATTTGTTCCACAAACAGGGCAATGTTGCCGTCAAAGCCCGGGATCAAAAACAGATGGGCTATCAAATTGAACTCATCTAGTGAAAATTTTCAGAAAGACTAGCACTAAAAATTCACTAAAGTAACAGACCGTGTCAGAGACAGTTACTGAAAGCGCTGTCTATGGTGCGGTTTTTAGTCTCTGAGGGGCCTTTAATTTTTCGGTCCACATTATGAAAAAGTGTGTTAAAATATCTTGGTAAGTGAATAACAATATTTCCTAGGAGGAATTCTATTTATGCCATTAGTAAACGCTGCTGAAATTGTTAAGGCTGCACATGAAGGCCACTACGCAATTGGCGCATTTAACACCAACAACTTGGAATGGACTCGTGCCATCTTAGCTGGTGCACAAGAAAAGAACGTTCCAGTTATCATCCAAACTTCTATGGGTGCTGCTACATACATGGGTGGTTACGAATTTTGTAAGACCATGATCGAAGCTACTGTTAAGTCAATGGGCATCACAGTTCCTGTTGTGATTCACCTTGACCACGGTAACTACGAAGCTGCTAAGGAAGCTATTGCAGCTGGCTACAACTCAGTTATGTTTGATGGCCATGACTTACCTTTTGAAGAAAACTTAGCTAAGACTAAGGAAATCGTTGCTTTAGCACATGCTAAGGGCATTTCCGTTGAAGCTGAAGTTGGTTCAATTGGTGGTGAAGAAGACGGTGTTGTTGGTGAAGGTGAATTAGCTGATGTTGAAGAAGCTAAGCAAATTGCTGCCACTGGCGTTGACTTCATGGCTGCTGGTATTGGTAACATTCATGGCCAATATCCTGACAACTGGAAGGGTCTGCACTTCGACCGTCTCCAAGAACTTAACGATGCTGTTCCAGTGCCATTAGTATTACATGGTGGTTCAGGGATTCCTCAAGAACAAGTTCAAAAGGCTATCACAATGGGTGTTTCTAAGTTGAACATCAACACTGAATGCCAACTTGCTTTTGACAAAGCAACTCGCGAATACATCGAAGCTGGTAAGGACCAAGTTGGTAAGGGCTTCGATCCTCGTAAGTTACTCAAGCCTGGTACCGATGCTATCCAAGCAACCTTTGAAGAAATCACTGGTTGGATTGGTAACAAGCCTATCAAGCTCGTTCCAGAAGCAATCTAATTTAAGCTAACAACCAACGCGTCCGACATTTGTCGGGCGCTTTTTTTGTCTAAATTTTATCGAATATGGCACTTTTAAAATTGGCTATTTTTTTATAAATATTGATTGGAAGGCGAATGAAAACTAAATACATAAAGCTTTCATTAAAAACGCCTATATTACAATGTTATTTTAATTGTTTAATCTGGATAAATAGCAGGTATACTCTTAATGTAAACACTTACAAAACTTTGGAGGGTACGAAAATGGCAAAAATTGGTTCTCAAGTGAAGTCAATGGGTAAGTTCGTATTTCTGTTCAGTGGGTCAATTCTTTCAGTCACGGCAATCCAGCAAGCACGCCAGACAGCACATGCGGCGGATACTGTGCCAACCACTGCGGTCACACCAACCAGTACCAAGACGGCAACACCGGCAGCTAACGCACCGGCCACTGCTAAAGCAGCACCAACGGCGGCTGCGCCAGCACAAGCCAGTCCGACCAGCGCCCCAGCGACGGCGGTTCCAACTGCCGCGCCAGCAACAGCTGTGCCAACGGCAGGCAACACGAATCCTTATGTCGCCAGTGACCAAATTACCTGGCAAGCGGGCAGTGTCCAACCTGGTAATGACGCCGCTAATGTTGGTGACAAGGATCCAAGCACACTGTGGCACTCCAGTTGGAATGGGACAGATGTTGCCCATAACTACATTCAAGCCGACTTGAAACAGGCGACCACACTGAATGGGCTGACCTATATGCCGCGCCAGAATGGGACTAATGGGATTGCGATCGCCTACAACATTCAAGTTAGTGACGATGGTCAAACCTGGACCACAATTAAGTCAGGGCAGCTGGCTGCCAACGCGTCCATTAAGGTCATCGATTTTGATAAACCAGTGACGACCATGCACGTGCGCTTCCAGATTACGGCAGCTGTTAATGACAATCCAAGCAGTAAACTACTTTTTGGTTCAGCAGCCGAAATGTTCTTGAACTTGCAGACGAGCGCCCAAGCAACGTACAAGCCAGACTTCAACCAACAACAAACTGGCTGGCAAGCGAATCCAAGTCTTGGCAAGCCAACAGTCACCACGGCTAACAACACTGTCACCGTGACAAATAATGATTCAAAGAATCCAAATTCGGTCACCTATGACACCAATGCCCCATCACAAACTGACGGCGAATTCCAAGTCGCTTTTACCACGCCTAAGACGAATCCGACTCAAATCGGCTTCTTATTCCGCGCGAATGGCACCAAGTGGAGTGGCGTTGAATACGATGAAAAAGGTAGCTGGGTGCTAGAGTCCTCGGATCACGGCTACAAGACATTTAGCGGGCCAACACTCGATGCTAATCAGCAATATGTGCTGAAGGTCCAATACATTGGCAATTGGCTGAACATCTTCTTGAATGGCCAATCGTTCTTCACGGGGACGAGTGCGAACATTGGCTTGGACGCCGGTTATTTTGGGATTCGTTCTTGGAAAACGGCCAAGACGCTAACCATCAACAGTTTGCAAGTCGGCGAATTAGGCAGCATTCCTGATTTACCAAACCCGCCAGTCTCCACCGCGCCATCCGATAGCTATACCCGGGCTGGGAACCAACCCATCCTTTCGCCAACCGTTCAAGTGAACTACACGTACGGGCCGGCGCAAAGTGCACCCGTGGTGTGGGATTCGATTGATCCAAGTCTCTGGGGAACAGACAAGGTTGGGACAACGTTTGAGGTCAATGGGACTGTGACCATCAACGGCCAGACTTTAGCAGCCAAAACAACTGTGCATGTGCTCGATCCCAATGTGGAATTGGAACAGGGCACAGACATCACTGCTGGGGAAATGACAGCTCGGCTTGACCCGAACCATTTGCGCATTATTGGCTACACGAATCAAAAGACTGGCAAACACATGCTGGCGAGCACCACAATTAATGATTCAGTGGTGATTAACGGGAAGACCTACACCCCAACGATCTCAAGCAAGCAAGATGGCCAAAGCAAGATGATTTACACGTTGACGTTTGCCAACTTCCCAGATTTGAGCTTTGATATTGCCTTTACAGTCACATCCGACAATCAGTTGCAAATTAAGATGCAAAATGTTCAAGATCCAAAGAATCAACTGAATTCCATTAGCTTGCCAGGCTTACAACTGGTGAGTGTCAATGCGATGGATCAGGGTGCCCAATTTGCCGGCGCGACCGTTTATCTGGCCACCAATGCGTACGCCAATAAAAATGGGGACACCATTACTGACCTGACCAAGGACAGCACGATTGATGCGAATGCTAAGGGCTATGCCTATGGCTTCTTATCCAACGCGGATACTTCGGTAGCTGTCTACACCACATCTGCTGATGATCTGCGCTCAGGTGGGACCAAGTATGACCGCCTCTACAAGCAAACTGTCACAACAGATCAAGGCCGCGTCACAGTTTTGACCAGTGGTGAATTCACTTATCGGCCAAGTGCCGTCAGCGAATTTGGTGGGAGTTTTACTGCTCCAGACGGACATGATGCGCTCGATCCAATGCCAGCAATTACGGTCAAATTGACGAGTGATCAAAATGGGGATGGCGTTGTTGATTGGCAAGACGGGGCGCTCGCGTATCGCTCCATTGCGCCAACACCAATCGGGGCTGATCAAATCAAGAATTTGGTGGTTGACCGCATTCCATTCAACTTTGCGAGTGAAGCCACCAATCCATTTACGAAGACCTTGGATGAAACCAAACGGATTTACAACAGTACCGATGGTTTAGGTCAAGATGTCCTGCTGAAAGGTTACGCCAATGAAGGCCACGATTCCGGTCACCCAGATTACTTTGCCGTTGGGGAACGGATTGGCGGCGTTGATGCCTTAAAGGCCATGATTGCTGAAGCCCATAAGTATGGCGGCAAGATTGGGGTCCACATTAATGCCACTGAAGCCTATCCAGAAGCGAAGAGTTTCAATGATGGCAAAGATGGCTCAACTCCATTAGTGAACACGTCAAGAAAAGGGTGGGCCTGGTTAGACCAAGCGTACCTGATTCAAGAACGGGAAGATGCCATCTCAGGTGATCGCCTTGACCGGATTGCGGAATTGAAAGCCCTTGTTCCTGATCTCGACTTTATCTATGTGGATGTTTGGGGGCAACAAGGCGAAAGTGGCGCTGAAAATAAGCGGCTCGCTGAAGAAATTCAAAGCAACGGTTGGTGGGTGCAATCTGAATTCCCACAAGCCATGGAAGGCGACTCGCTGATGAGCCATTGGGCTGTCGACATCAATTATGGTGGTGACTCTACAAAGGGGATTAACAGTAACATCATCCGCTTCATGTTCAATGACGAGCGCGACACTTGGATTTCAAAGAACAATGAAAACCCACTGCTCGGCGGGGCCCAACTACAAGCGTATGAAGGCTGGGCTGGTGCAAGCAGCTATGACCAGATGATTACCCAGACCTTCAGCGAAAACTTGCCAACGAAGTTCTTGCAACATTTCCAGATTCAAAACTGGCAAACAACGATGGACGCCGCTGGCAAGAACAATGGGACGATCAAATTTACCGGCAACGTGGTCTCAACAAACGACAATGCCACCCAAACCCATCAGATTTTGCAAGACGGCCGCGTGGTCTTAAACGGGGATGCTTATCTGTTGCCGTGGTGGTCAGCTGACGGCAAGACTGCTGACAGCAAGCTCTATCACTTCAACGCCAAGGGTGGTTCAACCACTTGGACATTGCCAGATAGCTGGACCAACGAAAGTAAGGTTGTGCTGTATAAGCTGACTGACCAAGGTCGGGTTGCCGTGGGCACACTGGATGTGACGAATCATCAAGTCACCATCGATGCGGATGCTAACCAAGCTTATGTGGTCACTAAAGTGGGCGATACCTTTGCCCCTGCAACCGACTTCGGCGCTGGGACCGGCATTAAGGATCCTGGCTTCAACGAAAAAGATACGATTGCAAAGAACTGGCAAGTTGATCATGGGCAACCAACAATCACCCGGAACACGAATGGTGACTACGAACTCAATACTGGTAACACCGCGTTAGAAATGAGCCAAAATGTCACTCTGGCTGCGGGCCAATATTCAGCCATGATTCAAGTGTCATCACAAAACCGGCCAGGACAATTGATTGTTCAACAAGGCGGTAAGACCTATGTTGGAACAGTTGTGGATTCCGTCGCCCAAAACTATATTCGTGGGGATGCTCATCACACGGTTGGCAATGGGGCAACTGAAACTTCCTACATGCAGATTTTACGGGTTGATTTCACTGTGACGGGCACTGGCCAAACCAAACTGATTTTGGCCGCCGCTGATGGCAAAGGCGACTTGCTCTGGGACAACATGCGGATTGTTCCGCGCCTGACCACGCCAACCAAAGACGAAGTTGCGACTGAAATTCCTGGGACCACGAGTCATGGCCGCTTAGTTTACAGCCAAGACTTTGAAGACACTTCCGCAACAGGCTTAGCCCCATTTGTCATGGGGAGTGCCGACGGGGTCAATGATCCGCGGACCCACTTGTCCGAAAACCATGCGCCTTACACGGATAAAGAATGGAAAGTTGGCAAAGAAAGCAGCGATACCTTCCAATTAGACGACACAATTGATGGCAACTGGTCACTGAAGTCGTATGAAGAAAGTGATGGCTTACTGATTCAGACCTTGCCGCAAACCATTGGCTTCCAAGCGGGTGGCAAGTATCAAATTGTCTTCAATTATGAAGCGGATGCTGGGAATGCATTCACACCATTTTTTGCTCATGGCGAGTTTGATCCGAATAAAGTTGACCAACCATTTGCCCCATTGAACAAGTCCAACGACAAGGCGAGCGTGTTCAGCGCCACCATCGATGTCCCAGCTGATGTCAAGAACGGTTGGTTCGGCCTGTATAAAACTGCCGGCAATAGCGTTGGCACGGTTGTGTTGGATAACTTTAAGGTCTATCGCTTAACGGATGCGCCAACTGTGCAAGCCAGTAACATTGTAGTGGACCAAAACGCGGCGAAACCTGATTACTTGGGAGCCTTAACGGCACTCGGAACTGATGGTCAAGAAACCGCCAAAACTGGGTTGACTGTTGACAGTTCAAAGGCTGATCTGTCGACCCCAGGGGTGTACACCGCGACCTATACGGGGACTGTTGATGGTCAGCCACAAACTGGCACCTTCCTGGTTACCGTGCTGGCAACGACGAACCAAAATCCGGGTAATCCAAGCGAGCCTGGCACTGGGACTGAAACCCCAGGCAACGGCGAGGAGCTCACCAATACCATCGCCACAATTGTGCAACATGGCACCCCGGTCACGGTTTACGACCAAGTGAATGGGACGGCTACCAACAAACAACTCGCTGAAGGTACAGATTGGAAAGCCTTCCGTCAAGTGAAGGATGCCAACGGGAATGTTTGGTACAACTTGGGTGGTAACCAATGGATTAAAGGTGATGGCGTCATCTTGGATGCTAAGCCAAACACCTACAACCATAATCGGATGGTCGGTGTCATTAGTGAAACTGCCGGCAACGTGGTTTACACGGCACCTGGGGTTAGCGGCAAAGCGACTGATCAAGTCTTAAAAGTTGGGACTGGCTGGCAAATTTCTGCGACTGTCATGACTGATGATGGCCAAACCTGGTATCGTGTTGGGACCAACCAATGGATTAAAGCTGACGGCGTTGTCTTTGATAACGTCCAAGCCTTCCGCGGCGTTGGCGTGATTAACTACGTCCCTGGTTATGGGATTGCCGTTTGGTCTGATCAAAATGGAACCAAGTTCACTGGCAAGCATCTGGAGACAGGCTCAAGCTGGAAGCTTTTTGCTAAAGCAGTCGGCAAAAATGGCCATACCTTCTATAACTTAGGTGGTAATCAATGGATTGACGGCGCGAACTTGATTCTGTTGCCAAATACGGCCGCCAATCAAATCGCCAAGAACTCCGCGAAGCTGAAGGTTGCTGCCCCAGTGTGGACCACTGCTGATCAAAAGCAACAAGTTAAGCGCTTAGCGGCTGGACAACAAGTGACAGTGATTGCAACCCAAAATACAGCTAAATGGTTGATGCTCCAAATTGCTGCCAATGAATGGATTCAAGCTGATTTAACAAATGGGATTCGTTGATTATTTCAATTGAATATTAAAAGAGCGCTTCAGGGTTATTCCTGAAGCGTTTCTTTTTAGGAATGGTGATTCAGACGCTGATATTAACAATAAAACGCAAACCGCGTTATAATGAAAGCGATACCGGGGGAGGAGGAAAAGTTGGATGGTAGCTCCAAATGGGTTGACGACGGACACGTTATCAGTCATTTATATCCGCAAATCCGAGTATTCAGAGCAGGATTGGCATAGTACGATGCACTCACACTATTTTACGGAGATGCTGTACGTGACCGCTGGAGAGGGCGCGGTGCAGTTTGAGGATCACCGAGAAATCCTGACGGCGAATTCGGTGATTGTTGTTAATCCTTACGTGCGACATACGGAGGTGTCCACGGCAGATAAACCGCTGAGTTACATTGTCCTGGGCGTTGATGATATTCGTTTAGCCAAGGATGAAATGTTGGTCGAGAATTTCTATTTGTTCACCGATCAAAGTAAAGAGATTTTGCCATTGCTCAATCTCATGTTGGTGGAGGACGAACGCCAACTGCAAGGCTTTGATCGGGTCAATCGCCAATTGGCTAGTGTGGTGGTGCAACTTTTTTTGCGGGCGACAAAGATTCATTTAGTCAGCCCTGTGGATCGAGTGCCTCGTGACGGTCAGCTGGTCAAGGCTTATCTGGATGCGCATTTCAAAGAACACCTCAGTTTGGAAAGCTTGTCCAAAGCGTTGCACTTTGACAAGTTCTACATCATCCACGTGTTCAAAAAGGCCTTTAACGACACGCCAATGAATTATGTGACGCGTCAGCGGATTGCGGCGAGTCAAGATTTGTTACGGAATACAGATTACGCGATTGGCCAGATTGCGATGATTACCGGCTTTGAGTCGCAGTCTTATTTCAATCAGATTTTCCGGGCGAAAACCCAGATGTCACCATCCGCCTTCCGACAGGCGCATAAATAGATTTTAGGTAAATATTTACCAATCAATATTTCTAAAATTTTCAACAACTTACTGATAGATTAAGCGCTTACATCTTGGTACATTAATCACAGTTAAGGAATGCAATTATATTTTAGGAGGAGATACAGCATGAAAAAGCGTTTGGTATTCGCAGTCATGGCGACTGCTGCAGTGTCATTAATCTTAGCTGCCTGTGGCTCAAGCAAGAGCTCAAGCAGCACCTCAACATCATCTTCAGACAGCAAGACTTTGAAAGTTGCTGCCCTTGAAGGCGGGTATGGTGCCGATGTTTGGAAGCAAGTAGCCAAGGACTTTGAAGCCGCAAATCCTGGTGTCAAAGTTAAGTTAACCATCGACAAGAAACTGGAATCTGTAATCAGCCCTCAAATGAAGGCCGGCGATTATCCTGATGTTGTTCACTTGGCAACGGGCCGTCCTGATGGCTTAACCGAAACCATGATCAAGGGCAACAACATGGAAAATATTTCCGATGTCATGAATATGAAGATTCCTGGCGAAAGCAAGACGGTTAAGGATGTTATTCGTCCAGGGTTTGACGGCACGTTAGCAACCGAACCTTATGGCGATGGCAAGACTTACATGATGCCAATGTTCTATGCCCCAACCGGTCTCTTCTATAACAAAGCACTTTTGAAAGAAAATGGCTGGTCAGTGCCTAAGACTTGGGATGAAATGATTGCCCTGGGTCAAAAGGCTAAGGCTAAAGGGATCGCATTATTCACCTATCCAACAACCGGGTACATGGATAGCTTATCTTACTCATTACTCGCTGATATTGGTGGCAAGAGCTACTTCAACAAGGCTATGGCTTATGATCACGATGCCTGGTCAGGTAGCAATGGGACCAAGTACTTTGATTCCGTTGGTCAATTGCTGAAGCAAACCGCAAGCACCACTGTTGCCAATGCAAGCAACGAAAACTACCGGAAGAACCAACAACTGATTCTTGATAACAAAGCACTCTTCATGCCAAACGGGACCTGGGTTGTTGACGAAATGAAGGATGCACCTCGGGCTAAGGGCTTCGAATGGGGCTTTACCGCATTACCAAGTATCAAAGCTGACGATCAATATGCATACACTTACTTTGAACAAATTTGGGTACCAAAGGCTGCTAAGAACAAGACCTTAGCGAAGAAATTCATCGCCTTCATGTACTCCGACAAGGCTGCTAAGGACTTCTTAAAGGGCGGCGCTGTTCAACCTATTAAGACCATCGACTCACAATTAACTACTCAACAAAAGACGTTCTACGATGTTTATAACCAAGGGGCTAAAGTCTTGGTAGGTGGCTTCAAGAATGCCAAGGCTGTTGAAGGAGTTAACTGGACTGACACCCTCTTTGGCGAAATGACTTCTGTCACAAGTGGTTCCAAGTCTGTCAAGTCATGGCAGAGTGATGTTGTCAAAGCAGCAGATCAACTTCGCTAGTCGGCGAGTTTGATTAAATAAAGTGAAGAGGCGGAGAGTAATTCTTTCCGCCTCTTCGTTGTTAAAGGAGGAAGTTTTATGACAGGATCAAACTCTGCACGCACGCGTTTCATCTGGCTTTGCCTGTCACCAGCGGTTATTCTCATGGCGATTTTCATGTTATATCCAGTGGTTTCGGTCTTCCAGATGTCCCTGTACAAATGGGGAGGCTATAGCCCCGACAAGCAATTCGTCGGATTGGACAACTTCAAAATCCTTGCTGGCGATATGAACTTCATCCGGTCGTTCCAAAACACGATTTTGCTCATCGTCGTGGTCACAGTGTTCACATTGGCTTTTGCCTTAGTCTTTGCGGCCATTTTGACCCGGGTGAAATTTAAGGGGATTGGGCTTTTTCGGGTGATTTTCTACATTCCAAATATCTTATCAATTGTTGTTATTTCAGCAATGTTCTCTGCTATCTATGATCCAACCCAAGGGCTGTTGAACAGTTTCTTGCGGTTGTTCCATCCAGCCAACTGGGCGGGAATCCAGTGGCTTGGGAATGAAAAGATTGTTATTTTCTCGCTGGCCATCACCTTAATCTGGCAAGCGATCGGGTACTACATGGTCATGTACATGTCTAGCATGGCCAGCATCCCGGAAGATCTCTATGAAAGTTCCGCGTTGGATGGTGCGGGTGTATTGAAGCAATTCTTTAGCATCACCTTGCCACTGACCTGGAGCACAATTCGTACCACCCTGACGTTCTTCGTAATTAGTACCATCAACCTGAGCTTCTTGTTGGTGACTGCGATGACGGGCGGCGGACCAAACGGTTCCACTGAAGTCTTCTTGAGTTACATGTATAAGCAAGCCAATACCAACAGTGCTTATGGGTATGGGATGGCGATTGGTGTGGTTGTCTTCGGCTTCTCATTCATTTTGTCAGCTGTCTTACAAGCCATTACCAAACGCGATATTTACGAATTCTAAAAAGGGGGTCAGGATATGGATTCAGTTCACGCAAGCAAAGAGAACAAGCGCGCACAACGCTGGTATAAGTTCTTCGTCTATCTCGTCTTAATTATTCTTGCCATTACCATCGTGGTCCCAATTGTTTGGGTCTTCATGGCTAGTGTCAAAAGTAATGCCGAATTTTATGGCAATCCATGGACATTGCCAAAGCATTTTGAGTGGAGCAACTTCGTGTCAGCCTGGACCACCGCGGGCATGGGCCGCTATCTCGGCAATTCCGTCTTTGTGACCGCCTTGGCCTTGGTTTTATTGATTGTCATTGCCTTGCCAGCATCATACGTGTTGGCGCGGTTCAAATTCATCGGACAAAAGTTCTGGAACGGGTACTTCATGGTGGGGCTGTTCATCAATGCCAACTACATCGTGGTCCCAATCTTCCTGATGTTATTGGGTGGTGACCAGTTCCTGCAACGGACGGTCGGATCGACGTTCTTCTTGAACAATTTATGGGTGTTGGCGCTGGTTTACGCGGCGACGGCCCTACCGTTCACGATTTACTTGTTGACCAACTACTTCCGGACGCTCCCGCAGAGTTTTGAAGAGGCGGCCTACATTGATGGCGCGGGGTATATGAAGACGTTCATCAGTGTCATGGCGCCGATGGCTCGGCCTTCGATCGTTACAGTTATTTTGTTTAACTTCTTATCATTCTGGAATGAATATATCATGGCCTTGACCCTGATTCCTGGGGCGAACAAGACGTTACCAGTTGGTTTGCTGAACTTGTCTGCCGCGCAAAAGTCGGCTCAAAACTATGGACAGCTCTATGCCGGCTTGGTCATTGTCATGTTGCCAACCTTGATTCTGTACATTTTGGTTCAAAAACAATTAACCAAGGGAATGACCGTTGGTGGTGTGAAGGGGTAGACAAAGATGACTAAAGGACAATTAACCATTCCAAGTGATGAGAATTTCTTTGACGCCACCAAAGCCTTAATTGAAAAATGGGGCGCCGATGCCATTCGCGATTCTGATGGCACCAAACTTGATCCAGAGCTCAAAACCTTGAGTATGAAATTTTATAGTACGTATTTCGTTGCCCGCGGGCATAATGATTTTGCCAAAGCTCATTTAGACACGACCCAAGAACTCTATCTAATGTCCAAGCGGACAATGGGGGCCGAGACGACGTTGGCGATTCCATTTATGGATGAGTACTATGACCAACAAATCCAACCGAATTACAACAATGATCCGAAAATCTACTGGGAAGTGATTGACCGTACGACCGGGGAAGTTGTGGCACCAGAACGCTGGCGGGTCGATCAAAGTGACAACGTGGTCACCATTGCGGACGCGGTGCCATACCACGAGTACACGGTCAGTTTCTTAGCCTATATGATTTGGGATCCCACTGAAATGTACAATCATTTGACCAATGATTGGGGGGATAAGGAACATGAAATTCCGTTTGATGTGCGGCAGCCCGGTGCAGCCGACTTCATGCAGAACTTCTTGAAAGAATGGTTACCAGCGAATCCCGAGATTGACGTGGTTCGTTTCACGACATTCTTTTATCACTTCACCCTGGTGTTTGACCATCAAGCCCGCGAGAAGTTTGTGGACTGGCTGGGTTATGGTGGAACAGTGTCAGTAGCCGCGCTTGAAGCCTTTGAAAAGGTCCACGGTTATCGGTTACGGCCGGAAGATTTCGTTGATGCTGGTTTTTATAACTCGACGTTCCGGCCGCCAAGCCAGCATTACCTTGATTACATTGACTTCATTCAACGGTTTGTCACCGATCAAGCCAAAATTTTGGTTGATATGGTGCATGCCGCGGGTAAGGAAGCCATGATGTTCCTTGGCGATAACTGGATTGGGGCAGAACCATATGGCCCATACTTCAAAGAAATTGGGCTGGATTCAGTGGTTGGGTCCGTCGGTAACGGGATTACCTTACGGCTGATTGCTGATATTCCTGGCGTCAAATATACGGAAGGTCGGTTCTTACCATACTTCTTCCCAGATGTTTTCCATGCTGGCAACGACCCTGTCATTGAAGCGCGGACGAATTGGCTGACGGCACGCCGGGCCATTATGCGGCAACCGTTGGACCGTATTGGCTATGGCGGCTACTTGAAGCTTGCCAATCAGTTCCCTGAATTCGTAGATTATGTGACGCATGTCGCTGATGAGTTCCGTGATATCTATGCCCGGATTCATACGATTAAACCTTATTCAGGCCTGAAAGTCGGGATTTTGAATAGCTGGGGTAAACTCCGCAGTTGGCAACCGTTCATTGTGGCGCACGGCAAGTGGTACCAACAAACCTATTCCTATGAAGGCGTGTTGGAAGCTCTGTCTGGTGCAGCCGTAGATGTGTCATTCTTGAGTTTTAGTGATGTGTTGGCCAATGGGATTCCGGCAGATCTGGATGTGATTATCAATGTTGGGGCTGCTGGGACTGCCTTTTCTGGCGGTGATATTTGGACTAACGAGAAGCTAGTGACCATGATGCGCCAATGGGTTGCAGCAGGACACGGTTTTGTCGGTATCGGCGAACCCACCGCGACCTTGGTGCCTTATCAAGGTCGACGGTTCCAATTAGCAGATGTTCTTGGCGTTGATCAAGAAATTGGTTATGGCTTGTCGACAGATCGTTATGAAATTCCAGTTGATGACGCGGCCAAAGCCTTTATCGTGGGCAGTTTACCACTGGACTTTGGTGAAGGTGCCCGCGGGCTCTTCACCATTGGGGATGCGGCCACTGTCGTGAAGGAAAATCACGACACGCGGTTGGTCACCAATGACTATGGATCAGGTCGTGGTGTCTATATTGCCGGGCTGCCATTCTCACCAACCAATGCGAACTTGTTACTGCGGTCGTTGTATTACGCCGCACATCAAGAGCAAGATCTGAATTGGTATTACGCTGAGAATCCAAATGTCGAAGTCGACGCCTATCCAGACGCTGGGCTGGTGGCCATTTTGAATAATACGAATGAACGCCAAACGAGTCCGGTGTACTTGAACGGGCATCTCACAAATGTCGATTTGGTACCAGGTGAAATTAGATGGGAGCGTGAGGCAGAATGAGTACAGTTGCAAAAAGCATTCTCAATGTGGTGTTATTCATCGCCTTCATGACGATGGTGATTTTAGGCCAGCGTTCAATCGGCTATGCCGGGTTATCCGTCATGATGGTTGGTCTAATTGGGTTGCTAGCCCAACTCTGGGCGTATAATCGTCATTATCGTTAACTGAATGATATCGGCTGTGGGCAGTAAACCCACAGCCGATTTTTTTGGTTCCCAATCGATTTTCAGAAAAAGGTTGACGTGTCTTTTGAAAGTTGTTAAAGTGTTTAAGTTGTCTTTTTGAGGAAACGACGCAAAACGTTGAGAAATTAAATGTTGACAGCGAAGTCTGGCGATGGTATATTGTTAATGTTGTCGCTTGACAAAGTAGTCCTTTGAAAACTGAACAAAGTTTCGTATATGTGTAGGTCCTTCGATTTTAAATCGGAGAATTAAGCAACATACAACGAAGTCAATTCGCTAGTATTAACAATAAGAGTCA